>Ga0265298_10005726_pt1 | contig 15482 bp, 9 predicted proteins | sample AusTroGonzalo_MG_3_FD_193486 | JGI IMG/M metagenome (GOLD analysis project Ga0265298, IMG submission 193486) | Bovine rumen microbial communities from tropical cattle in Woodstock, Queensland, Australia - Gonzalo_01 | ecosystem: Host-associated > Mammals > Digestive system > Stomach > Rumen ... | reverse complement strand
AATCCACGGAAGTCCCCGGCGGCGGAAGCTTTTCAAAGTATTCCCCGGCTTTCTTAACATAAACTTCCTTGCCTTCGAATGAGGAACCTTCGGAATCATAGGTCATGATACTGTTGAAGTAAATATAGAGGCTGAAGACACTGCCATTGATGAGAAAGATAAAGCGCTAAGCCGAGAAGAGACGTAAAAACTGCGTTCCATCCTGTATATGCGGTGGAAAAAAGCACCGCAGAGAAGAAGGTACGTGAATGGCGGCGCTATGGATCTGATCCTGAACACCGGCCTTCGGATGGGTGAAGCTCTGGCCCTGCAGTGGACTGACATCAACTGGAAAAAGAACACCGTCAGTGTTACCAAGAATCTGATCAGGGTTAAGAACAGGAGCGCTAAAGGCAAGAAATACAAGTTGATTCTGCAGGAAAAACCAAAGACTGAGAAGAGTAAGCGGATTATTCCGTTGAACAAGGCAGCGCTTGCAGCACTCGAAGATCTGAAGACTGCTCCTGGCTTTAAGCCTGACGGGTTTATCATCCATAATAAGAATGGTGGAGCAGTTCTGCCCAGAACGCTGGAAGAAACGCTTGAAAACATGTGTTCTGCCGTCGGTATCCACAAGATCGGCGTTCATGCTCTCCGGCACACATATGCCACCCGGCTCTTTGAGAAAGGCGTAGATATCAAAATCATCTCTGAACTGCTTGGCCATTCGAGCACTGAAATCACGTACAGAATCTATGTCCACGTCATCGATGCGCTTAAAGAATCTGCTGTTGAAGCGCTGGATCTGGACTGAAAATGAGGATTGTCCCTGTGAATGAGGGGCAATCCTTTTTTTTCGTGTTCGCTCGTCCATTATTTTTCAACGGACAGCGGGTTTTTCAATGAGGGGCGTTTGAGGGGCGTTTTTTGAAAAAAAGTCCGAAAATGATGGTAAAAATGAAGGAAAAATAGATAAAACCTGTCGGATCTGGTATTTTCGTAATTGTGCCAAAATAAGAGAAAAGCCTTATAGCTCAACGGCTGCAAGGCTTCTATCAAGAGCAGGGGCAGAAGGATTCGAACCCTCAACAAAGGTTTTGGAGACCCACGTGTTACCATTACACCATGCCCCTAAACGACAACAAAAGAGATTATAGAGATAAGAGAAGAATTTGTCAAGAGATACATTTCATGTTGTGAATCGAAGAAGAATATCCAGATCAGATGGAGGATGATTGTATTGCGACAGAAAGACAAGTGCAGGATCAGCATATTTTTCAGCGCGATTTGCATGGAAGTATTGAGATGCTGCATTTATAATGTCGATAAAGGAATGAAAGTCACCAAATTTTGCAGGAATCAATAAGGAGGAAGCCAGATGACGACCCGCACCGTAAGGCCCAGAGCCAAAGGAACCGGCTGGTTTGCCAGGGACTGGCGGCTGTATGTGATGCTGATCCTGCCTGTGGCTTTCTACCTGATCTTTTGCTATAAACCGATGATCGGCCTGATTATCGCATTCCAGAAGTACAACATGTTCAAGGGCATGTGGGGAAGCAAATGGGTCGGGCTGGATAACTTCAAGTTTGTGATGAGCATGCCGGACTTCCCGGTGGCGCTGAGAAATACCCTGTGGCTGAATTTTCTGGGCTTGATTGCCGGATTCCCGGTACCGATTATCCTGGCGATCATGCTGAATGAACTGAGAAGCGTACCTTTCAAAAAGGTTTCCCAGACGCTGCTGTATCTGCCGCACTTTCTGAGCTGGATCATCATCGGCGGTATGGTGCTGCAGATCTTCGCTCCGAAGACCGGCATCATCAACGCAACGCTGCTCAAATGGGGGTGGATCGACAAAAGCATTCCGTTCCTGACGGACGGTCCGCACTGGCAGGCGACCTACACCTTTATCGGCGTCTGGCAGAGCATGGGATGGGGGACAATCCTGTACCTTTCAGCGATTACCGGAATTAATATGGAGCTGTTCGAAGCCGCGAAGATTGACGGCGCGAACAAGCTGCAGCAGATCTGGCATGTTACGCTGCCGGGGATCCGCTCCACGATCGTGGTGCTGCTGATCCTGAACATCGGCCAGATGATGAATATCAGCTTTGACAGGCCGTATGTGCTGGGAAATCCCATGGTGCGGGATTACTGCGATGTGCTTTCCACGTTTGTGTACCGCGCCGGCATTACCAATTCCCAGTTTGCCAGGGCGACGGCGATCGGTCTGTTCCAGTCTGTTGTCGGTATGATTCTGATCACCGGCGCCAACCTGATCACTAAACGCCTTGGTGAAGAAGGCATCTGGTAAGGGAGGGGAGCAAAGATGACGACGATGAGCAAGAAAGCTCCCGAGCAGATGCTTACGGGAAAGAAATCGAAGAAGTGGACAGCGGGTCAAATCATTCTGATGATCCTCATCGCTTTTTTCAGCCTGAGCTGCCTGCTTCCCTTCATCAACGTAGCGGCGGTTTCATTGAGTTCCAAATCCGCGATTCTGCGCGGGGACGTGACTTTCTGGCCGGTGGAATTCAACACGACTGCCTATGAAGCAATCTTCAAGGACAGCAGCATGATCCACAGCCTGGTTTATACGGTCATCATCACGATCGTGTATACGGTGTTTTCCATGATCCTGACGATCCTGATGGCCTATCCGCTGACCAAAGGGCGGCTGCGGGGACGGAAGTTCTTCAACTTCCTGGCGCTGTTTACGATGTATTTCAGCGGCGGAACGATTCCGATTTACCTGAACATCAAGGAACTGGGGCTGCTGGACACGCCGTGGTCGCTGATTCTGCCGGGCATGCTGAGCACGTATAACATGATCATCCTGAAGAGTTTCTTCTCAGCCTTGCCCAAGGAACTGGAGGAAGCGGCAATTATTGACGGCGCAAATGACTTCCAGGTGCTGTTGCGGGTTTATCTCCCGCTTTCACTGGCCTCGATTGCAACACTGACGCTGTTCTATGCGGTAGGCAAGTGGAACAGCTTCCAGGATGCGCTGTATTACATCAGCAACAAGGCTTATCAGCCACTGCAGCTGAAACTGTACCATATCATCAAGGGCAGCCAGGCGGTGGATGTGGCTGCGATGGAGGGCGGCGCTTCGACGGTGGCGTCGAGCGTGTCGGAGTCGATTGAACCGGCGACAATTATCTTCGCGACCTTGCCGATTCTGGTGGTGTATCCTTTCGTGCAGCGGTATTTCGTCGCAGGTGTCACGATCGGCGCTGTGAAAGGATAATGGTGTTATTTGCCGTCGGATGACGGTAAAATAAAGAAAAGGAGAGAATGGAACATGAAGAAGGTACTTGCTATCCTGCTGACCCTGGCACTGTTGCTGGGAATGACCAGCGCCGTGCTGGCCGAGGACGAATGGATCACGCTGCGCGTGGAAGCCTACGATCGTGAGATCGCCGGTTTCGATGTGACGAACTGCTGGCAGTTGAAGTATGCACAGGAGCACTTCGGCGATCCCAACAAGATCAAGCTGGAGTTTGTGCCCTTTGCCCGCTGGACTGAAGGCGAACTGCTGACCACCGCGCTGGCCGGCGGCACCGCTCCGGACCTGTGCATGACCTATGGCAGCGGACTGGTGCAGCAGTGCATCGACGACGAAGGCATCTGGCAGCTGGACGATTTCCTGAATGAATACGGCGCCAACTTGAAGGCTTTCCTGGGCGACGAGCTGCTCGCTTACGGCCAGAAGGACCATGACGGCGACGGCACTCCCGAGCAGTGGTCCATTCCGGCCCGCCGGATCAGCCGCGCGAACGTCGGCAACTTCATCCGGGAAGACTGGCTGAAGGCCCTGAACATGGAAAAGCCCACCACCATTGATGAATTCACCGCTTATCTGCGCGCCGCCAAAGAAGCCAAGCTGGCCGGCGACAATACACAGCCCCTCGGAATCTGGCTCTATGAAGCCAACCCGATGTTCAATGTCCGCAGAATTACGGACGCCTGGGTTGATTTCAGCCAGGTTTCCAAGGAAGACTGGTATGCTTATTCCAGCAACCCCGAAATGCTGCCGGGCGCCAAGGAAGGCTTCCGCTGGCTGAACACGATGTATAACGAGGGCATCATCCCGGAGACCTACGCGCTGACTCAGAATGACGATGAGCATGACACCTCCCGGATCATGGGTTACTACGGTTTCTTCACCGAACAGCCCGATCAGCCCTGGCGGACTGACAAGAACCTCGAGATCGAACTGGAAAAGAACGTCGAAGGCGGCCACTGGATTACCGTGAACCCCTTCAAGAACGACAGCCTGGGCAAGACCCTGCATGATATCTACTCCCCGGCCGGCCTGAGCATCATTATCCCGAAGACCACGGATGAGAAGACCGCGATCGCCGCGATCAAGTACATGGACTGGATGGCTCAGCCGGAAAACATGTTCGCGATGCAGAACGGCCAGGAAGGCATCAACTATGAAGGCCTGACCGAAGACGGCATCCCCTACGGCGTGAAGAGCGCGGACGATGTTCCGAACGAAAACAAAATGCATGCCGGCGACATCTGCTTCATCTCCAACGGCCTGTACTACGGCGACGACGCCAAGAACGCTGCCGCGCTGGCGCTGCCCTTCAAGGGATATGAAGAAGACGTCAAGGCTTCCTACGCGGACGCTCTGTCCGATGCCTGGACCCAGGTCAGCTACCCGGTCAGCATTCAGGCTGATACCGATTACGGCGAGACCGTAAAGAGCGCACAGGGCAAGTTCCTGGCTGACGTGATCACCTGCGCTCCCGAGAAGTTTGACGAAGTCTTTGACGCCGGCATCCAGGATATCCTGAATTCCGGCGCACAGCAGATGATCGATGAGTACCGCGCGGCTTACCAGGCAGGTAACTATCGCGGAACTTTCCCCGGAGACCTGTGATCAATTGGGGGGCTTTCCGATCGCCTCCCAAGCCCCCTTCGGCACAGGTGGGTTTGAAGATTTAAAAAGCAGAAACACAACAGGACTGCCTCGATCGATCCGTCGGATCGGGGGAGGCAGTCCCCCTTTATACCCAAATATCCGGTTTTTCAGCTTATAATTCCCTGTTTTTGAAGCGGCTCAGCTGTTTCCGGTACTGTTTCGGAGACATGCCGACCACTTTGGAAAAGGAACGAAGGAAATTGGAATAATCATTGAAACCGCACTGATAGGAAATGGTATTGAGCGAGTCGGCACCCAGCATCAGCTGGCGTGCGAGGGTGACCCGGCGGTAGAGGACATAGTCGTAGACGCTTCGGTTGGTGAAGCGGGAAAACTCGTGGGAAAGATAGGATTCGCTGACGCCGAACCGCCTGGCCAGTTCACTGATCCGAAGCGGCTGGGTGTAATGATTGTTGATATAGGTCAGCACATCCTGAATGGCGCTGTTTGAGGCGCCCTCATCCTTGACGGGAACCGTACGGCGGATGACCTGACAGAGCAGATTCAGCAGCGTCATCATATGCGCGTAATCCTCAAAACGGTCTACAGCGTCGCCGTCCCGCATCTGTGCGGATTCAATCTTGCGGATACAATACACAAACCGATCGGCATCGACATCCGACAGCTGATAGGTATGATGCCCGCCGGCGGCGCGGGCCTGGAGGAACTGGTTGAGGTTCAGCTGGCCGCAGCCAAGGTTTTCCAGCACTTCCGGGGACAGATTCAGGAAAGCGCGCTCATAATTTTTCATCTCGCCGGTGCAGGAAAGCCCGTGCATGCAGAAGGGCGGGAAAATATAGACCTGATTGGGTTTGAGCAGGTACAGCTTGTTATCCACGCCCATGTATTGCCCGCCGTGGAGATGAATATAGAGCTCATAATAATCGTGGCAGTGATACTGGGTTACTTCCATCTGCTCATTGAAACGGTAACGGGCTTCATACCCCTGACCGCCCTGGGCCATCGGCTCAAAGGGGGTCTGAATTTCATAGGTTTCCATCGTGAATCCTCCGGGTGCTTTTACACCTCATCCGGCCTTCAGCCACTTTCCCCTAAAAGGGGAAGGCTTTGAAAATGTGCAGCATTTGCATATGATGAAAGAGGGAAAAACGTATATGATCAACGTGGCTATCGTAGGAACAGGCGGAATCTCTCACACTCATATCCAGGCATATCTGAAATTTCCGGAACGTTGCCGAATCGCGGCGCTTGTGGATATTATCCCTGAAAAGGCGCGGCGTGTCAAGGAACAGTACGGGCTGGACGCGGATGTGTATCTGGATCACCACGAGATCCTGGACAAGGAGATTGACCTTGTGGATGTATGCACACCGCCGTATGTCCATGCGGAAATCTCGATCAACGCGCTGAAAAGCGGGAAGAACGTAGTATGTGAAAAGCCCATGGCAGCGTCCCTGGCTGAGTGCGACGCGATGCTGAAAGCGCGGGACGAGAGCGGGAAAAAACTGTCGATCATCGCGCAGAACCGTTTCCGGCTGCCGGTGCGCAACCTGAAAGCCATGCTGGACAGCGGCCTGGCCGGGAAAGTGCGGCATGTGACGGTCAATTCCCTGTGGTTCCGGGGCCACAGCTACTACGACCTGTGGTGGCGGGGAACCTGGGAAACGGAAGGCGGCGGATGTACGCTGAACCACGCGGTCCATCATATTGATATGCTGGGTTGGATGATGGGTACGCCGGAACGGGTGACGAGCGTATTGGCCAACACCGGGCATGATAACGCCGAAGTGGAGGACCTGTCCGTCAGCATCGCCGAGTATCCCGGCACCCTGGCGACGGTGACGGCTTCCGTGGTGGATCACGGAGAGGATCAGGCGCTGATCTTCCAGTGTGAGAAGGCCAAGATCGCTTTTCCGTACAGCGTGTTTGCCTCCCAGCCGCAGCCGAACGGATTCCCGCTGGAGGAGCCCGACGAAGCGTTTGCCAGAGAAGCGGAAGCATATCTGGCCAAGCTTCCGCCGATGCCCTATGAGATGCATGTGGGGCAGCTGGAGAACGTGCTGACCGCGCTGGAAAACGACACGGAGCCCGCCATCACCGGCGAGGACGGACGGCGGACGATTGAACTGATCAGCGCGATCTATAAGGCAGGATCAACCAGGACGGCGGTCACGCTCCCGCTGAGTCTGGAGGATCCCTTCTATACAGTGGAAGGCATCCGCGCGAACGTCCCGCATTTTTATCAGAAGACCGCTTCGGTAGAGAGCCAGGACGGGGAACTGTCCTTCGGCAACTTCCGGAAAGGGGAAAAGTGATGAACGTATCAGACGGCATGAATTATGCGCCGAAAGGGAAACCGAGCCCGGTCGTCAAACCCGGTGAATTCGTCTTTTCCGCGGTCCGGCTGGATCACGGGCATATTTACGGCATGTGCAACGGGCTGACGGAAGCCGGCGGCACGCTGAAATACGTTTATGACCCGGATGAAGCGAAAATCGCTGCTTTCCTGAAAGCGTTTCCCCAGGCAAAGGCGGCCCGGAGCGAGGAAGAAGCACTGTCGGATCCGGAAACGCAGATGATCGCCGGCGCAGCTGTGACCAGCGAGCGATGCGCCCTCGGGCTTCGGGCTATGGACGCGGGGAAGGATTACTTCACGGACAAAGCGCCGTTCACGACGATGGAACAGCTTGCCTCCGCCCGGGAAGCGGTGAAGAAGACCGGAAAAAAATACATGGTATATTATGCGGAACGGCTCCACGACGAAGGGTCCATCCTGGCCGGATACATCGCCGAGGCCGGAGAAATCGGGAAAGTGATCTCGGTGACCGGATTCGGTCCGCACCGACTCGGCGCGCCGGGAAGGCCCGCCTGGTTCTTCGAGCGGGAAAAATACGGTGGAATCCTTTGCGACATCGGCAGCCACCAGCTGGAGCAGTTCCTGTATTATACGAAAGAAGAGGATGCAACGGTGACGGCCAGCCGGATCGCCAATTTCGCCCATCCGGAATATCCGGAGCTGGAGGACTTCGGGGACTGCCAGCTGACCGGAAAGAACGGGTCGGCCGGATACTTCCGCCTGGACTGGTTTACGCCGGACGGACTGCGGACCTGGGGCGACGGGCGGATGTTCATCCAGGGAACAAAAGGATTTATCGAAATCCGCAAATATGTGAACCTGGCTTCCGATCAGGAGGGCGGCGGGCATGTGTTTGTGGTGAATGATCAGGGCGAAAAGTATCTGAATGCCGTCGGCGTCACGGGGTATCCGTTCTTCGGGCAGCTGATTCTGGACTGCCTGAACCGGACGGAAAACGCCATGACGCAGGAGCACGCGTTTAAGGCGGCTGAATTGAGCCTGCAGGCTCAGGATCAGGCTGTGAGGATAAAATAGAAATGAACAGAGACAAGGTCCGGTTGGGGATCATCGGGATCGGGAATATGGGATCCGAGCATTGCCGGACGATCCTGGCGGGAAAATGCCCGGAGGTGGAGCTGACGGCGGTGGCAGACCTGCGGCCGGAACGGTGCGCATGGGCTAACGAAACGCTGCCGGCGGGCACACAGGTTTTTGCGGGCGGAAGCGAACTGATCCGCAGCGGAGCCTGTGAGGCGGTTCTGGTCGCCGTGCCGCACTTCCAGCATGAGGAAATCTGCATTGAAGCGCTCGAACGCGGGCTGGATGTTCTATGCGAAAAGCCGGCGGCGGTACGTGCATCCCAGGCGGAGAGAATGATCAGGACGGCCGGGCAAACCGGGAGGACGCTGACCTTTATGTTCAACCAGCGGACCAACTGCATCTACCGCACGCTGAAGCAACTGCTGGAAAGCGGAACCCTGGGAAAGATCAAGCGGATCAACTGGATTATCACAGATTGGTACCGGACGCAGCGATACTATGATTCCGGTTCCTGGCGGGCAACCTGGGCCGGGGAAGGCGGCGGCGTGCTGCTGAACCAGTGCCCGCATCAGCTGGATCTGGTGATCTGGCTGTGCGGCATGCCGTGCAGGGTCACGGCCAAATGCCAGGAAGGGAAATGGCACCATATCGAAGTGGAGGACGACGTGACGGCCTTCCTTGAATTTCCGGGCGGTGCCAGCGGCGTTTTTGTCGCATCCACAGGCGACCTGCCGGGGACGAACCGGCTTGAAATTGACTGCGAACGTGGCAAAGCAGTCTGCGAGGGCGGCGAAGTACGCGTGCGGGAGTTGGAGGAAAACGAGCGGGATATCTGCTTTACCAGCGACGATCCCTGGTACAGAGGGGAAAGCCGGGAATATATTCTGGAGACAGACGGGGAAAACCCGCAGCATGCCGGGGTCATCAATGCTTTTGCAGCGCATCTGCTCCGGGGAGAGGCATTGATTGCGGAAGCGGAGGACGGACTCCGGGCTCTGCAGTTGTCCAACGCGATCCATCTGTCCGGATGGACCGGTGAAACGCTCGCCATACCGGTATCAGAGGAAAGGTTTGACCGGGAACTGGATATAAAAATCGCCGGTTCGCATATCACGAAAACCGGCGACATTACCTATGAAACCAGTCACAGCGGGACCGGAGAGCGCCTCAGCGGGTCAGGTCATACATCATGATCCCCGCGGCGACGGCAGCGTTCAGGGATTCCGCGCCGCCGCGCATCGGCAGGCAGAGATGGTGTGTGGCAACGGCTTTCGCTTCGTCGGAAACGCCGTTTCCCTCATTACCGATGACAAGCACAAAGGAAGGAGAAACTTTGTCCCTTTCATAGAATGGTTCGCCGTCTAACTGGGAAGAAAGGACGGAGTAGCCCTTCTTTTTCAATGCTTCCAGACTTTCTTGCAGGGAAGGCGGGAAGGAAAAACCAAGGCGGAAAATGCTGCCCATGGTCGCGCGCAAAACCTTCGGAGAAAAAAGATCGGCACACTCCCGACTAAAAAGGATTCCATTGAATCCGGCAGCATCTGCGGTACGAATAATGGTTCCGACGTTTCCGGGATCCTGTACGCCATCAAGCGCAAGCAAGCGTGGGCCGTCAGCCGGTTTTGTCTCCAGATCCATTACCGCTGCAATGCCCTGGGGTGTCTTTGTATCGGAGATACTGCTGAAGATATGCTCGGGAAGAACGAATGCTGGAATAGCGGCCGGGAGATCGAAACTGACGCCAAGATTCTCCCGCAGAAGGACGGCTTTCACCATCATGCCGGAAGCAAGCGCTTCACGGACCATTTTGGGTCCCTCCACCAGGAAAGCATGATGCATTTCGCGGCCTTTTTTGTCTTTTAAGGATTTCCAGGCCTGGACTTTCGTGTTCTTCAGGGAGGTTATGGTTTCCATCAGTAAAATCCTTTCTGTGGAGGCTTTCCGATCGTCCGGAGCTGCCGTTAGGAATCGCACATGCTCCACGGGCGGTGTGTCGCTTCACGCACCGCGCGGGACATCGTTCAGCTGAGAAAGAGCAACTGACTCTTTCTCTGGGCGCTACGCTCCCAACACTCCTTCGACTTTTACACTGAAGTCAGGTCGAGCAGGGTTGTGAGCCAGGCGGAGAGAGAATCAAAGGGCTTGAGGGCCGTCCGCTCCGTGAAGGACTGATCGATGGCGGTTGAGACGACCGACTCGCCGTAGGGAGTAAACGGGTGGTAGAAGTCTCCGGTGAAGAAATTCGGGAACAGCATAGCCGCAGAGGCCGGGAATTCCTTGGCAAAACGGATCAGAAACTGCGGGAGAAGCTCCTCCGGACGGACGGAAAGCGCGGCAGGAACGGCGGTCGCATCAGGCAGGTCGGGTGTAATCTGTTGCAGGACAGAGAGACCGACGGGTATTTCCATCTTCTTTTCGGCGGAGAAGAGGAGCGAGATGGAAGCAACGCGCTGGTTCCGGAACATGGTGAGACAATGCCACAGGCCGGTCTTGACCTGATCCGGCAGACCCTCCAGCAGCAACGAACCGCGGCCAGCCAGGCAGAGGCTCATTTGCTCGGGCAGGAAATCGTTCCGGCCCGGATCGGTTGAAATCTGCAGGAGAATAAGGCCTGAAAGCATCATCAGGTAGCTGAAGTGCAGCAGCAGAAGGGAACCGAGACGTGTTGGAAGTCCGGTCGAAGGGTTGTACAGCAACGCGGGAAGCAGGAAGGCAAAGCGGTCTGCGATGAAACTGTCCAGCGCGAGGCGCGAATGACGAAGCGCTGAAGTGTCGGCCCTCGCGTTGTTCAAAATCTGCTCGAGCAGCACCAAATCCTGCTGGAAAACCGGATCCTGCGCATAGCCGAGATCCTGACGGAGAATCGAAGGATCACGCAGCAGGGACGGGAGCAGCATATAGTGCACACCAAGGGGAATCTGGCAGCTGCGGACAGCCTGCTCCCTTCCGCGGAGGAAAAGCGAGATATCCGCGGTGCAGGCGCCAATATCCAGGACCATAAAGCCGCCCCGGGTGTCTTCCGAAGCGCAGAGGCGGAAATAAGCTCCCAGGGCCGCGCTTTCCGCGGCAAAGGTAACGAGCGGCTGCTTCTCCGGGATCGGGAAACCGGCGGCCTCGTTGACTTCCCGGGCCAGAGAGATAAACAGTTCCCTGAGTTTCTCCCGGCCGGCTTTAGCCATCTCATCCGGAATGGCAAAACGCCAGAGGATGGAGGCAAGCCCGTCCGAACGCGCCTGCAGCGCGGTCATCAGCATGATCTGATGCAGACAGAGCACGATGGAACGCCCCTTTTCCTCTTCCCATTTCAGGCAGGTATAGAGGGCGCCGGTTGGAACGGAAAGCACGTCCTGGAGCGAGGAGGACATCAGCACGATGCCGTCCTCAAAAGGCAGCGGCGCGGCTCCTGGAACGTTTCGGAAGATCCGGGACGCGGTCGGAAGAAGCGCAGAAACCGGAACCGCCGGCAAAAACTCGCGGTGAAGCAGATCCCGGGAAGAAGCCGGGTTATTAATCAGCGTGCGCACCATGGAGGCGCCCTGAAGCGGCTTCCGGCGATGCCCGGCGGAAAGAACGACGGAGGTGCCGACCGAACCGAAATCAATGCAGGCCGTCACGCTCTCATCCTTCCTGATTTCCGGCGAGGGAAGCAGATTCAGCACGGAGCCGATGGCAGCGCCCTCACGGCTGAATGTAAAGCACAGCGGAAAAGAGGGCGTGCGTGAAACCGACCGGGCGGACTCCCCGTGCTCCGGCGACAGGGACGAACCGTCGGCCGTAAAGATTTTCATATCAAAGGACGCCGGCATGTTCGCGTAGATCAGATAGGCTTTCCAGTCTTCGGGAGAGAAGGGCAGGTTCGGCCAGACGGCGAGCGTCGGGATATCGTGGGCATAGAGATTCAGGATCTCCTCCGGCGCCCAGGTGCGAATCATCCGGACCGGGAAGCTTCCTTCCAGCGTCAGTACGGCCTTGACGCCGCTTCCTTCGCTTCGTTCAAAAGAGAGCATCCCCTGCCTGAAAAGGGTACGGCCTTCGGGAAGGCGGCAAAGCGCAAGCGCAAAATCTTCATTCAGCGGCGGAAGCACGGCATCCGGCTGGATGACAGGCTGCCCGGCGGACTGTTCGCTTTCCTTCTGCGGAACTTCCGCCGGCGGAAGAACACACATGGCATTGAGCAGGGAATCCCCGATAATCTCTCCGCCCCGGGCAGGGAAAAGCGCCAGCCGGTCGCAGAAGGGCTGAAGCGCAGGGACGGCCAGATTCTGTCCCAGCGATTCCGTCAGGATTGTCAGCACGGAAGGGGAATGCAAATCCCAGGGCCAGGTCAGCTCCGTGACTGTATCCCGGATCGGCTGGGCGGCTTTCTCCAGCAGCTTCAGGACGACGCCGCGGGCATCCTCGCGTGCGTCCGGATACCGGTCCAGCAGGAGATTCAGTTCCCGGACCAGCGCGTCATGGTAGTCGTCGGAAGCCCTGGCAAGGGTCCGGCATTCTTCCAAAAGCAGATTCAGAATATAGTCTTCGGCCGGGAGCGGAATGGCCTCCAGAAGGGTTTCGGCGTTTTCCCGGGCGAAAGGCACATCTTTGTAGCAAAATACAATATCATCCGGAACCTTGCACTGGGAGGCCGGAAACCCGGGATGATCCAGCAGCCGGGAAGCTACCTCGTCTCCAGACAGGACATGCTCATAGAAACAGACCTCGCGAACCAGGGAGGAGGCGAAGGCGGGCAGCAGACGAAGCCCGAAGGCGGCTTTCAGCCGGAGCTCCATCCTGTCCGGCAGGGCGGAGTCCTCCTTTTCCCGGGAAAGATCTGCAAGAAAGTCAGATAGAAAAGCCCGGAAAGCGGATGATGCGGATGCGGGAAGCGCGTCCAGCATCCGTGCAAGCTGTTCCTTCATCACGGTCCGGTCGCTTTCGCAAAGGAGACTGCACGGATCCCGGAAGGAGGAAGTCTCCGTATCAAACCACGGAGCCGAAAATGCGGGCAGCAGCGATGCATGGCCGGCGGTGCGGCGGGCGGGGATCAGGTCCCGCCCGGGCAGGATCAGCGCAAAGGGAAGCGATTCGCTTTCCCGAACCAGCGAAACCAGATGGACATGGTCCGCCTGATGATCAACCAGCCAGGCCCGAAGGACAGGGGAGGCGTCTGCGTCCAGCCGTTCAAAGGCAAGGGATGCTTCCGCGGATGTTCTGCGGCGATACTGGCGCAGCAGAAGGCAGGCCAGCAGGCCTCTTTTTTCACCATCGGGTTCAGCAGAAGGATCGCGCAGGCCGGGGATCAGCGGAAGAAGCGCCGAAACGGTGAGCAACGGTTTCTCCGGATACAGGTCCGGCAACAAAGGCAGAGCCGGCAGAGAGCCGACGGAAAGGAATCGGAGGGCAGCAACCTCTTCACGGCTGACGGTCAGGGCCGCCCGGACCAGAACAAACAGCGGATCCTCCGCCGCAGCGTCAGAAACTGTGGACAAAAGCTCCTTGAGTAATGTTTTCACGTCGGACAGCTGTCCTTCCCAGAAGAGCGAGGGCAAAAGGGCTCGCATTTCCTTGCGGATCGATTCCGAACCGTTCGATTCCGCCAGCAGAAGTGCAGACAGCTTTTCCACGGCGGAAGGGGTGAGCAGGCGGGAAGAACAGGGATCCACGGAAGACGGATCGGAGGAAACGCCGGATGACTCGGGCAGCGGAAGCGGCGACTCCAGATCCTGCCTGCAGCGCTGAACCGCAGCCTTCAGCAGCCGGATCCGACGGGCCTGGGCGGCCAGTGTCAGATGATCCGTTTTTTCTTCAGGTGAGAAATGCGCCGCCTTGTCTTCGGCAGAAGCCAACGCAGTTGAGCATTGTGTCAGACAGTGCTGCAAGGCCGGACGGGCGTAACAGCCGCCCATGGCGCAGAATGCCTGGTTACGTGCTTCCGTTTCTTCCTTCAGCTGTGCAGCAATTTCATCCAGCCGACGAATCTGCTTTTCCTCATCCGTATCAGCCAGGGAGACCCGATGAACCGGTTTGATTTGCATCACGCCGGCTTCTTCGGCTTCTTCGACAGAAACGTCATATTCGGAGGCAACCGTCACTGTTCTTCCGCAGGCGGCAACGGCATTCTGCCAGACCGGCTCGCTGATCTCGGGAAGGCGGAGTGGATCTGGAAGGAAGCGGATCAGCGAGAGAACCTCCGACAGGATTGCTTTCAGCGTACGCTCAACAGCAGTCAATGTTTCAGGAAGCACGACAGAGCCGCTTTCCGGGCGGAAAAGGCGCTTGAAAAGACCGCCGCGCGTATTCGGCGCAAGGGAGCGAAGCGAGGAAGGGCGTTCCGTATAAGTATGCAGGGCGGGAAACAAATCGGAAAGAAGCCAGAATGCACAATGGAAAAAAGCAGCAAAAGACTTTGCCTCTTTCCCGAGCGACTGCAGAGTTAGGATGCCCGGAACCTCCAGGGTATGCAGGCCCGCGGCGGGAGCTTTTTCGGATGAACAGATTTGCCCCAGCACGCGGGCCGCCGCTACCCACACCAGCCGCCACGCTTCCTCTGACTGAATCAGGGAAGCGGGAAGGGACAAAAGCCAGCAGGCATCGGCGGGGGAAGCATCCACCCGGTCTGGCCGGGCAACAAGCTGCTGATCCTCCATGGCTTGAACAGCTTCGCGAAAGGTCCGTTCCTCCAATTCGGTGGCGGGAGAAGAGCGCTTTGCCAGACAAAGCAGGCAGAAGGAGGCTTTTTCAACGGGAATGATGTTACGAAGATAACGAAGCAGCGCAAAAAGAGCACCTGCAGAAAAGGGATCGCATAGATCACTCAGGAAACAGAGCCTGACTTCTTCACCTGCGTCCACCGCGGAACGAATACGCCCGGTCCAATCCGAGAAGGAGTGAGAAAAATCATCATGGGATAGCAGAGCGGAAAACGCCCATTCCACCGCTTCTCTGTCGGTTTTGTAGGAAAGCGGCATTCCCTTACCCCGCAGGGCCCCGATCAGTACAGAAGAAGCAGGATCCGAAGAAAGATCCGTAAGGGACGGGAGCTGCGGACGAAAAGCATCAAAACGAAAAGAAGAAGGGAAAAGTGAACAATCTGTATCCAGATCCCCGATCAGAGCGGGAATCAGGGAATCCGGCTCTCTGTCGGTAATATGGCAGATATCAAGACCGGTCACCTGGCGGGCCGCTCCGCAGGAAAGGGTGGACAGGATCGTTGGCAGAGTTCGTCCT
>Ga0265298_10005724_pt1 | contig 15487 bp, 19 predicted proteins | sample AusTroGonzalo_MG_3_FD_193486 | JGI IMG/M metagenome (GOLD analysis project Ga0265298, IMG submission 193486) | Bovine rumen microbial communities from tropical cattle in Woodstock, Queensland, Australia - Gonzalo_01 | ecosystem: Host-associated > Mammals > Digestive system > Stomach > Rumen ... | reverse complement strand
AGTGTTTGATGGCGCAGACGTAATAATCGGCCGAAAACTGCTTTCCGCTCTCCGTGGTCACGCCGCTGATAGATCGGCCCTCGTTGTGCACGGCGCGGACGCCGTCCCCGGAGAGGACGCTGCCGCCGCAGGCGACGATGCTGTCCCGAAGGGTCTCCGCGAAGGAAAGGCTTCCGCCGGCGAAACGGCTGGCGCCGTCGATGTACAGCACCGAGATGAGGGCGTGGACATAGGCGGGCGTCACCCCTTCCCTGCCCCCGTAGAGCGGGTTCAGATAGGCCAGCACGGCACGCAGACGTGCGTCCGTGATGTACTTAGCGATGAAGGCATCGGCCGACATGCGGAAATCCTCGGAATGGACCTGCATGTAGTCGGAGGACGGCCGGAGGTAGAACAGGTCCACCTCGTCGGTGATCCTGTAGAGGGCATCCACATAGGCGGCGAGGTTCTCCTTCTGGTCCGGGAAATCTTTGGCCAGCGTATCGATGAAGTGCGTCCGGCCCTTGGCAATCTGATAAGTCTTGCCGTCCTCGGCGAAGAAGACGCAGTCGGAGTGGTCCGGGTCGGTATCTTTCACGCGGACCTTGTCCCAGATGCCCAGGTACTCGCAGATCCGGCGGATGCTGCCGTCCTTCTGCATGCCGCCGATGATGTGCATGCCCGTGTCGAAGAGTTCCCCGAAGCGCTTGAAGCTCTGGAGTCCCCCTCCGATGATGGCATTCTTCTCGATGACGGTGACCCGCAGCCCCTCCTTTGCCAGGATGGCTCCCGTGAAAAGGCCGCCCAGGCCCCCGCCTATGATAATTACGCTTTTGCTCATGAAAGTGTCTGTTCCATGCGGTCGGCGATGTCGGCCAGCCGCGATGTGTAATACTTCCGGAGGGAGGAGGCCTGCGCCTTGTAACTCTCCCCGTACGAGGAAATCTCCCCGCGTGTGATCCGCTTGTCAATTTCCATACGGATGGGCCAGCGGTTCAGGAGCCGTCCGTGCTTGGGAAGGGCCCTCCCTGCGCCGTACAGCACCACGGGAAGGATGTCCAGGTCCAGCTGGTCCGCCAGGAAGAAAGCGCCCTGATGGAAGCGGCCGATGCGGCCGTCCAGCGAACGGGTGCTCTCCGGATAGACGACGATGCTGTATCCCTTTGCCGCCAGCTCCTTCAGGCGGGGCACGATGGCCTCGAGGCCCTGGGAAGCGGGCAGGTAGTCGGCCTCGCGGATGATGAAGCCGTATAGGGGGTTGTGCCAGACCCAGTCGGCCGTAAGGATGACCAGCTTGGGCGTGAGGCCCAGCATCGGCAGCAGATCCAGGTGCGACTGGTGGTTGCAGATGATGACGGCCGGGCGGGAGAAGTCCTCCTCCGTGCGGCCGGCCAACGTATAAGGGTTCCCCAGCAGGCCGAAGACCTTCGACCCCAGGCGGGAGAAACGGCAGATGAAGCGGTGCAGGGCTTCCTTCTTTTCTTCGCTGTGCCTGCCGAGTTTGAGATACACGAAGCAGCCCGGCGTAACCACGAAGAGCATCACGAACACGTAGAAGAGGAAGATGCCAATAGTCTTGAAGGCCTTCCAAAGCCAGCTGATCAGCATCCGGGGCCAGCCGTAAACCAGCATAAGGATGCACAGCGCCACGTTCAGCAGCGAGATCCGGGCGAAGTCCGCGAAGGGGCGGAAGTGGGAGACGCGCTTCTCCCTTTCCGGATAAAACACCCGGACATCCTGGCTCACGATGCGCACGCCGCGCCAGGCGGCGAAGACCAGGAGTTCCAGCTCGGCCTCATAGCGGGAGGTGAGGAGGGACAGGGCGCCCATCTTCTTTAAGGGATACAGGCGGTAACCCGTCTGCGTATCCTTGAGCGGAACCAGCGTCTGCAGGAAGAACCAGAAGTTGCTGAACGCATTGGCGAAGGAGCTGGACTTGCTGCGGTCCACGCTTTCCAGACCCAGGCGTTTTCCGATGATAAGGGCGCCGGGATGCTTGCAGTTGGCTTCCAGGAAGAAGGGGATATCCTCCGGGAAATGCTGGCCGTCGGCGTCCAGGGTGATGGCGTAGGCGAAACCGTCGGCCTTCGCCCGGCGGAATCCCACCCGGAGGGCGTTGCCCTTGCCGGAATTGCGGGGAATCTCCACGATGACCGGCCGGACAGCCAGCTGCTCCAACCGGGCACGGGTATCGTCCGTGCAGCCGTCCAGGACCACATAGACGTCCTGGCAATAGGCCAGGGCTCGATTCACCACATCTGCGACCGTCCCGGCATTGTTGTATGTCGGGATGATGACGCAGATTCCTCTTCTGCGCAGGGCTATCTGGCAGTCTTCCGGCATGAGAGTGATATCTTGGCGATGAGCGTCTCCGCGCTCTTGAATTCGATTTGTGCTTTCACCGTTTCGGAATCGGTCTCAATCCTGCGGACCTGGACCGTAACGGGGCTTCCGTCCGGCCGGAGCACGCTGAGGAACTTGACATTCTTGGCGCCGTCCATCTCCAGGGGAGCCTCAACGGCATCGGAGAGCAGTTCCTGACCGATCTGCAGGATACACACGCCGGGCGTGATGGGCTCGCCGGGGAAATGCGCCCGGTAGATGACATGGTCCGGATTCAGGCGGAGCGTGTAAACCGCCCCGTCCTCCGTGCGCCGTACCGCATCGATGAAATAGAGATTATTCCGAAAAAGCATACTTGATGTCCGTAAAGGTGATGACCGTCCTGTCCCCGGAGGCCTCATGCATCTCGAAGCGCTTCGCGGCCATGGTGGAACGGTCGTAGTACAGCACCAGCTTCGTCCACATACGCTTCAGCTCCTTCTTCTGCGGGACGAGGGTGGCGACGAGGCAGCCGTCGGAGAGGGTGACATCGGCCTGGAAGGTCTTGCTGTCGGAGAGGACGCTGCCGTCGATGTTGCCGATGATCATGCGGGTCATCTCCCGCACCATGCGGCCCTGATTGCCGCCGAGGGAGGTTTCCTGTCCGTCGCGCGTGATGGTGACGCGCTCGCCCTCGGCCAGGAAGGTCAAGGGGTCGGGCTTGAGATAACTCCAGGAAAGGTAGCCGGGCTTGCGGTAGCTCATGTGGCCGGAGGAAAGGATATCCTCGGCCAGCAGGGTGGAGGTTTTCGTCTGCACGAAGTCACACTCGATGGCGGAGACCTTCGCGCTGAAAGCGAGCAGCTCCTCCTTCGCCTCCTCCGGGGTCTGGGACCGAAGCGGGAAAAGGCTAAGCAGCGACAGGAACAATATGAGCCCGAATCTTCTCATTTATTTGGCGATAAAATAGCAGCCGGCCATGATCAGCAGCACGCCGAACCATTTGGCGAAGCTCACCGGCTCGTGGAAGAACACAATGGCAGCAATCATGCCAAAGACATAACTCAGCGACACCATGGGATAGGCCATGCTGAAGGGGAAATGCTTGATGATGTAGAACCAGAGCAGGCTGCCGGCTCCGTAGCAGATGCCGCAGGCGGCGAACTGCCAGTTGACGAAGACGGATTTCCAGAACGCGGCCGTCCAGGCGAAGGGCAGCATCCGGTTCAGGGCGAACTTGAGCAGCACCTGACCGCCGGCCAGGAGCAGACTCTGGAGAATCGCAAGAGGGAACAGGGCTACATTACTCATGATCCAGGGTGTATAGGGTGCTTTCGGCCTTGAATGCGCAGGTCCTCCCCTCTTCCAGCTCTTCGTCGAACGCGCAGACCAGCACGTTTTTCACTTCTCCCTTCCGCAGGAGCATCTTCGCGTCGCGGACGGCCCATTCGGCCGATGCGTCCCCCTGCGAATAGGTGATGTTGTACCCGTGGCAGGCGGTGCGGATGGCGATGGCCGACGCGATGGTATTGTGCGTGCTCTGCATGAAAAGGGTGGGTTTCAGGAGCTCCTCCCCGTTGTTGGAGATGTCCTCCAGGAAAAGGGTGCTGAGCTCGTACATGCCCCGCGAGGTAGCCGCGATAATGGCGTCCGGGCGCTCCAGGCCCGCTTCCTTCAGGACGGAGAAGGCCGAGAGGAGGCTGGCCTTCATGATCTTGCCCATGCGGCGCGTCTCCAGCGGGGACAGGTAATCCTTGATCTGGGAAAGCTCCTCGTCCGTGGAGACGACCCTGCGGAAGGCCGCCTTGACGCGGGACTCGTCCAGGAGGGTTTCGGGCGCCTCTTCGGGCCGATGCTTGCTCAGGATCAGGGAAGAATCGTTACCGCCGAAGCCGAAGGAATTGCACATGACATAGTCCAGGTCCACGCCGGTCTTTCCCAGCGTAGGGACGACGCCTCCGGGGATGGGATGCTCCCAGCCCAGCGAGGCCGGGACGAAGTCGTTCTGCATGGCCAGCAGGCAGATGACCGTCTCCACGGAACCGGCGGCGGACGTCGTATGCCCCGTGTAGGACTTGGTGCTGGACATGTCGGGGAGCTTGTCGCCGAACACGCGCAGGAAAGCCGCGCTCTCCGAGGCGTCGTTGTCCGGCGTGCCCGTGCCGTGCGCATTGATGTATTTGATCTCCTGCGGGCCGATGCCAGCCTTGCGCAGCGCCTCCGTCATCGCCAGGAAGGCGCCCTCCCCGACAGGGGAGGTGGCCGTCTGGTGGAAGGCGTCGCAGCGATTGGCGTAACCGCTCACGTAGGCCAGGCCGGGCGTATCTTTCTGCAGCACCACGAAGGCGGCGCCCTCTCCCAGATTAAGGCCGGCGCGGGTCTCGTCGAAGGGACGACAGCGTTCGCGGTCCAGGATCATCAGGGAATTGAAGCCGTTCAGGTGGTAGCGACTCAGGGGTTCGGAACCGCCGGCGACAACCACATCGACCTCGCCGTTCTTGAGCATCTCGGAACCGAGCATGATAGCGTTCAGGGCCGATGAGCAGGCCGTGCAGATGGTGCAGCAGCGGGCGTGGGGAATGCCGGCGTAGCGGGCGATTTCCTCCGTGCTGCGGCCGCACTCGTTGCTGTGGGGCAGGTATTGGAGCTCCGGCTCCGTCTTCATGCGTTCGAAGTACTGTTCGGTCACATCCATCACCCCGACGGTGGTGCCGGAAATGAGCGCCACGCGCTTATCGGCCAGGTCCTTGACGCCGGCCTGCGCCAGGGCCTCCCGGACGGCGACAGCGCCGATCAGGGACGTCCGGCTGATGGGCTCGCGGGTTTCGAGGCCGAGCATCTGCTTGAGTTCATCGGTGGACAACTTGATCTCTCCGACGGGGATGTCCTTGTGGACGGTCTGGAGATAGCGGATCGGGCCTACTCCCGACTCCTTCTTCCGGAGAGAGTCCAGGACGGCCCTGGAGTTATTGCCGATGGCACAGATGATACCCATGCCGGTGATGGAGATGCTGCTTCCCATTACTTCGTCCTGTTCTTCTGTACGTAGTCTGCGATGCTGTTGATGCTCTTGAAGACGGCCTTGCCTTCGGCGGGACTCTTGAGCTTGATGCCGTAGAACTTGTCCAGGATGACGATCAGCTCCAGGGCGTCGATGGAATCCAGGCCCAGGCCGTCTCCGAACAGGGGGGCGTCGTTGTCAATCTCCTCCGGAGTCATGCCCTCCAGGTTCAGGGCGTCGATAATCTGCAGTTTGAGTTTGTTAATCAGTTCTTCCATATTACTTTGTTATTTTCATCAGTTTGAGTTCCGCGGTGAACGAATCCTCCGCGTCACAGTCCACCCAGCCATAGATCACGGCGGAAGGCCGCGTGGCCCGGGCGGATACGTTTACGATCTGTTCCATCAGGGTGTCATTCCGTTCCCCCAGCATGACCAGGGTGGTCTCTCCCTGGATGTTGTTCTTGACGGCAATCTCTCCCAGCACCACGTTGGGCAGGGTGTTGATGAACACCGCCGGGCTGGGATAGAACTCCTCCGGGTTGGAGAAGGTGGAAAGGTGCTTGCGGTCGGCCAGGAGGGAACCGTTGCGGGTGAAGACGAACAGGGCGACCTCTTCCGGCTCGATGCCCTGCAGGGAATCCTTCACCAGCAGGCCGGTGGCCACATAGGCCAGGCGGCTGTACATGTCCATCTTGAAGAAGCGGGAACCGTCGGCGAGGAGGGTCTTGTAGATGTCGGATATGAGCGCGGCGCCGGTGGAGGCGAAGGGCTGGGCCTTCCCGTCCAGGACGCATTCCGTGGGCGTGATCCGGACGCTTCGGAGGGTCTCATAGGAAACCTTCTCCATGGGTTTCTCCGGGACAGCCTCCTTCGCGTACACGAGGGCGCCGTTGCAGCCGCCGAAACCGGACTGCGTCTTCACGAAAGCCCGCTTCTGCGTGGTCTCAAGGGCGTCGCAGACCCGGATCCTTCCGCTGACGCCCGGCTCCTCGAAGCCGCGCACCGGCAGGACGAGGCCTTCGTCCAGGGAGCACATGGTGATGATGGCCTCCACTACGCCGGATGCGCCGAACGTGTGGCCGAAGTGGGCCTTGTAGGCGGTGGTGGGAAGGGTTCCCAGCCCCGCATCTGCAATGCCCTTGGATTCCATCTGGTCGTTGAACATGGTCGCCGTCCCGTGTGCCGTCACACAGGCCAGCTTGTCTTTCATTTCGGGGGTGAGCGCCTTCACGACCGTGCGGCGGATGCCGTCCCCGCTGGGGATGGGCGCGCTCACGTGGTAGGCGTCGTTGTTCAGGCAGCCGTCCACCAGGCGCCAGCCTTCTTCCTCCGGGCTGTCCTTCGTCAGGACAAGGGTCGCGGCACATTCGCCGATGTTCAGGCCGAGCCGCTCGATGTCGAAGGGGCGGCATTCCATGGGGGACAAAGCCTTGAAGGCGTCGAAACCGGCCAGGACAAAGGCCGATACCACATCCACGCCGCAGACGACGGCCGTATCACAGACGCCGGAGCCGATGAGCCGCTGGGCGAGCATCTGGGCCGTTCCGCCGGAGATGCAGGCGTTGCTGGCGACGAGGGGCTCGGTCACGAAGCCCAGGCTGCGGGCGATTTTCCGCGCCGCTTCGCCGGGAGACAGGAAGGCTCCGTCCTTTTCCGGGGTGTCGGCCAGTTCTTCGATATCGGCCGTGGAAGTACCCAGGATAAGGATCGTGCGGTCAGAAGCAGGGTTCACGGCAGTCTGTCTCAGGGCGTCGCGGATGGAGCGGATGGCCAGGGATTCGAACCAGCTGAACCCTTCCAGCCGGAGGTCTTTCCGCCGCTCTTCCGAGAACATCCCCACGCAGAACCGTCCCGGAACGCCGAGCGGGCCGTCAACGGTCTTCAGGCCGGTCTCGTTCCGCTTGACCGCGGCGTAGTTTTCCGCAGTCGTCAGGCCCAGGGGGGAGGTGATATTGGTCGCCGCTATCCTTGTCATTTGAGACCCATTTGCTGTTTCCACTCCTCATAGAAGGCGGGAGATTCCCAGAGCAGGTTGTATTCCCGGTCCATGAAGACCTGGACGGAAGTTGCCTTGAGGTACACTTCCCCGTCTTCGGGATTGTAGATTTCGTAGTCGAAGATGATCTTCGCGGCTTCCGTGGGGCGGTAGGTCACCTTCACGACGGGTTTCATCCCGTAGCGGAGGGGCTTCCTGTAGCTGATGTTGAGCTCCACGATGGGGGCGAAGACGTACTCGACGATATACTTGGTGTAGGACAGGCCGTACTTGGCGCCGAAGGCCTCGCGGGCGTCTTCCAGATAGGTGGCGTAGGAGCCGTGCCAGACGACGCCCATCATGTCCACTTCGTTGAAGCGGATTTCCAACTGCTTTTCGGCCGATAGGATTACCTTGTCTTCCATTATGCTTCTACATTTTTGACGGCCAGTTTCACCTGGCCCGTTGCGATGGTCTGTCCGTCGCACTGGACGGTAGCCTCGGCAAGTGTCATGCCGAACACTTCTTCCAGGACGTCCACCTTCGTGGTGATCACGGAGCCCACCGGGGCTTTCCCCAGGACCTTGTAATCGCGGATGGCGCCGATATAGCCGATCTGGACGTCCTTTTCCAGGATGTACTTGTTATAAAAGCCGATGCGCGCGGCGCAGGTCTGGGCGATGTTCTCCATCATGCCGCAGGGGCCGAAGCAACCGTTCTCCACGAAGAGGTTGTCTTCCCGGATGGGGGTCTCGGTCGTGGAGGAGTCCATCTCGAAGTGAACCAGTTTCCCCACCATCACGAAAGGCTCCTGCTGCGGAAGGACGGTATGGATGTCGATCGTCTCCAGGAAGGCGTCCGTTACTTGCTCTATCGTCATTTTGCCCAGAAATCAAAAAAGTTAAACCACTGCGTGGGGTACTTGCGCACCATTCTCTCCAGCTCGGCCACATAGGCGGCGGCCAGCTGGGCGGTCTGCTCCTTGCGGGAGGCTTCCCTGTCGTACGGGAGGGGGGTCAGGTAGATTTTGTATCGGCCCAGGCCCTCTTTCATCACGTTGACGGCCAGCACTTCCACGCCGCGCATGGTGGCGACGCTGAAGGGGCCCTGCGGGAAGGAAGCATCGGCCCCGAGGAAAGGGATACGGAGGCAGCGCGTCCCGCCCAGGTGGCGGTCGGAGGGGAAGCTGATGATGTCCCCGCGGCAGAGGGCCTCGTCGATCTCGAAGAGATGGCTCATGTCCTCCTTGAGGGCGATCATGCTCACGTTCGTCCTGACGAACATGCTGTTGCGGCTTTTCATCACCGACTCCTTCTCGAAGGAGTACACGATGGCGTGGATGCCCTTCCTCTCGGACTTCAGGGAATACCCGGCGATCTCATAGTTGCCGATGTGGGAGCTCAGCTGGACGAATCCTTCTTCCTTCCCTTCCAGGCGGGTGAAGTGTTCGCCGCCGTCGAAGCTGACGTCGAACTTTTTCCCGGCGTACATGGCGAACTTGTCGATGACCACCTGCGAGAACACGCAGTGGTTGCGGTAAGCCAGCCACAGGGAGCGGAGCGGGCCGTTACCCAGGCGCCTGCGGTAGAAAGACCAGGAGATCTTCCCGCTGCGGCTGAAGACCATGCAGAAAGGGACGATGAAGATGTCGGAGAACAGGTAGAGGATCCTTACGTCCATAAAACGCAGGATGCGGATGAGATTCCTGTGCATCCATCCGTTACCATAGGTAGCCCCTTCCCACTCCCGCTCGGCCATAAACTACTTAACCTTCGTTTCGATGTAATCGCAGAACTTGGAGAGCGTGTCGATGCCGACCATCTCCTCCTGCTTGATCTTGAATCCGAACTTGTTGTTCACAAGCACGACGATATCCACAAAGTCCAGGCTGTCGATGCCCAGATCGTCTTTCAGTTTGGCGTCGGGGGTGATCTTGTCCTCCTCGACTTCGATGTCCTCGATCAGGAACTCCCTGACCTTCTCTTCAATCTCTTTTCTGTCCATAGTATTATAATTTCTTAATAATCAATGCGCTGTTGGTTCCACCAAAGCCGAAGGAATTGCTCAGTACGGTGTTGACCGGGGTGTCCACGGTCTTCTTGGCGATGTTCAGCCTGGCCGAGAACTCATCTCCGCTTTCGAAGTTGATGTTGGGCGCGACGAAGTCGTTGTGCATCATGATGAGCGAATAGACGATCTCGCTGGCGCCGGCCATCCAGCATTCGTGGCCGGTCATGCTCTTGGTGCTGCTGATGAGGGCGTGCTCGCCGGAGAAAAGGTCGGCGAGGGCTTCGGCCTCCCTTGCGTCTCCCTGGCGGGTGCCGGTCGCGTGGGCGTTGACGTAGTCGATGTCGGCGGGTTTGAGGCCGGCGTCTTCCAGGGCGCGGCGCATGGCGCGGACGCAGCCCTCGGCGCTCGGCTGGCTGATGACCACGGTGCCGTTGGAGGAGAAGCCGTAGCCGACGACTTCGGCCAGGATGTTGGCGCCGCGGGCGACGGCGTGCTCGTATTCTTCCAGGACGAGGGCGGCCGCTCCGCCGCTGGGCACGAGGCCGTCACGGTCGCGGTCGAAGGGACGGCTGGCCTTCGAGGGGTCATCGGCCTGCTTGGAAAAGGCTCCGAGGGCGTCGAAGGAGGCCATGGAATAGTAGTTGGTCTCCTGGGCGCCGCCGCACAGGATCATGTCCTGCAGGCCGTTCTTGATGAACAGGTAGGCCAGGCCGATGGAATGGCTTCCGCTGGCGCAGGCCGCGCTGACGGTGAAGTTGATGCCCTTGAGCCGGAAGATGGTGCTGATGTTCATGTTCACCGTGGAATTCATGGCCTGGAAGATGAAGGACTGGCCGAGCAGCTCGGTGTCCTTCTTTTCCTGCATGATGCGCTCGGCTTCGATGACGGGCTTGGCCGACGAGTCGTTGCCGAAGATGCAGCCGATCTCGTGGCTGTCCAGGTATTCGTCGCCGATGCCGGACATCTCCAGGGCCTGGGAACTGGCCATGAAGGCGTACTCGGCCTCTTCGGACAGGCCGCGGCGCAGGTGACGGTCGATGACGCCTTTCAGCGAGGGTTTGGGGACGATGCCGGTCAGGGGGGACTGGAATCCGTATTCCAGTCTCTCGGGCTCTACGCCCACGCCGGATTTTCCGTTATACAGGGAGTCCTTGACTTCCTGGATGCTGGTTCCCAGGCAGGACCAGATGCCCATGCCGGTGATGACGACTCTTCTCATTAGTACAACCCTCCGTTAATGCTGATGACTTCTCCGGTGATGTAAGAGGCTTTGTCGGAGCATAGAAAGCCGACCAGTTCGGCCACTTCCTCGGGCTTGCCGAAACGTTTCATCGGGATCATTTTCTTCAGTTCCTCCTCGGGGAGGTCTTTGGTCATGTCGGTGGTGATGAAGCCGGGGGCGACGGCGTTGACCGTCACGTTACGGCTGGCGGTTTCCTGGGCCAGGGCCCTTGTGGCGCCGATGACGGCGGCCTTGGCGGCGCAGTAGTTGGTCTGGCCGGCGAGGCCTTTGAGGCCGGAGAGGGAGGACATGTTCACGATGTGTCCGCCGTGGCCGCGGGCCATCATCTTGGGCAGCAGGTAACGGGTCACGTAAAAGAGGCCGTTAACAGACGTATTCATGACAGACTCCCAGTCGGAATCCGTCATCATGAACATCAGGTTGTCATGGGCGACCCCTGCGTTATTGACCAGACAGGCGATATAATCATCCGGGTGGGACTGCTCCCATTCCCCCAGGGCCGTTTCGACTTCGGTTTTGTTTCCCACGTCGAACTTCATTACGGATGCGGTTCCGCCCATTTGGGCGATGGCATCACATACTTCTTGTGCGGCGTTCAGGTTAGAATGACATCCTACTATTACAGGGTATCCCATTTCTGCAAGTTTGAGGCAGATGGCTCTGCCAATTCCTCTCGACCCCCCTGTAACCAACGCGTATTTTTGTTTCATTATGCAATCTATTTCGACAAAGTTACCAATTATTTTGTACATTTGTGATACAAACAACTCTAAAAACCTATTATGAAACGCTATCTTATCCTTTTGATTGCATTCCTCGCGCTGGGCGTGAGCTATGCGCATGCCCAGATTATGCCCGACTATCTCTCCGTGAGCAAAGGCCAGTTCTACGACCAGGACGGCAACGCCATCGACAGCGCCGAACTGCGCCAGATCATCGGCAACGAGATCTACAACGCCACCTACGTGGGCGCCAACAAGCAGTATAAGGCCGGTAAGAAACTCATCCTCTGGGGCGCCATCGGTGCCGGCGTGGGCCTTGTCTCGTATGTAGCCTGCGTCACCGGCATTGCCAGCAACCAACTGAACGGCAGCAGTTATAGGCCCGGAGAAGACCCGCTGTGGGGCGGTGTCGTGGCCGGTGCCACGCTACTGGTCCTCGGTGACTGCGCCCTGGCCGCCGGTATTCCCCTGACCATCATCGGCAAGAGCCGCATGAACTGGATTGCCAACGACTACAACGAAAAGCAGCAGTCCAGGGTCTCCGTCAACCTCACCGGCTGCTCCGCCGGCTACGGCCTCGGCCTTGCCATTAACTTCTAATTCGAAATCATTCAACACAACAAGGGCCGGAGTTCCGCAATGGAATTCCGGCCCTTGTTACGTCATGCCTGGCTCACCGTCATGCCCGGCCCCCTCTTACGTCATGCCCGACTCCCTCTTACGTCATGCCCGGCCCCGACCGGGCATCTCTCATTTCAGAAATGCAACCAATTACACGTTTTTGCGGCAAAAGTGCGTAGGTGCTTACATCGCGATGCAACCATTAACGCGTTTTTCCGGGAAAAGTGCGTAATTGCTTGCACCTATTATCACCGTTATCCCCGGCAGGCGGGAGGGCTGTGTGGCGCCCGAGGGCTCCGTTCCGCGCTGAGGCGCTCCACTCCGTCCTCCCCACCGTCTGGCTCGTCCGCAGAGCGAACGGCCAGCCGGCGGGTCCCCCCCACTCATATGCCGTGGGCGGCTATACCGCTCGGGCGCCACACAGCCCTCCCGCCTGCCGTCAAAAACCTGACACAACAAGGGCCGGAGTTCCGCAATGGAATTCCGGCCCTTGGGCATTGACGGTTAGTTAGGAAATGCGTTATTCTTTGGCGGCTATTACCGTAACGGTGAAGGTGCCGCTTTTCTTGTTCTTATCCTTGACGGTAACGGTGGCGGAGCCGACCTTGATACCCTTGACGGTAACTTTGCTGTCTTTTACCTCGACGCTTGCGACGGTCACATCGCTGCTGGTAGCGCTGATGGGTGCGACGGCCTCGGAGACGGTGATGTCAACGGTCTTGCCCACTTCGACTTCCACCTTGGTAGGATTGAATTTCATCGGGTTTTCCGCCGGCTGGTCTTTTTTGCAGGAAGTGGCGAAAAACAGTCCTGCAAAGCAAGCCATGATGGCTGCGAAAGAAAGGATCTTTTTCATTTCAAATCTTAATGTTAATGTATTCTGTGAGTACTCATCCCTGTAAATCACGAAATGCCGTTTCATTGCCTGGCGTTCCGAATTATTTTTCAGAAAAATGTACTCTCAGACCCACTGTAAGATTGAAATCCAGCGGACGGTCGGTGTAAATGGTGGTGAGGCCGCTGCCGTTGTTAAAGCTGTAGCGGAGGCCCGGCTCGGCATAAAGGCTGAGGCCACGGGTCAGCCGGTAATCGAGGCCGAGACCGGCATTCACCGATAACTGAAGGGCCTTCATACCCACACGCTCCCGGGTGTCGGAACCGGTCGTGAACGAGGATCCGGAAACGAGTTTCTCCATCAGGCCTCCAGCCGAAGCATACAGGCCAAGGCGGTTCCAGCGGGTGAAACGATAGTTCAGATTCAGCGGAAGGCCGATGAACAGCAGTTCCTGATTCGTCGTGGAGGTATAGAAACCGTCACCCGTCTTGAATTCGGAGAAATGATAGCTGATGGCCACGCCGCTCTCCAGGCTCCATCCGCCGCCCAGGCCGTAACCAAGGGTAAGCCCCACACGGATGGGGATCCGGTGGCTCACGTCAATCTTTGTATCTCCCACCGTTTCCAGTACACCGGCGTTGGTCGAAAGCTTGTCCGTTTCCGCGCCGATGACACTGGCGGAAAGCATCCGGGGCGAGAGCGTCGCCTGCGACCCGCCGGCCCCGGACACGAAAGCCTGCGCTGTCAGGCGGCTGGCCCGACGGGGTTGATTGGCCCTGGGCCATTCTTCCGGCCAGGGGTCTTCCCATTCCGTCACAGGCTTCGGGGTCTCTTTTTGGGGCGTCGGAGTCTCGTTAACGGATTCCTGGACCTCGTTTGGGGGCTGCGGATCATTGACCATCGGCCCGTCTTCCTGGGCGGGGGCGGCATCGGCCTTGACCTTTTCGTGCCGGGCGGTCTGAACGGGGAGCCTTTCCAGGGATTCCTCCGTCACCAGTTCTACCGGAATCGGGCGCGAGGCAATCTTCTCCGGCGCAATCGGCCGTTGCAGGCGCAGACCCAGGCCGATGACACCCAGCAGCACGGCAGCAGCTACGGCTACGCGCGCCCAGGCGGGGAACAGGACGGCCTTCTTCGGAGGGATGGACGCGGCGATGGCGTCCCATTCCCCGGCGGAGAACACCGGAGCGGGTTCCTTATGCTGCGACACCTTGTTCCGTATGTCTTTCAACCATTGCTCGTTCATAATCCTTTCGTTTTATAATCCCGTATCTTCCTGGCCAGCATATTCTTGGCCTTGAACAGTTGGGAGGCCGATGTCCCCGGCTTGATTCCCAGCAGCTCCGCTATCTCCTGATGGCTTTTTTCCTCAAAGACGTACAGGTTGAAGATGGTCCTGTAGCCGTCGGGGAGTTCGCGGATCATCCGGTAGATCACCTCGGGCGGGATGTCATCCAGCGGCGGTCCGTCTTCTTCGGCCTCGTCGGGGACATCCTGGTCGAGGCGGGTGAACTCGTGCGATTTCCTGGCCTTGAGGTATTTCAGGGATTGGTTGACGACGATCCGGGTCACCCACGCCTGCAGGGAACCCGGACCCCGGTATTCGAAATCTCCCACCTTGGCGGCGATGTTGACGAGGCAGTCCTGGATGACGTCTTTCGCATCGTCCCGGTCCGTAACATAGCGGCCGCACACGGTTGACATATAATCGGCATAAAGGGTATAGAAGTCCCGCAGCGCGGCGGGTTCCCCGTTACGCAGTCTTCTGGCCAGCCGTCCCTCTTTATCTCCGATTTTCAATAACACGTCCTACTCCTTTCGCGTGCAGTATTTGAAGGTGGTGTGTTTTTTCCCGCTGAAGGAGTTCCATTCCAGCGTCAGGTCCACGGTTTTGCCGTCCGTGTCGGGCAGGTCGGACAGGCGGAAGGCCACCATCCCGTCACCTACGCGTCCGCGGAAGTCTCCATTGGCGTTGTGATAGAATGTGACATGATAGGGGTTCTCGGCATCTCCGTCACAAACCAGGTTTACGGTATGGGTCTTACTGCCCCAGTAGGTACGGAAGCGGAGGGTGAGGTAACCGTCCTCTACGACGGTAACCCAGTCATTCACAATCTCCACCTCGTCGTTCCCGTACTTTTGGATGTTCTGCTCTTCGCCCAGGTTGACGGCCGAAGCCTTGGTGAGGATGGAGTCCATCCAGTGCACATAGACCTGCGGGTCGCTGACGCCGAGAAGCTTCTCATTGTCATTAGCCGGACGATAGTTGACCAGAGCCCGCACCTCCTTGGTGCCGAAAGGAGACTGTTTCAGGTTGATAGGTCTCAGGACGGTCTTGTCGTCCAGCTGCATGGTGAAACGGCTATTGTCGTCATTGGGTTTTACCGTCACAAGGGCCGTGGGATAAAGGATACTGTAATCCACGTCGTTCTTCTGACAGGACGTAAGCAGGGAGCCCGCCATCAGGCCGATGCCCAAAATGATTTTCTTTATGGTTTTCATGATAGCACTGTTTTACCCTATAAATCCCAAAGATGCAAAATATTGCCTGAAGTATCGACATAATTTGTATAATAGTATAGAGATGCCCGGTCGGGGCCGGGCATGACGGTGAGCCAGGCATGACGGGTTTGAAGCTGGGAATGAGTGAATCGATAGGGATGACGGCAGGCGGGAGGGATGTGTGGCGCCCGAGCGGTATAGCCGCCCACGGCATATGAGTGGGGGGGACCCGCCGGCTGGCCGTTCGCTCTGCGGACGAGCCAGACGGTGGGGAG
>Ga0265298_10005723_pt1 | contig 15488 bp, 14 predicted proteins | sample AusTroGonzalo_MG_3_FD_193486 | JGI IMG/M metagenome (GOLD analysis project Ga0265298, IMG submission 193486) | Bovine rumen microbial communities from tropical cattle in Woodstock, Queensland, Australia - Gonzalo_01 | ecosystem: Host-associated > Mammals > Digestive system > Stomach > Rumen ... | reverse complement strand
AAACTACGTGCGAGCCGTCAAGCGACGCCCAAAGCCCTATCCCTTGCTGACAAAACCGCGTTCAGAGTATCGCCCGGAGGAGGTCATATGAGCCTTAAGTTAGCGGCATTCGGGTCTGACCCTTTTTCTTTTTTATGGTATAATAATCTCCATTGGGAGACATGTCGTCTTTTGCAACAAATGTGACAAGTCATTTCCCAAGCAAAAAACGGAAGGAGAAACGAAGTGACAGGAAGACGGGATTTTCTGATTGGATCGCTTGCGGCGGCTGGGCTTGCCGGCTGTGCAGGGCTTGCAGGCGGCAAGGGCGGGAAGGGCATACTCTTTGGAGCGTGCCGTTCGTCCATCGAGGATGTCAAGATCATGCGTGATCTCGGCTATGATTTCTGGGAGTGGGGTGCTGGCTCGGCATTCAATCCAGACAAGGACGACGCGTGGTGGCAGACGCAGAAGGAGGAAATCGCGAAGCGCCCGCTCCCCTTGAGGAGCTGCAACGGTTTTCTGCCCGGCAAGTTCCGGCTGACGGGGCCGAACGCCGACCACGGCCCTGCGCTCGACTATGCGGAGAAGGTGCTTCGGCGAGCTGACGAGATTGGCGTCCAGACGATAGTCTTCGGCTCTGGTGGCGCGAGGAACGTCCCAGGCGACTTCACGGCTGGCGCCCGGCCCGACCTTGAAAAGGGGACGCGGCAATACGCCGAGTTCTGCCATGCGCTCGTAAAACGAGTGGCGGACCTGAAGACGACTGCAGTCGTGATCGAGCCGCTCAGGCCCAACGAGTCGAACATAATCAACTACGTCTTCCAGGGGCTCGCGATCTGCCGCGAAGTCGATTCGCCGCGCCTCAGGCAGCTCGTCGATATCTTCCACATGATGATGGGCGGCGACCAGGCGACGGCGATTATTGAGGCGGGGCCGCTCCTGAAGCACTGCCACATCGCCGACTACGGCACACGCCAGTTCCCCGGGCACGACCCGCGCGAGACGCACCGCCTTGCGCCATACTTCGATGCGCTTAAGGCCATTGGCTACACTGGCGGCGTCAGCTGCGAGTGTGGCTGGGGAGACTCAAAGGATTTCGCAAAGAACGCAAAAATCGCAATTGAAACAATGAAAGGACTAGTCTAATGGAAAAGATAGATCGTCGTGAATTCTGCAAGGGAGCCGCCGGCCTTGCCGGCATAATCGCCGCCGGATACGGCCCCTCGCTCTACGCCGCCGGTGCAAACGACAAGATACGCGTCGCGTGCGTCGGCTACTCCGACCGCTTTCGCGGATCGCTCCTGCCGTGCTTCCTGCACCACAACAAGGAGCTGAACTTCGACATGGTTGCAGTCGCCGACCTCTGGAAGAAGCGCCTCTTCGAGAAGGCGAAGCCGGAGATCGAGAACGCCGTCGGTCACGAGGTCGAGACGTTCGGAAGCGACGTCGCCCTCTACGAGGCGAAGGACCGCCTCGGGCTCGACGCGGTGATCATCTCGACTGCCGACTTCCAACACGCCCAGCATGCCGTCCATGCGATTGAGGCGGGTTGCGATGCCTACTGCGAGAAGCCAATCGCCGAGGACATGTACTCCGCGAACATGCTTCTCGATGCCGTGAACGCGAAACGCGCGATGGGCACGATGAAGCCGGGCGCAGTCCTCCAGATCGGTTCCCAGCGCCGCTCCGGCAAGAAGTACATGGCCGCCAAGGATTTCATCAACTCCGGCAAGTTCGGCGACATCAGCTACGTGCATCTCACGTGGAACGTCAACCAGCCCAGGCGCTGGCGCCGCGACGAGAAGCTCATCGCCTCGCTCAAGAAGGAGGACGTCGACTGGAATATGTGGCTTCTCGACCGCGACCCGGCTGAGTATCCGTTCGATCCTCGCAAGTACCTCGAGTTCCGCCTCTTCTGGCCGTTCTCGTCGGGCGTCACGGGACAGTGGATGTGCCACCAGATCGACACGGTCGCCTGGTTTCTCGGACAGCCGTATCCAAAGACGGCGGTCTCGTCGGGCGGCCTCTACCAGTGGGTCGACGGTCGTCAGAGCTACGACACGTTCACGACACTTCTCGAGTACGGCGAGTCTGGCGTGAAGGGCAAGGGCTTCCAGGTGATGTTCCAGTCGCACCAGACCAACTGCGCCGGCGGGTCGAATCCGAACCGCGAGTCGGCGGTCGAAAAGTATTTCGGCCCGAACGGCTGCATCGACCTCGGTTCTGGCTGCGTCACGAACGAGGGCGTCGAGCATGTGAAGCCGGCGAGCGAGCCGCTTCCGGCGCCGCAGGAGCAGGTTGTAGTTTCCGCAAACACGGGTGGAGACACTCTTACGTCGGCGCACATGCGCAACTGGATGGAGTGCGTTCGCGCCCGCAAGGATCCGAACGCTCCTGTCGAGGCGGGCTACAGTCATGCCATAGCTCTCATCATGGCGAACGCCGCGCTCCGCACCGGCATGCGCGCCACGTTCGACGAGAAGACCCGCCAGGTCCTCGCCGGCGGCAAGCCGTGGACTGGCTACAAGTCGACCCACGACGGCAACTGGTTCTCTAACCTGTTTTGATGACCTGGCGTGACACAATTGCAAAGGCGGGGGAATATCTGAAGGCGAAGGCCGTCCCTGACCCGCAGGTGGCGGCCGAGCTTCTTGCCGCACGGCTCCTCAAGACGGGGCGCGGCACACTTGCCGCGCACCTCGAGAAGGAGGTTCCCGAGAAATGGCTTGAGGCGATGCGGCGCGGAATGGCGCGGCTTGCTAACGGCGAGCCGATTCAGTATGTCATAGGCGAGTGGGATTTCCGCCGCCTCACGCTGAAGTGCGACCGCCGTGCGCTCATTCCCCGTCCCGAGACGGAAGAGCTTGTCACTCGCGTCTTGAAGTATCTTGAGAGCCGAACGAACGGCGGTGTGCCGGTAGTCGTTGACGTCGGCACTGGCACTGGCGCGATAGTCCTCTCGCTTGCGCAGGAGTTCAAGGGTGACGCGGCGTTTCTCGGGACGGACGTCTCGGAGGACGCGATCGCGCTCGCGCAGGAGAATGCCGCGAAGTGCGCTCTTGCGGACAGGGTGAAGTTCGCCGTTGCCGACGGACTTGACGACTTCGACGAGCCGGAGTGCGTCGACGTGATAGTCTCCAACCCGCCGTATATCGAAAGCGCCGTCTGCGACACGCTCGATCCGCGCGTCCGCGACTACGAGCCGCGTCTCGCGCTCGATGGCGGCGTTTCGGGACTTGACTTCTACGACCGTTATCTCGGCGACGCGCTCAACATACTTAAGCCGGGCGGGGCGGTGTTTTTCGAAATAGGCGAGAACCAGGGAGCGTCGCTCGCGAAACTCATGGCCGACTACGGCTTTGGCGAGGTGAAGATCGAGAAGGACTTCGCTGGCCACGACCGCTATGCATCGGGGGTGCTTTCGTGAATGCACAGGACATGATCGAGGCGGCGCGGCTCGTGCGCGTACGCGAACTTCAGACGGCGCTCACCAAGGCGGCGGCCGAAAACCTTCGGCTCAAGACCGAGAACGAAATGCTCTTCGCGCACTTCGACCTCGCTGTCCTCGCGGCGAACGATCTCGCCGCGCTGCCGCCTGACGGACGACTCGTCATCGTCGACGGCTGGAACATGATTCTCGGCGCGAACAAGGTCGCGAAGGATCGCGCCGAACTCGTCGCGCAGGCGAAGGCGCATGTCGCGGAGCATCCGTCAGATTTCGTGTGGATCGTCCTAGACGGGCCGCGAGCGTCTTCGTCCGTCGACGGAAGGGTGCGCATATCCTACACCGGCGGCGTAGGCGCGCATCGCGCCGACAAGTTCATCTGCGACTTTCTCAAGATGGCGCGCTTCCGCGGCGACCTTCGTCGGATCGAAGTGCGTACGGACGACAAGGACTTCAAAAAGGAAGTGAAGCGCATATTCGCTTCGTAACATAAAAAAGGAGGACAAGGCATGAACAACGCCAAGCTCATCAGGATAGACGACGATGCCGCAGTCGCGGCGCTCGGGGAGAAGTACGCAAAGGCGTTCGAGTTTTTGCGTCGGCCTGATCTCAAGGACCTTCCGCTCGGCAGGCAGGAGATTGACGGCGACCGCGTCTATGCGATAATCTGCGAGAACGACTTGAAGCCCATCGGCGAAGTGCAGCGCCCGGAGTTCCACAAGCGCTATGTCGACGTCCAGGCGCCAATCACGGGCACGGAGCTCTTCGGCGTTCCAGATCTCCCCGAGGAAGTCGCAAACGGTCCTTTCGACGAGAAGGGCGACGGCGCGCTTTTCGACGCCAAATGCCCGATGCAGCCAGTAAAGCCCGGCGAGTGCATCATCTTCGAGCCCTTTGTCGCCCATGCCCCGTGCCATACCGACGTTCCCGGCACGCGCGTTCGCAAGGCCATCGTCAAGGTGCTCGCCTGAGACGCTTGGGCGAGGTGCGGTTCGCGACTGCTTCTTGCGCGCGTTTGACTGCGCGATTCCCCTATGCCCGCCCGTTTTTGGTATAATATACAGACATGAAGCAGTTGTTGTCATTTGCGCTTGTCTTTGCGCTGTCGGTCGGGGCCGAGGCGTCGTGGTATTGGCCGTTTTCCTCTGACGACGCGCCAAAGCCGCCGCGCGTCTCCGAGCTTATGGAGCCGGCGTCGGTAATTATCGACGAGGCATACGACCTTGCGGACGAAGGCAAGACGTCGGAAGCCGTCGAGAAATACCGCGCGGCGCTTGCGGAGCTTGACCGCATTGAGGCGGAAAATCCCGAGCGCGTCAAGGAGCCGGAATTCAACACGCTCAAGAACAAGCGTGCGACAGTCATGGCCGCAATCGATTCCCTTCTTCTCTCGGAAGCGCAGAACAACGCGAAGGCGATAGCCGTTTCCGACACTACCGAGCTCCAGAAGAAGTACGACGCCAAGCATGGCAAGGCGCCCAAGCAGGAAGAGACGGTCGTCAAGGCCGAGAAGGAGACGCCCGAGGCTCCTGCCGCGAATCCCACGACAACGGTGGTTTTGCAGAAGCCGAAGTCCAAGATGGCGATTGCGCTCGAGGACCTCGCGAAGCGCGACTTCGTGGCCGTTGAACTCACGGTGAAGGAGATACTTGACGAAAAGCCGAACGACGCGGCGGCGCTGAACCTCAAGGCCGCCGCCGAGATGGCTCAGGGCGACGCCAAGGCTGCCGAGAAGACGCTTGACCAGGCGATAATGTCGAATCCCCGCGGCTACCACGCCTACTACAACATGGCTCGGCTAATGGCGGGCATGAAGGGCAACTTGTCAGGCGCGAAGCGCTACTATGAGGCGGGAAAGGCCATTGGCGGGCCTGTTGACGCGAAGCTGGAGGAGCTTTTTAAATGATTGCTCTTGCCGCCGCCTTGCTGATTTCGACTAATGCGCCTGCGGCCGAGGTCGTTGCGAACTGCCGTTCGATGATTCCGACCGACGTGGAGCTCAAGGGTCGCATTGTCTTGAGGAGCCGCAAGGGAATCGTTCAGGCCGAATACGGCTATGATCTCGTCAGGAAGTCCGGTGCGACCGACCTCAAGCTTACGAAAGACGACAAGGACGTCGAATTCGAGAAGTCGGGGCAGATTCTCGGTACCGACGTCACGTGGAGCGACTTGACGCTCGACTACCTTTGGTGGGATGACGTCTCCTTTGACGCCGAGCGCGAGGGAGAGACAGTCCACGGCCAGGTCTGCACCGTAATCGTGATGAAGAAGGGCGAAAGGCAGGTGCGCGTCTGGGTCGACCGCAAGACGGGCGCGCTTATGCAGGCCGAGGAAATGAAGGACGGCAAAGCCGTGCGAAGACTCTGGGGGACCCGGCTTAAGAAGTTCGGGGAACGCTGGATGGCCAACGTGATGGAAGTGGAAACCATTGGGTCTGGTCACCGTACAAAAATAACAGTTGAAGAACTAAAAGTGGAGGAAACAAAATGAAAGTCATCAAGGTTATCGGGAAAATCCTGCTTTGGGTGCTCGCCATCGTCGTGGTGCTGCTGCTTGCGCTGCCGCTCTGGATCGGGCCTGTCGTGAAGGGCGTCGCAAATTCCGTCGTCCCAGGCATCACGGGGACTGGATTCCACCTCGGGGAGTTTGGCCTCAATCCCTACACTGGCACTCTCCATGTCGGCGATATGCAGCTTGCGAACCCGACGAACTTCTCCGATAAGAACGCGGTGGATCTCAAGGCCTTTGACGTCGACTTTGCGATGACATCCCTCCTCTTCGGCAAGAAGTACCGCGTCGAGTTCGTGGAGGTCAACGGAGTGTTCGTCCACATAGACGTTCCCAAGGCCGACAATTTCCTCAAGATAGCAGAAAATGCGACAGGTGGCAAGGAGGGGTCGCAAGCCGAGGTGCAGGAAGTCGAGCAGGCCAAGACAGAGGTACCCAAGGTCGATGAAGACACGGAGACCGCCGAGTCCGAGCAGCCGGAGGAGAAGCCGTCCAAGGGCGTGCAGGTAGACCGTATCACCCTCAAGAACGTGACGATAAAGTACGGCCTTCCCGTCACGATCCCCATGGACATCGAACTTACCGGCATCGGCGCCGACTCGGAATACGGCGCGGCGTTTATGGACGTCTGGGTCGCCGTAAAGGACAAGGTGCTGTCCGCCGCCAATTCCGTCGGTGGCGCGCTCGGCGACTTGGGCAAGGGTGCGGCCAGCGCCTTGAAAGACGCAGGCGGTGCTGCGGCAGACGCTCTAAAGGATGCCGGCGGTGCTGCGGCAGATACCTTGAAGGACGCTGGTGGTGCCGCGACAGACACCTTGAAAGACGCCGGTGGCGCTGCTGCCGATGCCCTCAAGAGCGCTGGCGGCGCTGCGACAGATGCCCTCAAGAGTGCGGGTGACGGGCTGAAGGGGCTGTTTGGGAAATAATCTTTCAAAGACAACATAATTCGCGTTAGGACGAAAATACAGGAAATGGAAAAGAAGACACTGAAGAGGAAGGACCGCCGCGTTGAGATGTCGGTCGAAGGGCTCAAGGACGATTTCGCGTGGCACCTCAGGTACTCGCTTGCAAAGGGCGACACGCGCGCGACCGAGCGCGACGAATACACCGCGTTTGCAATGGCCGTCCGCGACCGGCTCGTAGAGCGCTGGATCTCGACCCAGGAGGAGTACGCGCGGCAGAACACGAAGCGCGTCTACTACATGTCGCTCGAGTTCCTGATTGGCCGACTTCTCGGCAACAACGTCATCAACCTCAAGGCAGACCAGCTCTGCCGTGATGCACTTAAGGAATATGGCATCGACTGGAACAGCTTGAGGGACTACGAGTCCGACGCTGGATTAGGCAACGGCGGTCTTGGCCGTCTCGCTGCGTGCTACATCGACTCGATGTCGACGCTGAACCTCGCGGGCATGGGCTACGGGCTTCGCTACGACTACGGCATCTTCCGCCAGAAGATCGTAAACGGCTGTCAGGTCGAGGAGCCGGACCACTGGCTCAAGGACGGATATCCGTGGGAGATGGCGCGTCCCGAGTATGCCCAGCATGTCCATTTCGGCGGCCACGTGGAGTGTCGTTCCGAAAGCGGAAAGCAGCAGTGGTACTGGGTTCCCGCCGAGACGGTCGAGGGCGTTCCCTACGACCTCCCGATCGTCGGCTACGACAAGGCCGTCAACTCGCTCCGCCTCTGGAGCGCGAAGGCCGTAGACGACTTCGACCTCGCCAACTTCGACAAGGGCTCGTATGTCGAGGCCGTCGAGCAAAAGGTGCTCGCCGAGAACCTGACGAAGGTCCTCTATCCGAACGACAACACGATGCAGGGCAAGGAGCTGCGCCTCAGGCAGCAGTACTTCTTCGTCGCCTGCTCGCTCCGCGACATCCTCAGGCGCTTCCGCCAGACTAACGACAACTGGGACGCGCTTCCCGACAAGGTGTTCATCCAGCTGAACGACACTCACCCGACGCTTGTCGTGCCCGAGCTCATGCGCATCCTCATCGACCTCGAGGGGCTCGACTGGGACAAGGCGTGGGACCTGACGCGCCGCTCCACCGGCTACACGAACCACACGATCCTTCAGGAGGCGCTCGAGAAGTGGCCTGTTCCGATGATGGAACGGCTTCTCCCCCGCCACCTCCAGATCATCTACGAGATCAATGGCCGCTTCCTCCAGGAGATCAGCTCGCTCTATCCGGGCGACATCAAGAAGCTCCAGCGTATGTCGCTCATCGACGAGAACGGCGAGCGCTACGTAAGGATGGCGAACCTCTGCGTCGTCGGCACGTCTTCCGTGAACGGCGTCGCCGAGCTCCACACCGAGATCCTGAAGTCCACGCTTTTCAAGGACTTCTACGAGCTTTGGCCCGAGAAGTTCCACAACGTCACGAACGGCATCACGCCGCGTCGTTGGCTCTTGAAGGCGAATCCCTCGCTTTCGCAGCTCATCTCCGAGTCGATCGGCGAAAGCTGGATCACGCGGCTTGACGACCTGAAGAAGCTCGAGAAGTTCTCGAACGACTCGAACTTCCTCTCGGCAATGGCGAAGATCAAGCGCAGCAACAAGGGCCAGCTCGCCAGCTGGACGAAGAAGAACCTCGGCATCGAACTGAACCCCGACGCCATCTTTGACGTGCAGGTGAAGCGTCTCCACGAGTACAAGCGCCAGCTCATGCTCGCGCTCTACATCGTCATGTTCTACAACCGCCTTCTCGGCGACAAGTCCTACGACCCCGTGCCGCGCCAGTTCATCTTCGCGGCCAAGTCGGCCCCTGGCTACTACATGGCGAAGCTAATCATCCGCTTCATCCACGGCATTGCCGGCGTCGTCAACTCCAACCCGAAGACGAGGGGCAAGCTCTCTGTCGCGTTTCTCCCCGACTACCGCGTCTCGCTCGCCGAAAAGATCATGCCGGCCTCCGAGGTCTCCGAGCAGATCTCGCTCGCGGGCATGGAGGCGTCTGGCACTGGCAACATGAAGTTCATGATGAACGGCGCGCTGACAGTGGGCACCTACGACGGCGCGAACGTCGAGATCCACCGCGAGGTGGGTGACGAGAACATGTTCCTCTTCGGCCTCAGGACCGAGGACGTGGCGAAGCTCCGCCCGACGTACGTCTCGAAAGACTGGTACGCGAAGGACCCCGAGATCAAGCAGGCGCTCGACATGATCAAGGCGAACGTCTTCTCGCTTCTCGAGCCGGGGCTTTTCGAGCCGATTCTCCGCTCGCTCCTCGACTACAATGACTACTACATGCTCCTCGCCGACCTTCGCTCCTACAGCGAGGCGCAGGACCGCGTCGACGCCGCCTATCGCGATGCGAAGAAGTGGAACCGCATGTCGCTCGTCAACGTCGCGCGTTCGGGCTTCTTCTCGTCCGACCGCTCCGTCATGGAGTACGCGCGGGACATCTGGCACGTGAGCCCCGTCAAGCTCTGACGGCAACTGGGAATATGGTATAATGTCGCAAGCACAGGAAAGGCAAAAATGAACGACATCACTTTCGAACAGGCATGGAACTACGGAGGCCCGCTCATGTGGGTTCTCGCGCTCTTCTCCGTGTGGGCGCTTGCGCTCATGATCTACCTCTGGTATTCGCAGCGCGCAGGAGTCGTCATTCCGGAGGCCGTTTCGCGCATCTGCGCGTCAAAGGACCCCGAGTCCGAGGGTGGGCGCGTTGCCGACCGGCTCATGTCGCAGGTGGAGTGGCTTGCGGATCTCGGCGCGATTGCGCCGCTCGTCGGTCTTCTCGGCACCGTGCTCGGCATGTTCCAGGCGTTCGGTGGAATCGCATCAGATGTCTCTGCGGGCGCAAAGCCGATGGTGCTCGCCCAGGGCGTTTCGCAGGCGATTGTCACGACGATTTTCGGCCTTGTAGTGGCGATTCCGTCGCTTCTCGCCTATGCGTTCTTCCGCCGCCGCGCCCAGCGCCGCATAGCGGAGATCGAGGAGCGGGTCATAGAGCACTTCGCCTCTCAAGTTGTCTGACGCCGCCTACAAGGAGAGGTCTGGAATGAAGTTCAAGAAGAGAAGCCAGTCAAAGGCGACGGCGTTCGCGCTGACGTCGATGCTCGACGTCATCTTCCTGTTGCTATGCTTCTTTGTGACGGTCAGCGTGTTCTCGCAGTGGGAGAGCGAGATTTCTATCAAGCTCCCCAACGCGAAGACTGCCGAGACGCCTGAGCGTCTCCCCGGCGAGATCATCGTCAATCTCGCGAAGGACGGCAAGATAACCGTGAACTCTGTGGCCCTCACGCTCGGGGACCTCGGCGCACGGCTCGCAAAGGTCGTGAAGTTCTATCCCGGCCAGCCGGTGATAATCCGCGCAGACAAGGAAGTCCGCTACGAGGCCCTTGTCGAGCTGATCGACACCTGCCGCGCCGCCGGAATCTGGAATTTCTCGCTCGCTACCGACAATTCGGAAGGGAAGGAATGACGCTTTCCGCTTTTCTCCTCGCAGCGATCACGGTCCTTCCGGCCGATCGCCTTGCGATGGCCGACCGGCTCTTCAACCGCGGCGAATATGCCGCGGCGAGGGCCGAGTACGCTGCGCTCAATGGGGAGAAGTCCGTTCCTGCCGAAGAGCTCCTGTATCGCCTCGCCGAGTGCGACAGGGCCCTGGGCAAGTCCGCAGAAGCACGGCGCGAGTATGGCGAGCTTATCGAGAAGTTCCCGACGTCTGCCCGCGCCGACCGCTCGCGGCTGATGCGTGCGCTCGCGGGAACGCCCGAAGAGCGTGCCTCCGAACTAAAGGTGCTTGACTCCGACCGAGTTGCGGCTGATATCCGCGCCGCGGCGCTCTACTACCTCGGCTCCGCCGCGAATGACCCAGAGACGCTCGCGCGCTCCGTCCGTCTTGATCCGAAGGGCAAGTACGCACCCTACGCTGATTTCCACCGCGCGGCGATTCTCGTGAAGTCGCCCGACGCCCAGGCCCGCCGCAAGGCCGTCGAGCTCCTTCTTGGCATCGCCTTCGGCAAGGAGTCGAAGTTCTCGGAAGACGCGCTCTATCTCGCCGCCGTCCAGAGCTACAACGAGAAGAAGTACGGCGAGGCCGCGAGCGTCTTTAACCGCTACCTTAAGCGCTATCCCGAAGGGAAGCACGCTTCCGACGTCCGGACGATGACGGCGTGGAGCAACTATCTCGGCGGGAAATACGCCGACTGCGCGGCGCTTTGCGGTGACGGCTCGACTGACGACTTCGCCTACCTGCTCGGTGCCTGTGCCTACGCGACAGGCGACAATGCCGCTGCAATGCGTCATTTCAAGTCGTATCTCGACAAGTTCCCCCAGGGGCGGTTCCGCGCGAACGCGGAGCTTCCTCTTGCCCGCATGGGCTTCGACACGGCGTCGTCTGGTGGCAACCAGTCCGGTGTCATAGAGAACGCGAAAAGGGCTTATTCGCTTTCAGGGCTTTCGTGCGATTCGTTGCGGCTCGCCTGGGCGTACGAGTCTGCGGGCAAGACGGCCGAGGCCGAGGCGCAGTACACAGAAACGGCGTCGAAGTTTCCCGGCACCGACGATGCCGCAGAGGCGCTTTACCGCAAGGCGATGATCGCGGCGCGCGCAAAGAAATGGTCTGCCTGCGAGCTTGCTCTCGCCGAAGCGCTTTCATCGGGACGCAACGCGAAGCGCCGCGCCGAGTCCTTTTACTGGCGCGGAGTCTCGGCGGTGCAGCTCGGACATGAGCAGGAGGGCGCGGCGTTCCTCAAGGACGCGCTTTCTGCCGGACTTCCGCTTGACGAGTCTCGCGAGGCGCGGCTGATGCTCGCCGACTATGCCTGGCGGGCGGGAAATACAGACGAGGCGAAGGCGGAGTACACGAAGCTCGTCCGCGAGGGCGCGACGGAGCGCATGTCCGCCTCCAAGGCGCTTTCAGTAGGCAAGCTTCTCGGCGGCGACGAGGCGATGACCTGTGCGAAGCAGCTCATTGCGAGCGATTCCGCTGAATGGCGGCAGGCGGGCCATATCCTCATGGGAACGGTCGAGGAGAAGGCCGAGAATTTCACGAAGGCAGTCGAGTCGTACAGAAAGGCGATGGCGGAAGACGTCTGCATTGCGGACCTGCCGCCCGCCGCGCTCGCGCTCGGCAAGCTCGAATCGAGGGCTGGCGAACACGACAAGGCGGACGCGACGCTGCGTCGCGCCGTTGAGCTCAACGCCGATTCCCCGCGCGCCCGTGCCGAGGCGTATGTCGCGCTCGCGAAGAACGCCGCGGCGAAGGGCGACGTAGAGACGGCGAGGAAGTATGCCACTGTAGTGACCGCGCTTTTCGCGGACGAGGAGCTTTGCGCCGAGGCGAAGAAGATACTTGACGAACATCCGGAGGCGGCGAAATGACGAAGGTTGGACGCGAGAACCTTCTTGTTGCGGCGATTGTCTTCTCGGTCGCTGCGCATATCGCGCTCATGGTCGGCATACGGAGCCAGGTAATGACCCATGTCGACCGCAAGGGGCTCCATTCGCAGCATCGCGAGACGATGCGCGTCAGCGACTACGAGGAGATCGAAGACCCCGTGCGCATCGAGCGCATCAAGGACATAATGTCCGCGAAAGAAGCTCCCGAGGCCGAGGCGAACGAGCCCGTGGGGCCTGCGACGGATCAGATACCCGACAGTTCCGAGCAGCATTGGGAAGGCGATGTTCCCGCTCCTGCGGCTCCTGAGCTTTCGTCGGTGCCTGTCCCTGCGGAGAAGTTCGAGGCATCGCCGCTGGAGCTACCCGAGTCTAATGCTCCCGACCCGCTTCCTACTGCTGAGTTTTCCGTTCCTAAGAGCCGCGCCCTCACGGCGCCAGAGCTCGCGCCGGGGGCCGTGTTCGCGATGCCCGCTGCATTCGGCGTCCCGGAGGCGAAGATTGCCGTTCCGACGTTTGCCGCGGTTCCCGTGGAGCGCACTGCGCTTGTGGCCGAGAAAAAGCCGGCGGCACCGGAGTTCGTCCCTTCGCAGGAAGTCTACGACAGGGTTGACGAGAAAATCATAGAGCAGGAAAAGGACGCGGTGCGGGAGCTGATGACGGTCGACGAGACCACGCCGCTTGAAAAGTTCGTGACCCTGTCCGCGTCCAGGTCCGAGGACGCGCAGTGGACTTACTTCCGGTTTAAGGTCGTGCCGAAGCCGGAGCTTCCAGTAGTGCCGAAGGACGTCGTCATCATTCTCGACGCGTCCGGTTCGATCGGCTCGGAGCGCCTTGCGAGCTGTCGCCACGCCGCCAAGCAGATATTGCGCTCGGCGTTCAACACCGGCGACAGGTTCAATCTTGTAGCGTTCCGCAACAGCTTCTCCTACGCGTTCCGCCGCTGGCAGGAGTGCGACAAGGCGTCGTTCGAGGCCGCCGACAAGTGGCTTGCGAATCTTTCCGCCTACGGGCGTACCGATGTGTTCGGGACGATCCGCTCTGTTCTCACGCTTCCGCGTGACCCGACGAGGCCGCTCATCGCGCTTGTCGTGACCGATGGCGACGCCAATGCCGGCGTCAGCGACACGGCGCAGATACTCTCAAAATTCACAGACCTGAACGATGGTCTCGTCTCCGTCTACATGTACGGCGTCAAGGAGAGCGCCAATCGCGAGCTGATTGACGTCCTTACCCGCGGCAACCGCGGCGAGAGTTTCATCTACGGTGGCCTTCGCTGGAAGGCGGGCACTGGGATAGAGAAGCTATCCGACCGCTTCCGCGACCCCGTCCTCTCGGACATCCGCGTCGTGTTTGCCGCCAATTCGCAGGCCGAGGCGTATCCGCGGCTCATCAAGAACCTCTATCGCGGTGACGAAGTTACGATAGTAGGGCGTGTTCCGAAAGGGTGCAGCGAAGTCGCATTCTCGCTCAAGGGTCTCAACGGGAAGAACACCTACGAGGCGTTCTTCAAGGTTCCGCTTGGAAAGATCGCCACGGATCCGGCGCTTGCCGGCTCCTGGGCCGAAGAGGCCGCGATAGACGCGAAACTAAAATGACCGCACAGTCCGTCGAGATCAGCGTCGTAGTTCCCTGCTGGAACGTGGAGCCGTATCTCGCCCGCTGCCTTGAAAGCGTGTTTGCGGCGCTCCCCGCGTCGGCCGAGGTAATTGCCGTAGACGACGGTTCAACAGATGCGACGCTCTCCATTCTCGAATCGTTTGCCAAGAGCGAAGCGCGTCTCAAGGTCGTCGCCCGTCCGCACCGCGGCGTATCTGCCGCGCGGAACGCCGCGCTCGACATGGCAAAAGGGCGGATCATATTCTTCGTCGATCCAGACGACACGGTTCGCGGCGACTATTTTTCCGAGATGGCGACAGCCCTTGACCGCGATGGTGCCGATGTCTGCGTCTGCGCCTACGAGGGCTCGCCGCTGAAGGGCGACTACCGCTTCCATACTAACGCGGAGATTCGCTTTGGGTATTTGCCGCGTGTCTTTGGGTATTCCTTCGACGATGTCCGCGCATGGTATTCGGGGAAGCCGCTTTTTTCGGATCGCGAGATGGCGGGCGTGTGGCGATTGGCTCTTCGCCGCGAGCTTGTCGAGGGAATCCGCTTCGACGAGACAATCGAGCTCTACGAGGACGCGATGTTCGTCTCAGAGGTGCTTCTCCGTGCGAAGTCAATGACATGCGTGCCGAAGGAGATATACTGCGTCACGGCGCGTGACGATGGCGCGATGAGGTCGATACCGCGCGACGGTGCGCGGCTATGCCGTAACAAGCTTCGCCTTCTTGCCAAGCGCCGCGCTCTCGACGAGGCGGAAGGCGGTGCTCTCGGGCCTCTCTACGCGGCGTCGTGCGTCTTTTCCGCGCTTGAAATCCTTTCATGCACGATTCGCGGGCAACTTCCGCGCCGTGAGGGGCGTAAATGCCTGCGCGAATACCTTTCCGATCCCTTTGTCCGCTCGTCCGTCAAGGCGTTTCCTCTTTCGTGGAAGAAGCCGATCGTGGCCGCTGCAGTCATGATGTTGCGGCTTATGGCTCGATAGTTTTCTGTGCTGTGCTGGTTTGCCTGTCAACGTGCGGTGGCGCGGACGCGACGGGGCGAGTTTCGGCTTAGGGCTCGCTAGCTTTGCCGCGGATACGCGGCAAAGCTCCGGCAAAAAAGCCGGTGGCGACATCGATTTCGCGGTCTTTCACATTTTGCCAGTGCCGTCAAGCCTCCCGGCAAAATGACGACGCGTCGAAATCGGGTCGCTTCCGTCTTTTTCGTCGTCGCGTCGCATTGCGCCGAAACACCCCCTCCGCTCGGCTCTCGGGCTTCGCCCTCGGCTATCCCCTCGCTACGCTCGGCACCCCTGATTGACATCGCCTTCGGCGACTCCTCCCTTCGGTCGTCGGGGGATATCTCACTTCGTTCGGCGGTTACCCCGCGCGGCAAATTCGTCGCGATTTCATCCGCACCATAATCTCATTTTGCCTCCGTGCAACGGCGGGGACAGACCCCACAAAACCCTTGATTTTTCGGCGTTTCATGGGGTCTGTTTGGTATTATATTGCTCGCCGCTGGACAAGGCGGCAATATTCGGGGTTGAAAGACTGCCGCGTATTGGAGTATGATACGGGACAGCAGGTGTCTGGTAAACACTTGCTGTGACGCAT
>Ga0265298_10005722_pt1 | contig 15492 bp, 15 predicted proteins | sample AusTroGonzalo_MG_3_FD_193486 | JGI IMG/M metagenome (GOLD analysis project Ga0265298, IMG submission 193486) | Bovine rumen microbial communities from tropical cattle in Woodstock, Queensland, Australia - Gonzalo_01 | ecosystem: Host-associated > Mammals > Digestive system > Stomach > Rumen ... | reverse complement strand
TTTGTGCAAATGTTGTTTTTGATAAACATAATGTCGGCGCTGGTCTCCAGCTCGCTCTTTTTCCAATCTTTGCCGGTTCAATCCACCGGTGTGAATATCCGTACCGTCTGCCAGGACACCAAAGGGAATATGTGGTTTGGAGGAAATGACGGAATCACCTGCTATGATGGAACTCGCTATACTGATTTCAGATACAATTCAGGCGGCGACTCCGGCCAGGGAAAAGATCATATCTACAATCTTTACTGTGATTCGCAGGGAGTGGTATGGGCTGCACACATAACGGGTATCTCATCTTACAACGGAACAACCGGACTATTTAAGGCCTACGACTGTCCCGAAGGTGTTGCCCGCGAGTTCCTGGAGTTGCCGGACGGTCGCTTCCTCGTTTCGTTTGACTACAAACTTTGGCTGTTCGACAGGAATGACGGCAGATTCTCAAGGGATGGGCTGCCGGATATCCTTGCGGATCTTTCAGTGACAGAAATCTATCGCGCCGAAGATGATTATATTATTCTCGGTAGCAGGGACGGCCGTATTGTATCGGTTTCTCCTAATCTTTCTGATGTCCACGAGATTACGCTGGATGTCGGGCACTCCCAAATCAATTGCGTCCTGAAGGATAATCCATTCCGCATGTTCATAGGCACGGAAGGCAATGGACTGTGGGAGCTATCCCTCTCGGGGGGCAAGCCTCGCCACTACGATCTGAACTTTGTAAGGGCGTTATGCAAAGATGAAGACGGCACTCTGTGGATCGGCACTAAAAACGGTCTTGCCATTTTGCGGGACGGAAAGCTGGAGGAGTATCACCATGACTACTACGATATCGGCAGTATTTCCCACGACAGCGTGCACAATATTTTCCGGGACTCTCAGGGTACCATGTGGCTCGGAACGTTCTATGGAGGCGTCTGCTACTGCACATCACATCCTATAGTCTTCAAAGGAATCTTTTCCCGTCCCGGAGAGAAATCTCTTAACGGCAATATCATAAGCGACATAGTGGAAGATCCCGACGGATCAATGTGGATCGGGACCAATTCGGGAAGTCTCAATCATTTGCTTAAAGACGGTAGCGTTCAGCATATCAAGGGACTGGGCGATTCCTGGTCGGACCAGCCCGATATCAAGTCTATCTGTATCAGTAAAAAAACAGGTATGTTATATATAGGTGCAGATAAAGGTGACGTTCTGGTCATGCGTCCGGGGAGCAAACGTCTTACGTCGCTTTCTTCACGCCTGCGCAATGGTTCTTATGCCATAGAAGACGGCGGCGACGGCATCATTTACATAGGCACTCCTGACGGGCTTTACAAATATGACGAGCGGGCTTCTGAACTGACGTCGCTCCAACTGGCAGGTGTCGTATCCAATATCACTGCGCTTAAAATGGTTGGAGAAAGCACATTATGGATCGGGCAGAAATTTGGAGCAATTGCAGTTGACGTCAACAAGGGCGTCGAAATCAGCCTGCCGGATAAACTTTCGAGTATCCGTTATGTCGAGGATTTCCTGGAAGACACTGCCGGGCGCCTCTGGATCAGTTCCAGCGACGGCCTTTACTGCTACCACAATGAAGAGGTGCGCTCTTTCTCGGTACAGGACGGGCTTCCCGACAACGTGGTGCACGGAGTAGAGGAAGATGCCTCCGGGCGAATCTGGATCAGCACCAATAAAGGATTGTGCCGCATGGACCCGGGCAATGAAGAGAAATGGATATTTACCGTCGCTGACGGACTTCCGGGAGACAGGTTCACGTCATACGCCCACTGCCGCACGAAGGGTGGAGAGATGTATTTCGGCGGCCTCTCCTGGATCGTACATTTCAACCCTGCAGACGTGAACACCTCATACGAAGGGGTGCGCCCTGTCCTGTCGCGGATAGAGGTCAACGGCCGTTGGCATATTCTTGACGAAGGTCCGATCGACCTCAAGCCCGGCGACCGCGACATCAGCCTTATGTTTTCCGCGCCCGATTACCTTTCCGGGCAGAACGGACACTTTTATTATACCTTGAAAGGCGACAGGATCAAGGATGTGTGGCACGAGTCAGGAGCGGACAGGGTAGCGTCCTACCATGGTCTCGCATATGGCAAATACACTTTCCTTCTGAATTACCGTAACAGTGCCGGAATTCTCAATCCCGAGGACCTTCAGTTTGATTTTACCATCCCGCCATATTGGTACGAAACGCTGGCTGTGCGGATTATGATTATTTTTGTGCTCCTTCTGGCGTTCGTGGCTTTCTTTATGCAAATCCTGGCGCGCAAGCAAGCCGAATACCAGTCGGAGATGGAGAAGGTGCGCAATGAGTTGCTCAACGAATTCTCGCTGGAGTTCGTGCGTATCGGCGCCAATAAATCCGACACGGAAGAGACCAGCGTCGCGAAGGTGTTCTATAAAGGAGACGAAGACTTTATGCGCAAAGCCATGCAGGTGGTCAAGAAGAATCTCGACAACTCGAGTTTTTCGGTTGAAGCATTGGCGGCGGAAATGAATATGAGCCGCAGCAACCTCCACATCCGCTCAAAGGCTTTGTTTGGCGTATCGGCGCACGAATTCATCAAAACAGTCCGGTTCAACGAAGCCTGCCGCCTGCTCCTGGAGAAAAAGCATTCCGTAGCTGAGATAGGATATATGGTAGGCTTCGCAACCCCATCCTATTTCGCCTCCGCCTTCCACAAGTTCCTCGGGTGCACACCCACCGAATACGTCAGGCAGAACGCTCCGCAGGCATAGGTTTTGAGCTGCAGGCGGAATATTCATATATATTTTTTGAATTGTTATATATATTTACTAACTTTGGCGATGTATGGAAACAGTTCAAAGAAAACTGATAGACCTCAGGGGCCCCGTAGTGAGGGCAATCAGCATCAAGGCAAGGGCCAAGTCATTGTCCTTCAAGAGATATGTCGAGCAACTCATAGAAGAAGACGCGGCCAGAGACAATAGCCTTTCCCTTATACCGGAGGAGGTCACAGACCCCGTCCTTCTGGGACTGGTAGGCATTGCCGCCGGCCAGTCTCCTGCTAGCGAGCCTGCAGATGACAGGCTGGATTACATCCTGTCAAAACTGCACGACTGATGAAAGCGTTTCTGGACTCCAACATTTTCCTCAATCCGCTATTGGCAGAAAGTGAGTGCCACGACTGCCTGCGTGTGTTGGACGGATGGCGCAAGAGTGGCAGGATCGATGAAGTGGTAACAAGCTACCTGTCCATGGCCAACATTGCATACGTCCTGCGCAAAAAAGCCGGGAAAGAGAAAGTTGCGCCGACAGTCCAGAACCTGCTCAATTACATCAGCTGCATATCAGACAGCACCGGGTGCGAATATGAATACGCCTGCGCATTGTCCGGCCCCGACTTTGAAGACATTCTCCAATTTGTCAACGCAACGGTAAGCTGATGTGACATAATTATTACGTGCAACAAGCATGACTTTCAAAAAATCGCCGACCCCGACAACGTCCTCGGCACTACGGGACCGGAGATAATCTCTCCCGCCGAGTTCATCTCCCGGTATCTTTAAGGCTATCGAGTCCCCAGGGTTGAGAGATTTACCATTAACAAAAAAAGAGCGGCTGCTTATTTAGCAACCGCTCTTGTGCGCGGGATGAGACTCGAACTCACACAGGTTTTACCCCACTAGCTCCTGAAACTAGCGCGTCTACCATTTCGCCACCCGCGCCCGGAAAATCGGACTGCAAATATACAACTTTTTTAGAAAATGTACGATAGTGTCAGAAGAATATCGCTCGGGAGTACAAAAATTTTTTCTCCGCCCCCTATTGTCCTTCCGCAACGCACACATTCATAAACCACATACTTGTCAACCCCGCTCCACAGTCCGAGTCCGATATCAAGGTTCAGGTGTGAATTAAGCATATAAGTATATCCGGCCGACAGGGAGCCTCCGTAGCGGTCTCCTTCCGCCGCCTGGGGCGAAAAGATCCCTCCCCTGTTGTATTCCTGATATTTGAGTTTTCCCGCCATCCACCAGCCGGAGTAGATGTGCCAGGGCCAGAAACGGGCCCCTGCCTCCAGCGTGCGCTGGCGATTGGTCTTTTCGTTCCTCCCCTCCCCCCAGGAGAAGGGATTGTACTTGATGCCCGCCGACACTGTCCAGCGGCGGGCAATGCCGCAGGACGCCTCCAGGTTCATGGTTCCGAATTCCACATAATCGAGCACGTTCGTCGCAATGGAGAAGTTTTGTGCCCGCACTCCCGCACACACCAGGAGGAGTCCTGCGGCCGCCGCTAAGAAGTTCTTCATAATACTAATCGCTGTAACGGGCATACGCCTCGTTGATAACCGTTTTGAATTGAGGATAATAGCTCAGGAGTTTGGAGCGCAGCGTCTCCATGTCCGTAACGTCCGAGGTGAACATCGGAGAGAGTTTGTCAAGGCCCAGTCCCCTGTCGTCCAGATACATAAGGATCTGGGGGAAGAACCAGGACGTGGTGCCGTCGAAGTCAGTGAAGCCGGGGTACCTGTTGCGGCAGAGAGCGTTCTCGCAATAGAATGCATAGGTGTTGGCAATCTCCGCATACTCGTAGCCGGTATCTCCCCTGGAGCCGAATCCGTCCTGCAAAGTGGACTGCACCAGGGCCTTGACGACGAACTGGAGGTAAGTCCACCACCAATCCTTGTCGGTGCGGTTGAAGTGCCCGGCCTGGGCGAAGACCCTGAGCGCGCGGCGGTACACGTCCTGATATGATTCTTCCCCGGAAAGCCCGAGCAGAACGTCCTGCTGGATGATCTTTATCAGCATCGTTATCTCCGGGGGCATGGTCGAAAGCGCAGCCATAGTTTCCACCACCACACCGTGATGCATCATGGTAGGCAGGTCGAAGCCGAACATATCAAGCACCCATATCCGGAAATCCCTCGGCGGGGCCGATATGGCTCCGGACGACTTGCGGCTGGCGTCGATATAGTCATAGCCGGCATTGTTGACCACGCAGCGGGTGAAAAGACGGCGGTCCGAATTGCTGTCCAGCGTGACGCTGTAACCGGTGGACGCCTGCCTGCCGAATGTTGACACCGACGCCGGCACAAGGATGAAGTTGATTCCCTGGCTGAACCCCCTTACATTCTGGAATACAAGACGATAGCGGGGATCGACGGAGAAACTCCTGCTCATCCGGTAGTAGCCTTCGTCGTCGGTGTAACATGTGGCGAACTTGACGAATGAATTGCAGCAGACCTTGACGCCTTTGACTCCGATGGGTTCCTGGTCGAATGCCGGGTCGAGTATGGCGATGCGCCCCTGCGGGTTGCCCCGGGTAAAGAGTTCGCCCTCGCGCGTGCCGGGATTCAGCATACCTCCGTTGCCCGTCAGGCGGTATGCCTCGCGCTCTACCTCATCCCAGTCGATCCCGTCCAACGCCTTGGTCGCAGGGTCGTGTTCGGCAAGATAGCAGTCGTCAAGCCTTTCGTACCTTATCCCCTGAGGGAATTCGAACGACACCGGGACAACGGCGTACTGCCAGGTAATCTCCCCTTCCGGGACCGAAGGGTCGTGGTACCAGTCGCCCTCGCGCACAATGCGGTAGTCCAGCGGATGGTCCAGCAGTTCCAGGCCCAGATCGGTCAGTTGCTGCATCTGGGAGCCGTCCCGGGGCAGGAAACGGACGTAGAAATCCGTCGGTTCGAGGGAAACCCGCCCGGCCGAAGACGGACTGACGCTTGCCAGCGCCTTGGTCATGTTTTCCACCGAATACGGGTCCGCGAGTTTCTCTCCCAGGACTATGCTGTCGTGGGAGAATCCTTCCTCTGCCGTGACCGGCCTGTTCCAGTCCAGATACTCCTTCTGCGTACAGGAGATGAGAAAGGAAACGGATGCGAATAATAGAAGATAGTTTCTCATAATTCCGAGTATTAAATTGTCCACTGCAAAGGTGGGCATAATTACCCGTTTCCTTTCAAAAAGAAACACTTAAGTGAAAAATCAGCCCTGGAGGCATCTCCAGGGCCGATTTCAAAATCGAAAAGTCTGAAAAACAGGGGCGTTTTTTAAACTTTTCAGAAATACGTTACGGTTTTCTGCTCGATTGCGCCGATGAGGTTGTTGCCCAGACGGCTTACACCGAGGCGGAAGAGGTCTTTTCCGAGCCATCCCTGTCCGAGGACGGTGCTAACGATGCAGTAATAGCAGAGGGCTTCCTTTGCGGTGGAAACGCCGCCGGCGGCCTTGAAGCCGACCTTGCGGCCGGAGACTTCGTAATAACGGCGGATGGCTTCGCACATGACGTACGCGGCCTGCGGAGTGGCGTTTACATCGACCTTGCCGGTGGAGGTCTTGATGAAATCGGCTCCGGCTTCCATTGCCAGGAAGGACGCACGGGCGATGTTTTCCGGGGTGACGAGAAGGCCGGTCTCGAGGATGACCTTCAGTACGACGGGACGCCTGACTGCTGCGGCCGCCTTGTCGATGGCGTTCTTCATAGCTACTATATCGCCATAGGCGGTGTCGTAGTCGCCGGAAAGGAAGGAACTGAGGGACAGCACGATATCAATCTCGTCGGCGCCGTTTTCGACGGCCAGTTCGCATTCGCGGACCTTCACCTCAAGGAAACTCTGGGTGGAGGGGAAGCAGCTGGAAACGCAGGTCACGTGGACCTCGGGGTCTGTGCGGGCCTCGCGTACGACGGAAGCGAAATTTGGATAAACGCAGATGGATGCAGGCGCGGGATAGCCGGGGAAGGCCTCGGGAAGGCCGTTCACCTTGCCGACAAGCTTGAGCACGGATGCAGGAGTGTCATTGCTCTTGAGGGTAGTGAGGTCCATCGCCGCGAAGCACTGCCTGAGGGCCTCGGGAGAGTCGAACTGGTCGAGGTTGGCTGCAACCGAAGCAAGTGCGGCGTCGATTGCCTCCTGATTGGGCGTGTAGCCGTATTTATCAAGATAATCCATATATTTTAGTGTTTAATTATTGATATTTCGGAGAGAACGGGGGTTGGTCCGGAGCCTGCGTGCAAGGGTGTCGCGGAAGGTCTTCCTGACCCTCGAGAGCGAGTCCCTTCGGAGGGAGTCCCGCTGGAGGGAATCGGCCACGAAAGCCACCCGCGCGAGGGAATCGATACGCAGGGAGTCGCGCCTGAGGGAGTCCAGGGCAAGGGAATCAAGCACGACGGAATCCACTGCGACGCTGTCGGGAGACCAGAGCAGCGTATCCGCATCGAAATCGATGGACTGGAAGTTGAGGAACAGCTCGTTGTATTTGCGGTTCTCCTTGATGGTAGCCGCTACCCGCGTATAGCGTGCGCCCTCTTTGCGGAGCCTTTCTCCGGCCGTACGGAACACCTTGGAGAACTTTTCCGGGTCCTCCATATACTTCTTGACGGTGGCGTCGTAATCTTCGAAGGTGTAGCCATAACTGGCGAAGATGGGATCGTAGAAAAGCGTGGTGTCGGCTTCCTTGCGTGCGGAGCCCATATCCTTGAGCCACTGGTCGGCAAGGAACATGTCGGCATAGATGTCCGCCAGGGTCGAACGGGGAATGATGCGGGGCCTGCCGCTGCAGGATAGCAGCAGCAAGACCAGCGAGAGGGCCGTTACGATATGGCAGACGGTGCGTCTCATCTGAGGATTGCGCCGAAATCTTTCTTGAACATTTCCAGTAGCCTGTCCATCAGGCGTTCGGTATCCTGGTCGGTAAGGGTGCGCTCGTCGTCACGTATGACGAAACTGAGGGCGTACTGCTTCTTGCCGGCGGGAATCTTGTCGCCGCGATAAACGTCGAACAGGCCAACCTGACGCAGCAAACCGCGTGCCTGCTTGAGGGCGGCGGCGCGAAGGTCGGCATAGGAGACGCCCTCGTCGAGCAGGAGTGCCAGGTCGCGGCGGACCTCCGGGAACCTGGGGAGTTCGCGGAAGGCGACCTTGTCGCGGCATACGAGCTTGAAGAGGACGGGCCAGTTGATTTCCGCCGCCACCACCTGCTGCTTGATGCCGAAACTGCGGCACAGTGCAGGCGAAACGACACCGATGGTCAGGAGTTCCGGGCCCTTGCCGGGGAGCGAATAGGTGACGCCGTCACTGTATATGTCGGAAGGTGCCGTGGCGGCCCACATCTGGTACAGGTCGGAACCGTAACGGCGCAGGAGCATTTCCACATAGCCCTTCAGGACGAAGAAGTCGCTGCCGGCGGCGGGGCCCTTCCAGTACTTGTCGGGAGCGCCGGTCATCATCAGGCAGAAGCAGGCGTGCTCCTCATAGCCCTCCAGGGTGGTGGTGTCGCGCCCTTCGCGCTTGCGGTAAACGTTGCCGTATTCGAAGGTGCGCAGCGAGGACATCTGGCGGTTGAGATTGTATGCAACTACCTCAAGGCCGCCCAGGAGGAGCGTCTGGCGCATCACGTTGAGCTCGGTGCTGAGGGGATTGACGATGCCCACGCATGCGGAAGCGGGGTACGTCTTCAGGTTGGTATAATAATCAGCACGGGTGAGCGAATTGTTCATGGTCTCCGTGAAGCCGTTGGACGCGAGGAAGTTGGAGATGTTGTTGCGGACGGCCTCCGGGTCGGGGGTCGGCGAAGGGGCGACGGACATCTTCATGTGCGCGGGGAGGTCGATGTTGTTGTAACCGTAGATGCGGAGGATTTCCTCGACTACGTCGCACTCGCGGGTGACATCCACCATGTAAGAAGGAGCCTTGACGGTGGCCTTCTCCCCTTCTTCGCTTACGAATTCGTATGCGAGGGCCTTGAGGATGGCGGTCATTACCCGGGTAGGGATGTCTTTGCCGACGAAACGGCGGATGCGGTCCCAGTCGAGGTCGATGACGGCACGTTCGAAGCGGGGGCTGAAGAACTCCTGCACGCTGCCGCAGACCTTACCTCCGGCGAGTTCCAGCACCATGGCGGTGGCGCGCTTGAGGGCGTAAAGGGTGACCAGGGGGTCGGCGCCCCTTTCGAAACGGAAGGAGGCGTCGGTCTGCAGCACCTGGCTCTTGGCGGTCTTGCGGACGGAACCCGGGTCGAAGTAGGCGCTCTCGATGAAGAGATCGACGGTGGAGTCGGTTACGCCGCTGTCGTCGCCACCGAATACGCCGGCGATGCACATGGGGCCCTGGGAGTCGGCGATGACCATGTCGGTCGCACGGAGCTTGCGCTCGATGCCGTCGAGGGTCCTGATGGGCTCGCCATCGGCCGCACGGCGGACTATGACCTTGCCGCCGCGGATTTTGGAGGCGTCGAAGGTGTGGAGGGGCTGTCCGAGTTCGAACAGTATGTAGTTGCTGATATCGACGATGTTGTTGATGGGACGGCTGCCGATGGCGAGGAGGCGCTTCTGGAGCCACTCAGGCGACGGGGCGACCTTGATGCCGCGGATGGTGATTCCGGTGTAACGGGGGGCTCCGGAAGGGTCCTGTACCTCGATGGGGATGCCGTCTCCTGCGGCGCCAAAATCCGCACTGACGCAGTCTCCGGGGAGGCCGTCCTCCAGCGGGGCCTTGAGTTCACAGGGTACGCCGTTGTGGACGCACCAGGCGTAGAGGTCGCGGGCGACACCCCAGTGGGAGGCGGCATCGACGCGGTTGGCGGTGATTTCGTATTCGATTACAGCTTCGGTCCTGAGGTGGAGGTATTCCTTGGCGGGAGTGCCGACTACGGCCTCTTCCGGGAGGACCATGATGCCCTCGTGGCTGGTGCCGATGCCGAGTTCGTCCTCGGCGCATATCATTCCGCAGGACTCGACTCCGCGGATCTTGGACTTCTTGATCTTGAAGTCTCCGGGGAGGACGGTGCCGATCTGGGCGAGGAGGACTTTCTGGCCTGCAGCGACGTTGGGAGCGCCGCAGACTACGCCGACGGGCTCGCCGGCGCCGACATCCACCGTGGTGACGTGGAGATGGTCGCTGTCGGGGTGGGGTTCGCAGGTGAGGACCTTGGCAACCACCACTCCGGCGAGACCTCCGGGAATCTCTTCGGTCTCTTCTACTCCGTCAACCTCTATGCCTATGGATGTCATGGCCTCCGCAACCTGTGCGGGGGTGAGGTCACACTTCAGGTAATCTTTTAACCAGCTGTAACTTAGTTTCATATATCTTCGGGTTTAAAGAGCGCCTCGACAAAGCTTGCCTTGTCGAAGGGTTTGATATCTTCCATATGCTCCCCTACTCCGATGAAGCGGACGGGGATGCCGAAACGGTCGGATACGCCGACCACTACGCCGCCTTTGGCCGTGCCGTCGAGCTTGGTGACGACGAGGCCTGTGATGTCCGTGGCGCGGGCGAATTCCTTGGCCTGGGCGAAGGCGTTCTGGCCTGTGGAGGCATCGAGGACCAGGAGGACTTCGTGGGGGCCGTCGGGGACGACCTTGCGGACGGAGTTGCGGATCTTGGTGAGTTCGTTCATGAGGTCGACGCGGTTGTGGAGGCGGCCGGCGGTGTCGATGAGGACGATGTCGGATCCGCGGGATACTGCCGACTTGGCGGTGTCGAACGCTACGGCAGCGGGGTCGGAGCCCATTTGCTGCTTGACTATTTCCACTCCGGCGCGCTGTGCCCAGATGTCGATCTGGTCGACCGCTGCGGCGCGGAAGGTGTCGGCGGCGCCGAGGAGGACGTTTTTGCCTTGCCTGCGCCAGTAGTATGCGAGTTTGCCGATAGTGGTGGTCTTGCCGACGCCGTTGACCCCAACTACGAGGATGATGTGGGGCTTGGTGGCGATGGGCTGGGGCGCCGTATCCGGGATGAGTTTGGAGATTTCGTCGCGGAGCATGCCGCGGAGTTCGTCCTGGCTCATGTATTTGTCGCGGTCCACGCGCTCCTCCAGGTTGTCTATGACCTTGAGTGTGGTGTCCACGCCCATATCGGACTCTATGAGGGCCTCTTCTATCGCATCCAGGGTATCGTCGTCAACCCTGGACTTTCCGGCAATGGCCCTGCCTATCTTCTGAAAGAAACTGAATGCCATAGTTCACAAAGATAACAATTTCTTTCCAATTAAATAAAAAGGCCGGCGGAAAACCGTCGGCCCTTAAAGAGTGGAGAAGGATTGTTTACTTCTTGGTGTTGAAGAAGTCCTTGGCCTTTTCGGCCTCGACCAGCTGCTCGGTGAAGACATAAGCACCGGTCTTGGGGGATTTCTCCATGCGGATGCACTTGACCATGCTCTTGGCACCGGCCTTTGCTGCGAACGTTGCAACTGCTTTCTTTGCCATATTCTATCCTCCTGTTAATTACTTGATTTCACGGTGAACAGTGACCTTCTTGAGGTAAGGGTTGTATTTCTTGCGCTCAAGACGCTCAGGGGTGTTCTTCTTGTTCTTGGTGGTGATGTAGCGGGAGATTCCAGGTACGCCGCTGGCCTTCTGCTCAGTGCACTCGAGGATGACCTGCACCCTGTTTCCTTTTGCTTTCTTTGCCATAATCGTAAAATTTAAACAAGGTTAATCAATCCTTTCTTCTGAGCCTCGCGGATGGTGGCCTCGAGACCGTTCTTCTCTATAATACGCATACCCTTGCAGGAAACCTTGAGGGTGATGTACCTCTGCTCCTCCTCGCTCCAGAACCTCTTGTTCTTGAGGTTGAGGGAGAAGTCGCGCTTGGTGCGGAGCTTGGAATGGGCAACGTTGTTGCCTTTCATTCTCTTACGTCCTGTCACTTGACAAACTTTTGCCATAACTATCTAATTTTTTTCGTTTTCTTGAAATGGGGTGCAAATATCGCTCTAATTTCGCTGATTTCCAAATGGAAAGCTACAGAAATTTGAAGAATCTGCGCCACCTGATGTTCTTGGGGAATTGCCGTCCCGTGTCGGTGGAGAGCCAGATCACTGCGGGCCGTCCGACTATGTGGTCCTCGGGGACGAATCCCCAGTACCGGGAGTCGAGGGAATTGTGTCTGTTGTCTCCCATCATAAAATAATAATCCTGTTTGAAGGTGTATGAGCCGGCGGCAAGCGCATCGCTGACACTGGAGTGCTCGTAATCCCTGATGATTCTCTCGTAGAGAGGCAGCGTGTGGGGAGTGATTTCCACCGTAGCGCCCTCGCGGGGAATCCAGAGCGGGCCGAAGGAGTCGCGGGACCAGGAATAGTCGGGGGTGAAGGGGAAAATCTCCCTGTAGTCGAAGGGTTCCGTCTGCAGGGCGGGCTCAACGCTGACTACGTTCTTCATGGACTTTACCTTTTCCAGCATCGCGGTCGTGAGCGGCATTTCGGGATAGCCGGGAAGCGTGGGCGAATAGTGCAGCTCGCCGAGGTTGAGTCCGAGCTGGTCCAGGACCTTGGGGTTGAAAGGACCGCCGCTGGTTACAACGCTGTAGCTGAGCTGGACGCCCGGCCAGACTTCCTGGGGCTGCCCGTTCACCCAGACAAGGCCTTCGCGGACCTCGAGGGTGTCTCCGGGGGTGGCGACGCAGCGCTTCACGTAATGGTCTTTCTTGTCCATGGGACGGACGAGAACGGGACCGAACGCCTGTACTGCTGCCTCACGGCCCATGAAGCGTACCACGGTGTGGTAATCTTCGACGGGGGCCTTTGTGAGGACGGTGTCGCCGTTGGGAAATCCGAACACGACGCAGTCTCCCTTGCGGACCTTCCTCAGCCCGGGCAGGCGCCTGTACTTCCACTGCCATGCGGTGGAATAGGATTCGCCCTTGCCGATCACGTTGTGCGTGAAGGGGATGGTGAGGGGGGTCATCGGGAGCCTTGCTCCATATGTCAATTTGCTGACGAAGAGATGGTCACCGGTGTAAAGTGAACTCTCCATCGAAGAGGAAGGAATCTTGAAGGACTGGAACAGGAATACGTTGATGAGCGTTACGACGACTACTGCGAAAAGTATGGCGTCCACCCAGTCGAGTATCCAGTTCAGGAACTTGCTTTTGGTGCGAAATTTCTTCCTCCGGCTCACAGCTTCGCCTTACTTACTTTACGGAGTTGATGATAGCTTCGAACGCCTGGGGGTTGTTCATTGCCAGGTCGGCGAGGACTTTGCGGTTCAGGCCGATGTTCTGAGCGCCGAGCTTGCCCATGAACTGGGAGTAGGAGATACCATACTGACGCGCTGCAGCGTTGATACGCTGGATCCAGAGGGCGCGGAAATTGCGCTTCTTGGCCTTGCGGTCGCGATAGGCGTAGGTGAGACCTTTCTCGTAAGTGTTCTTTGCAACTGTCCAGACATTCTTTCTTGACAGGAAGTTACCGCGGGTTCTCTTGAGAATCTTCTTGCGGCGTGCCCTTGAGGCTACGGAATTAACTGATCTAGGCATAATTCAATACTTTTAGAGAACCAACATTTCCCTTACCCTTGCGACGTCAGCCTTTTCGATGACGGCGAAGTGATCGAGGTTTCTTTTACGTTTTTTGGTCTTCTTGGTGAGGATGTGGCTGTGGTAAGCGTGCTTCCTCTTGATTTTGCCCGTTCCGGTAAGCGCGAAGCGCTTTTTGGCACCGGAGATGGTTTTAAGCTTTGCCATTGTTTTTATAAATTAATTGTTAATAATATAGTGTCCGCATCACGCGGATTTTTTCTTTAGCGGGGCGAGCATCATGGTCATGCGCTTGCCTTCCAGCGTGGGCATGTTCTCGGCACGGCCGTAGGGCTCGAGTTCGACTGCAAAGCGGAGCAGCTGCTTCTCTCCCTGGTCTGCGAACATTATGGAGCGGCCGCGGAAGAAGATGGAGGCCTTGACCTTGGATCCTTCCTGGAGGAACTCCTGGGCGTGCTTGAGCTTGAACTGAAAGTCGTGCTCGTCGGTGTTGGGGCCGAAGCGGATTTCCTTGATGACGACCTTGGCGGCGTTGGATTTCATTTCCTTGGCCTTCTTGCGCTGCTGGTAGAGATACTTCTGGTAATCGAGTATCTTGCAGACGGGGGGATCGGCCTTGGCGCTGATCTCGACGAGGTCGAGTTCCAGTTGGTCGGCGAGCTGAAGGGCGCGGGAGATGGGGACGATTCCCGGTTCGGGGATGTTGTCTCCTACGAGCCTGACCTGCGGCGCAGTGATCTGGCCGTTTATGTTGAGCTCGTTCTCATCCTTCTTCTGAAGTTGAGGGTCTGGTTTGCGGCCACCTGGTTTACGGGCCGGCTTGGGTCTGTATGGTCCTGCCATCAAGCTAATTCTTCAGCTACCGCTGTTTTAATGTATTGTACAAACTGTTCTGCAGTCATAGAGCCCACATCGGCCCCCTCCCTGCGTACAGAGACGGTGCCTTCCGTGGCCTCTTTTTCACCGACGATCGCAAGTACAGGCACGCGGAGAAGGGATATTTCGCGTATCCTCTTGCCGAGCGTTTCATTGCGCGCGTCAATGGAAGCGCGAATATCGGAATTTTTCAGCAATTCACAAATTTTTTCTGCATAATCTGCATATTTTTCGCTGATTGGCAGAACTTTGACCTGGTCGGGCGAGAGCCAGAGGGGCAGATGGCCGGCGGTATGCTCAAGCACGACGGCGGTGAAACGCTCGAGGGAGCCGAAGGGTGCGCGGTGGATCATCACCGGGCGCTGCTTGCTGCCGTCGGCGGCGGTGTACTCGAGGTCGAAGCGCTCAGGGAGGTTGTAGTCCACCTGGATGGTGCCGAGCTGCCACTTGCGTCCGAGGGCGTCCTTGACCATAAAGTCAAGCTTGGGGCCATAGAATGCGGCCTCGCCGAGCTCGACGACGGTCTTGAGGCCCTTGCGCTCGGCAGCGTCGATGATGGCCTGTTCGGCTTTCTGCCAGTTCTCGTCGGACCCGATGTACTTGGTGGTGTTCTTGGGGTCGCGCAGGGAAATCTGGGCCATGTAGTCCGTCATCCTGAGGGTCTTGAAGACGTAGAGGATGAGGTCGATGACTTTCTCGAACTCTTCCTGGAGCTGGTCGGCGCGGCAGAAGAGGTGGGCGTCGTCCTGGGTGAAGCCGCGGACACGGGTGAGTCCGTGGAGTTCTCCGCTCTGCTCATAACGGTAAACGGTGCCGAATTCCGCGTAGCGGAGGGGCAGGTCGCGGTATGAGTGGGGGGAGGAACGGAAAATCTCGCAGTGGTGGGGGCAGTTCATGGGTTTGAGCATGTACTCTTCGCCTTCCTGCGGGGTATGTATGGGCTGGAACGAGTCCTTGCCGTATTTTGCGTAGTGGCCGGAGGTTACGTAGAGTTCCTTGCCGCCGATGTGGGGAGTGACTACGGGGAGGTAGCCGAGTTCGCCCTGCTTGCGGCGGAGGAAGTTCTCGAGGATGTTGCGCATGACGGCGCCGCGGGGCAGCCACAGGGGCAGGCCCATGCCGACGCGGGAGGAGAAGGTGAAGAGTTCCATCTCCTTGCCGAGCTTGCGGTGGTCGCGTTTCTTGGCTTCCTCGAGCATGACGAGGTATTCGTCGAGCATGCTCTTCTTGGGGAAGGTGACGCCGTAGATGCGGGTGAGCTGCTCGCGGTCCTGGTCGCCTTTCCAGTAGGCGCCGGCTATGGCGGTGAGCTTGACGGCTTTGATGTCGTCTGCGTGCTTGACGTGAGGGCCGCGGCAGAGGTCGGTGAAGCAGCCGTTGGGGTAGAAGG
>Ga0265298_10005721_pt1 | contig 15493 bp, 11 predicted proteins | sample AusTroGonzalo_MG_3_FD_193486 | JGI IMG/M metagenome (GOLD analysis project Ga0265298, IMG submission 193486) | Bovine rumen microbial communities from tropical cattle in Woodstock, Queensland, Australia - Gonzalo_01 | ecosystem: Host-associated > Mammals > Digestive system > Stomach > Rumen ... | reverse complement strand
TGAGATGGCAGGAAGCCCGAAGATTGACATCGTCAGCGTAACGGGTTCCGTTGCTGCCGGTGAGAGCATCATGGCCGCTGCAGCGAAGAATATCACGAAAGTGAGTCTCGAATTGGGTGGCAAGGCTCCGGCCATCGTTATGAAGGATGCCAACCTGGAGCGTGCTGCCCAGTGGATTGTTGACAGCCGTATCGGTAATAACGGACAAATCTGTAACAATGCTGAGCGCGTCTATGTGCAGAAGGAAGTGAAGGAGGCCTTCACGAAAATCCTTGTCGACAAGATGTCAAAGGTGAAAGTTGGCGATGTCTGCGCCGACGAGAACGTAGATATGGGTCCGTTGGTGGAAGCCCGCGCACTGGAGAGCGTCACCGAGAAGGTGGAGCGTGCCATTAAGCAAGGGGCCAAGCTACTGTGCGGCGGTCACCGCGTAGGCACGAAGGGTTATTTCTATGCTGCCACCGTACTCGACAACTGCACACAGGACATGGACATCATCCACGAGGAGACCTTCGGTCCTGTCATCCCGCTGGTTGAGTTCTCCGACATCGACGAGGCCATCAAGTTTGCCAATGACTGCGAATACGGTCTCGCATCATCGATCTTCACCAAGGACCTGAACATTGCCGTGAAGGCATGCCGCGAACTGGAGTTTGGCGAGACGTACATCAACCGCGAACATTTCGAGGCAATCCAGGGCTTCCATGCAGGAATGAAGAAATCGGGCATTGGCGGTGCCGACGGCAAGCATGGTGTCGACGAATACCTCGTCACCCATGTCACCTATCTCGACACGTGGGAGGATATGTGATAGATGATACGCCGCATGTTCGATCTATACGGATGATGAGCCACGATTGTTCCCCGCCTTCAGAAGATGGTACGTACCACCGGCGAGAGGCTTGACGACACCCTTTTCCTCAAGGCCTTGAAGCAAGCCGGAAAGAAAGACGCTGGACATGTTGCCCTTCACCGTCAACACATTCAATGGCAGGTCATTGGTTTCCCGCAGCAGGGAAACGATGGCCTGCTCTTCGTGTGTGAACTCGGAAAAGGGTACAGCATCAGCGGTGCATGTGTCCTGCTGACGATGCGAGTCCTCCTGCCAGTTCATGGCACGCACAAAGTCAGAGGCAGAAGTGATTAGTCCGGCAATATTGTCCCGACATAAGTATGGTCAAGGATTTGCGCTTGTTGTCTCGTCGGGGACTACTCGCCCCCTTGGCGACGCCGTTCCCCCGGTGTGTTTTTCATGTCTATAGAATGATATTGTGTTGACTAACAAAAAACAAACCCGAAAATTTGCATAATCCAAAATAAGTACGTAAGTTTGCATCGTCCAATCAAACCACGACCAACTATAGAAAGTGGTTTTCGGAAAAACAAGAAAATATCTAAATGAAGACCAGAATAATATTCATATTGATTTTAGCAATGCTTTATAGCACCGTTGGGGCGCAGGAACTGCCAGAAGGACTGCTGACCATCAGGCCGATGCTGCAGAAGCTCGGCGAAAGGCTGCTGAAGGGGAAGACCGGCAGCATCGTAGCCATCAACCCCGCCAACGGCGAGATCCTCTGCCTGGCGACAAACACGCCACATGGCAGCGACGTCTGCCAAGCCATCGCAAAGCCGATGGCTCCTGGATCAACCTTCAAGACGGCTCAGGCACTGACGTTGCTGTCCGAGGGCATCATCACACCGGAGACTACCGTAGAGTGTGCGGACGGCATCACCGACGGCAATATCAAGGTGGGCTGCCATAAGCATAAGACGCCACTGGCCCTGAAAGAAGCCTTGGCACTTTCCTGTAACACATGGTTCCTCATGACCTTTGCCTCGATGATCAACGACGACTTTATGTACGAGTCGAAGGAAGAAGCCGTCACCACATGGCGCAGCTACATGCAGAGTATGGGGCTGGGAGGTCCCATGCATATCGACATCAAAGGGGAACAGGGCGGACTCCTTGCCGGTGTCGACTATCTGAACCGCCGCTATAAGGACGGCTGGGACGGCAAGACCATCTGGTGGGCAGGCATGGGACAGGGCGACGTCACCTGCACCCCGCTACAGCTCTGCAACTTGGCCGCTACCATTGCCAACCGTGGTTGGTACTTCGTGCCGCATATCCATAAAGACACCAAGAACGAGCGCTACCTCACCAAGCGCCAGACAAAGGTCAAAAAAGAGGCCTACGCTCCGGTAATCGACGGCATGCGCCTGGCAGTAGAGAAAGGCACGGCGACCAGCGTCAAGGCATCCTACCCTATCTGCGGCAAGACGGGGACGGTGGAGAACACGGGAAAAGACCACTCTGTCTTCATCGCTTTTGCCCCGAAGGACGAGCCGAAGATTGCCGTAAGTGTGTATGTAGAACATGGTGGCTTCGGCGCCGATTTGGCTGCACCGATGGCAGGACTCATCATCGAGGAATACCTGAAAGGCGAACTGTCCACCACATCGGAAGCCAAGGCCAAAAGGATATCCCGCATAACCATTCCATAAGTCAAGCAAAAATTCATTGAAACTATGAAATATCGTATTCTATCAGGAAGTGCACTGAAGATGATTGCTGTCATAACGATGGGCATAGACCATACGGCGTGGCAGCTGTTATGGCATTGGGAGGCCTTCACCGAGCCGTTATTCATGTATCACCACCGTGTCGTGACATGGTACTTCCTCCTGCGCTGCGTGGGACGCCTGGCATTCCCCATCTTCGCCTTCCTCATCGTCGAGGGCTTTATCCATACCAGAAACCGCCGCCGCTACGGCTGGAGCCTCTTCGTATGCGCCCTCATCTCCGAGATACCGTATGCACTGTTCCACAACGGCCTGCAGCTCATGGGCCATAACGTCATGTTCACGCTGCTATGGGGATTCTTCGGACTCTGTGCCGTGGAGCGCTACAGACACGACTGGCGACGTGTCGGAAGCATCCTCGTCGCCATGCTCGCCGTGGCATTCATCTTCAGGGCAGAATACGGCGGTACGGGCTTTACCTTCATCATTCTCCTCTATGCCCTACGCCGCCATCTGGCGCTACAGGCACTGTTGGGCTGCTGCCTGTTCTCCTTCAAATGGGTGACCGGCCTGGCCTTTATTCCCATCGCCATGTACAACGGTCAAAGGGGCTTTATCAGGGGCACCATAGGAAAGTACCTCTTCTATGCCTTCTACCCCGTTCACCTCATGATCATCTGGCTCATCCGCCAGCAGCTGTTCGGCTAAGACTTATCCCGTATATGTGCTCTCTCCCCTATCCCGCTCTATCAACGCCACAAGCTTCTTCCTGGCCACCTTATGCATCCTGACGCAGAACCAGACAAGGAGGAAGAAGCAAAGTCCTCCCACATATGGGTTGACTATACCGCTCATAGCCAGGGCATCGTAAACGCCATGGACAACTACTGGGGCTAGAAGGATAAAGACCGCCACCTTGGGCGAGCGGTCCACAAAGTGATAGACGGAATAGTAATAGCCCATCAGTACCGCAAAGGCATAGTGTCCAGGTACTGCCAGCAAGGAGCGTGCTATGGCAACAGGAACCCATTCCTCCTGACCGAAGACATAGCCCACATTCTCGATGGCTGCAAAGCCCAGCCCCACACAGACGGCATAGACGATGCCGTCGAAATGCTCGTCAAAATAGGGATTCTTCCGCAATACCAGCCAAAGGGCAAGCAGTTTAAACGCCTCTTCCGGGATAGCTGCAACGAAAAATGCCATCGCCGTGGTACCCGCAAAGGTAGCGGGCTTGCCGCCTGGGCCGAACAGCACAGTCTCGATGCCGCTCTCCACGATGACTACAGGGATACATATCGCCACGCCAAAAAGCACAGCCTTCACCAGCCATGACGTCGGCTCTGGCTGGGGATCTTTCTTCCAGATATAGACCAAAAGCAGAATAGCTGGAAGAAGTGCTGCGGCCAAGACTATCAACATATTCATCGGTACACCTAATTATAAATATAGCAGTTTCGCAATTCTTAATTCTTAATTCTTAATTCGTCAATTGGCGAATAATTCCAAATTCCTCATTCCTAATTCCACATTCAAAACTCTCATCTCCTCTTTATCACACTTCCGCTGGCCTGGTGTGTCGCCAGTATCAGCACCTCGGCAATCTGCACATGCTCTGGGGCATTGGCGGCATAGACGGCGACATCGGCGATGTCATCACCCGTCAGCGGCGTGATGCCCTGATAGACAGTGGCAGCACGCTCGTTGTCTCCATGGAAGCGGACGTTGCTGAAGTTCGTCTCTACCAGTCCCGGCTTCAGGTTTGTCACTCTGATGGGGGTGTCAGCCACATCGATGCGCAGGCCGTCACTCAGCGCCTTCACGGCAGCCTTGGTAGCACAATACACATTGCCTCCGGCATAGGCGGCGTCGCCTGCCACAGAGCCGATATTGATGACATGCCCGCAGTTACGCTCCACCATGCCGGGAACGACAAGGCGAGTCATTGTCAACAGGCCCTTGATATTCGTATCTATCATCGTCTCCCAGTCATCGAAACTGCCGTCATACTCGGGTTCCAGACCTAGCGCCAGACCGGCATTATTCACCAGCACGTCAATCTCCTGCCATTCTTCTGGCAGCCCGTTGAGGAACTTCTTAGCCCTCTCACGGTCTCTCACGTCGAAGGCCAGCGTCATCACCTCGGCACCCGTCGCCGCCAGTTCCTTGCGGATCTCAGCCAACCGGTGCTCCTTTCTTCCAGTGAGAATGACCTTATCTCCATTCTCGGCAAACTTCCTCGCGCAAGCCAGTCCAATACCGCTCGTCGCTCCTGTTATCAATACTATCTTGTTCATTTTCTTGTTGTTAATATGCGTTTCAACTAGTTGTTTTTGCATTATCGCGCTTATAAAGTGCAAAATTACAAAAAAACGAGAGCAGAACAAAAAGAATTAATTCTTTTTTTATGCCGAGCATTGTAACTTCGACATCTTGATGGCAAAATTACGAAGAGAGAGAAAAAAAGCAAAACGAGACCAAATAAAACTTACCAAACATCCAAATAAAAACTTGCCATATGACATCTTAGCTTTTTTTATTCGAGTTACGCAAATGTTTTTGTCAAAAACCTCCGAAAATACCAAAATCTTTTCAGATTGAATTAAGTTGTGCAAGATCTGTAAGTAGACTTCAGGAAAGCAAGTGTCTCGTCGGGGACTACTCGCCCCCTTGGCGACGCCGTTCCCCCGGTGTGTTTTTCATATTTTAGATTATTGGGGGTTTTGTCAGCCCCCCACCCTCCGCTACGGACACATTTTCGTTAACGTCCCGTAATTTAGGTTAAACAATTTGCTTTTACACCCATCTTGCCGTATCTTTGCAAAGGCTAAAATATCAAATGGTTGTAAAGTTTAAGTTAGGCAAAACTTTTTAACAGAGAGGGGGCGTTGGCGAAACGCTCCCTCTCTCCTTCACAGCATCGCCCCTTGTAATAAAAAAGTGAGGCATGCCCACTCACGGACACGCCCCACCCTTTTCACAATTACTAACCAAAAGGTCTTTTATTCTTAATATTCATCGTCGTCATCCTCGTCTTCGTCATAGAAGCGATGACTACGGGCGTCAGCGGTCTTGCCAGACCCTTGTCCACCACTGCCGCCAAAGCCGTCCAGACCAGAAGCTGCCTGTAATGTGTAGCACCCACGGAGCACCACGATATTCATCTCAGGTGAATTATATATCTTTTTCATCATTGTGTCCTCCTATTATTTAATGATAATCTTCTTGCCATTCACGACATACACTCCCTTCGTCGGCTTCTCCACCCGACGACCACTGAGGTCGTAAACAGCTTTATTATTTAATATTTCTTCTTTATTATTTAGGCCGTAGGACGCAATATCGGTGGTCTCATCAACCCCAAACGTCAGGCTGCGTGCAGCGTCGCCGTTAGCATACGTGAACCAGGCACGGAAGGGCTTGATGGTGTTCGTCTCGTCAGCAGCCTGCCAGAGCTGGTTGCCAGAGAAGAAGTAGCTGTCCTGAGGGATATTGCCTGCAGCATAGGTACCGACGAACTGCCAGCCGCCGACCGTCTGCGTAGGATCTGCCTCCACGATGGTCACGCCGCTGATGGTGGCCGTCGAGAAGTCCGTGCCAACCTTGATGGCGTAAGGCTTGTTGGCGTCCATGGCCGTCACAGTAGTGAAGTTCAGCTTATCTTCTGTGCCACTGGTCAGTTCGGCGACCTTGACATCAGCACCGAAGGTCTCAGTGACCTGCTCTGCCGTCATGGCAAACGGCAGCACGATAGTGGCCCACTTGTCCTTGGCGATGGTGCGTGTGAGGGTGACATCACCCTCGCCGCCATTGCTGGCCTTGATGCGGATAACATTATAGTAGCTGCCATCGTTCAGAGGAATGTCATAGATATGATCCGGCGTAAATGCCAGGCTGGTAACGACACCCGTATAGAGTGCTGTGGCATCGGCGTCGCTCAGCACGCCATTGACATTGGCGCCATTAGCCCCCGTCGTATTGTAATTAGCATTCACCGTCGGGTCGAAGTCATAGACGTGCAGGTCGGCAGTACCGGCGCTAACACCACCACCCATGTTGGTCCACTTGTATGACAACTTGTTACCAATCTCATTCTTCAGGTTCAGGAAATAGACGCTGGCTGCTGCCCCACCCCAGTCACGACCGAGGTCAGCGGCGACATACTGGCGATCACCCTTCTTCACCGTACAGTCACGGAACACATACTTCTTGCTGGCGTCTAACGAACTGCCGTCCTTATAAGCGGTGATATGGGCCGTGGCCTCCTTGTCGCTATAGCCGCCGATGGTCAGGTCACAATCGTCGAAGACGACATAGCCACCGCCGAAGATATAGTCGGTATTACCGATGATGTCACAGTTCTTCACATACAGCGTGCCGCTGCTGTAGAAGGTATCCTGAGAACCGCGGAATACGCAGTTGTACAGCTGGCAGCCGGTAGGATTGTTCTCGAAGGCGATGGCTGCGGCACGCTCGGTGGCCGTCTTGCTGTCAGCAGCAACGGTCTGAGCCTGTCTGTTAACGGTAATGGACTGTACGCCGTTGGGCGTCACGCCGTCCGTCATTTCTTCCTCGGTATAGTACTGGTTGAAGCTGTTCTCGAAGATGATATTCTCGGCTTTGAAGCCCTTGCCCTTGCTGGTAACCAGCACGGTGGCGCCCCAGCGAGCCGGGTCAATCATCTTGATGCTGTTACGCGTCATGGCGCGGTCCTTGTCATAGTAGCCGTCGCTGCCGAGGCTGTAGTAGGCATAGCCGATGCCATAGTACCACGTAATGGTGGCTTTCGCCTCACCACTGGTCTTGAACGTCACGTTAGCTTGGTCCACCTTGACCTGCTCGCGATATATCTGGCCGCTGGTCAGGGTGATGACGGGTGCAGAGATACCTCCTGCCTTGGCAGCAGCCAGGGCGTCACCCACCTTATTATATATATTAGCAGCGACAGTTGCTGTATTGTCAACGGTAATGTCCTGCTGTGTGGCAGCAGGCACGGCGGCCTCAAGATAGTAGATGTTATGATTCACGGCTGCCGTCGCCACGGTAAAGCTCTCCTGTGACAGCGGGCTCAGCGTACCCTTGTCGCTGCTGATAGTATAAGTGTCTGGCATCAGCTCTGCGCTGTAAGAAGTGGCACCGGCCTCACAGTTTACTGTCTTGTTATGACTGTTATCGTTGGTTGCCGTAAAGGTCAGCGTGAAGGCTTCTGCCGGGGCATTGGCAATCTGGCCCGTCACCGTCTGTGCAGTAGCAGCAGCAATGGTGATCGCACCGATATTGCCGCTGTTGTCGGCATTCACCGTGATGCTCGTCGGTGAGGTGACGACAAAGGCCACGTCTCCGCCAAGACTCGGCGTATAGGTGTCGGCAGGAACCGTCATGGCAAAGGCACCCTCGGCGATGGTAGCGGTATATGGCTGGCCATTTCCGGCAGCCGTCAGTATGATGGTAGCGCCATTGACGTCGCCTCCCGTGATGGTACCGCTGATGTCGTAGAGTGTTGCGGGTTCTATCTTGATATAGCTGAGGTAGCTGATTCCTGTTGCTGTCATCTCCACTGTACCGTCCTCTGTGGCGATATAGTAGTCATTATACAGGGTGTTTTCTATGGTAAATCCTGCTTCGCTGCCGCCAGTATATCGGCCCCACGTCAGCTTCGACCCTTTATAGACGGGAACTTTGAACAACGTACCGCTGTTGCACTGTGCCCACTGGTCGCTGCGTCCCGCATTGTTCAGCTTGCCGGCGTCGGTATTGATCACCATGCTGTAGTCATTCGCCGTATAGGTGTATTCTGCACTGCCCTGCAGGGCGAAGTCGGGAGCACTGTTGCTCTTGCCGAAGTACCAGGTGTTGGTGTAGCCGTCGCTGGCAGGAGGTGTGACAAAGGGCATACCGACAACCGTGATGCTCTTGATATAGCCCGCTGTCGTACAGGCCATCGACAGGTTCTCGTCCTTCGTGGCGGTATAGGTCTGTCCATTGGTGTACGGCACGCCGTCGATGCTCAGTGCCGTCGAGTTATACAGCGCAAAGGTCACTTCGGCACCCTTGGGAACGCCAGCCAGCGTCAGCACGGTACCTGCCTCGATCTGTGCCCAGTCGGCGTTATTCTTTCCTAACTTGCCGCTGGTGGCGTCAACACCCATGTCCGGAGCATTGGATCCTTCCTCGGCTGTCGTGGGAGCCAGCGTGCCGGAGGTTCCCTCGAAGTTTGACGTGGCACCCATCATTGATGCCGCCAGATCATATACCGTGGTGAACTTCTTGGCAGTCCCGCTGACAGTACCGCTGATGATGACATTACCAATGCCTAACTTCTTGTTATTGGCGAAACCAGACACATAAATGCGGAAGGTAAACTCTTCGCACTGGCTGGCAGTGATGTCGTGGGTATGCAGCATCGCAGGCGTACCCGAAGTGTTGTTATTGCGAATGAGGTCGTCTTTAGACACCTCAGTGATAGTGCTTTCTGTGCCATCTACCGTAAAACTCCATTTGTACGTGGCATTGTCCGTGCCATCCTTCACGGCATAGTAGGACACGCTCGTTGGGGTGAACTTGATACCTGGATAGGTCTTGACTCGGTATTCCACCATCACGCCTTCGACAGCTCCCGCATTGCTTGTAGCGGGCGTGTATGCTATCATATTCGTGTTAAAATAGGTGGCAGAAGACGCTGTCAGGCCATTACCCACAGTGAAATCCGTAGCCATGAAGGCTTCGCTGACCTCACTCGAGATGGTCGGGGTCGCTTCATTTCCTACCGTCCATGTCACGCTACCTGCAACGCCCTCCGGCTCATCGCCACCGCTGACGGCAGTGGAGGTAATCTCTAACTTGGTAATAAAGAGGTTCGTCGAGGTATGCGAACGAGTCATCGTCATCGTCTTACTGCCCTCAGCATCGCTCGGCACGGTAAAGGTGCAGGTGTTGGGTTCTGTTCCGTATTCATCAGTTCCCTCCAATACACTGTTGATGTTGACAAACTCCATGCCGTTAGAGCTGGCAACAGTAGAAGAGCCCTTCTCAAACTTGGCCTTAAAGCCACTGGTCTTTCCTGATTCGTTTTTGTTTCTGAAGGCCGTCACATTAATCAAATCACCAGCATGCAGGGCATTGGTGAAGGTAATAGTGACAACATCAGAGGAAAAATCGTTTTTACCATTCAATCGAATGACTTTGTAAGAGGAGCTGGTAGCTCCTACACTTGTACCGTCAGAGGCTACTGCCGTTCCACCGGTCTCAGTCCCTTGATCCCACGAATATACCGTTGTGCTCGTACCATATGTCAGCGTGGCACCAGCGCCGTTGGCCTCGCTGGTGACAGCATTCTGCACCTTATTGACAGCCATGGCAGTATAACTGTATGCCGGCACGAACTGGGCGATGCTCCCGGAACTCCGTACCTCATCCTCGGCACCGGCGTTACCAGTCAGTTGGATGTTGTAGTCGGTATAGTCTCCACTGGTGGCAAAGTTCAGCCAGGAAGAGCCAAGCGTGTTAAACACGGAATTCTCGACATAGATATTACTTCTGTATCCGGCACCGATGCAGCAGTCAGCACTGGAGCTGGAGTAGAGGCAGTTCAGGATGTGTACCTTACCAAAGCGGACTCGCGGCATACGCTGCTTGCAGCCTTTGTCCCACCAGCAGGCATAGAACGTGGTGTTCAGCTTTCCCTCGTCTTTCGAGGCATTGCCGTCACCTCCTCCCCAGAGGTTCGAGAAGCGGTGGTCGTCGGAACCGCCAGTACCACCCGACCAAGGTGTTATGAGATAACGGAAGCGGCACCATGACACACAGATGTTGTCCGAACCGTTGTTACAGTCCAGGTTGCCATCGACACCATCCTGGAAGTCACAATGGTCTATCCAGATGTTGGTGCTGGCTGTCAATGCCAGGTTGTCATTGCCGTCAATGTCGTATGCACCGGCACCCTTGAAGGTCAGGTTACGGATGATGATGTTGTCGCAGTTCTTCAATAACAGGATACCCGTTTCTGTCTTCTCTGAAGAGTGCGTTGTATTTACCAACGATGCTCCAGGCAGTCCATAGACGGTCTTGTTCTTGGCACTGTTAATGATGACAAGTCCCGGAAATGTGATGGTGCCATCGACATAAATGGTCTTGGCATCCGTTCCCGTCAGGGCTTCTGCCAGTTCTTCGTGGGTCGTCACCGTGACGGGGTTTGCATCACCGGAGCCGGTAATACCAGCTCCAAAACCGATAGGTGCGTTCTTGTCGTATGCCGACAAAGCACTGGCATTAACAGCAGGATAGCTGTCTGCAGTAGCCGTCAAGCCAAAAAGTATGGTTACCATACTCATCAACATGAGGCGTCGCAAAAGGTTTTGTTTCATTTTTTCTTAGAATATAAGTTAGTAATAGTATATTTCTTCTGCAAAAGTAACACTTTTTTCCCGTAAATCCCAACACTATACCAGACTTCTTTACGTAAACGTTTAATCCCAAACGCTAAAAAAAGTCAAAAAGAATTAAGGAATATATAAACTTCGCTCAAACGAAACTTTTCCAACTTTTTATTTTGCCGTTTAAAAAGAATATGTTAATTTTGCAAACTGCAAAGACAATTCGCATAGAGAGCCTGTGTATATTTGCCCTTACCCCTTTAGGGGATGTAGTTAAACAGGAATTGAGCATCCTTGCATCACACGGAGCATACTTCAATGGCAGGCTGGACAGACCACCGGGATAAGGATCGTGAAGGTTCAGGCCAACGAACCAGAGACGGAAGAATTGAGTGCCCCACCCTCTCCTTCAGGTGAGAGAAATTCTTCATTCTTCACTCTTCACCCTTCACTTTCAAAGTGGTATACGGTTGACGGCCGCAAGCTTGCAGGCAAGCCAACTCAAAAAGGTGTATATATCTATAAAGGCAAGAAACTGGTAGTCGACTAATTACAAATAAGTTGCTACGAGCAAAAACATTCTCCGACTGAAGTATGGTTTAAAATAGACGACAGGAAACTTGCCACGAAGCCTACAACAAAGGGTATCTACATTAAAAACGGAAAGAAACTAATCATCAAGTAGAAAAGAACTATGAAAAAACAAGTCGTATTATTCCTCCTGGCACTGCTGCCGATGATGGCAGGTGGAAAAATCATAGATGGTGTCGGGATTAATGGCCTTTATTACAACGTGGACACAGAAACCAAAGAAGCTTTGGTAACGTTCTCATGGGGAGCACAATATACAGGAAGAATCACCATTCCTGATAAATTCACGTACGAGGGCATCGAATATACGGTGACTGCAATAGGTAAAATTGCATTCAACACTTGTACGGGCTTGATAGCCGTCACGATCCCAAATACTGTAACGTCCATTGGAGATGGGGCTTTTGGTGGTTGTAGCAGTTTATCCTCCATAGTTATACCCAACGGTGTGACAAAAATAGGGCATGATGCGTTCATTGACTGCACTTCGTTAACTACTATAACACTCAGTAATAACTTAGAAGATATCGATAATGAGCTGTTTTGTTTCTGTGAAAGTTTAAGATCTATAGTAATTCCAAATAGTGTAAAACGCATTTTGGATTTTTCTTTTGCATATTGCAACAGGTTATCGAAGGTAGTAATTGGCAGCTCTGTAAAAGAATTGTCTCATAGTGTGTTTTTTCAATGCAGCAATCTTAGTAAAGTATCTTGTTATGCAGAGAATCCCCCAGAGGTTTTAAATGACGCATTTGAGGGTGTTCCACTTAACGAGGCAACACTTTATGTCCCTGCCGGTTCTTTGGAGAAATACAAAAAAAAGGATTTATGGAGTGAATTCAAGAAAATACTGCCTTTAGACAATACAGATGAAATTCAATCTATAGACAAAGAAGTTCCCTTATCCAGCGATGGCTTCTCCATTGACGGCAAGCGTCAAAACACATCTTCACAAGGGATTACTATTATACGGATGACTGACGGAACTACAAAGAAGGTCATCTTAAAGTAAACTCGATATCAAACATATTTATAGTTACTATGAAGAAACAACTATTGTTATTCCTCCTGGCACTGCTGCCACTTGTGGCCAGCGCAGATAAAGTATTGATTGGTGACATCTATTATAATTTGAATAAAGAAACAAAACAGGCAGAGGTGGCCAGAGGACCAGGAGGACATTACTCTGGAAGTATTACAATCCCATCCTCGGTCACTTACGGCGGAATACAGTATAAAGTTACTCGGATTGGGGATGTTGCGTTCGTTTATTGTACAGAGCTTACCTCAGTAGTAATCCCCTACGGGGTGACATCCATCGGTAATTCCGCGTTTTCTATGTGCAGAGGTTTAACGTCTTTATCGATACCCAAAAGCGTGACAAGTATAGAAACTGATGCGTTCATGGAATGCAACAGTCTAAGCTCTATAGAAATACCGGATGGCATTACGACAATACCAGACGATCTGTTTTGGAATTGTTATGGATTAACCGCTATTACGATTCCCAATAGCGTAACAAGCATCGGTAATTTTGCATTTGCTGGTTGCAAGAGTTTGACTTCCATAGAAATACCTTCTAATGTGACAAAGATTGGTTTTAACACATTCTCTGGCTGTAGTAGCTTGGTATCCGTGATTATCCCCAACAGTTTAAAAAGTGTTGCATCTTGTCTCTTTAAAGATTGCACCAGTCTTACTTCAATAACTATTGGCAGCGGTGTAACATTTGTTGAGAGTCAAGCCTTCGCTTCTTGCAAAAAACTTTCTAACGTTTATTGCTGGACTGAAATAATACCTGGCAAAGTAACTGATGTCTTCAAAGATTCAAACATTGAAAACAGTACTTTACACGTGCTTCCTGCGTTAGTAGAGGAATACAAGGCTGTTGAGCCATGGAAACATTTCAAAAACATCGTTCCGTTAGAAGGAACACCGTCGTCAATAGAAGTACTGTCAAACAATGTACAGATACAGACGCTATCTGACGGCGGAACAATCACCGTGAGTTGCGAAGTCAATGGATTGCCAGTGGCAGTCTACGACGCCAATGGCCACCTATTCGGTGAAACAACTGTGAAAAATGGCAAGGCACGCATTAACACCCCTCTAAAGCCTGGTAGCGTCACCATCGTAAAGATCGGCCAAGAGAGTATCAAGGTCGCGATTAGGTGAGAGCAGAGCGAAGTTCACTCCAGCTCTGCCGAGCGTGAGAGAACTCGAGCTTTTGTTCAAAATGATACTGAAATAATAACACGAAAAAACAATAACGTTTATGAAGAAGCAACTACTCTTTTTCCTCCTGGCACTGCTGCCAATCGTGGCCAGCGCTGACGATACTGTAGAGATAAACGGAATGTTTTTCAGTCTGTTGTCGAATGGCAAGGCAACAGTTGAGAATAATCCCAACTATTATTCAGGTAACGTTACCATTCCTGAGAAAGTAAAGTATCAAGGAAAGGAATATACGGTGAACACCATTGGAGAGCAAGCTTTCGTGAACTGTCGCGATATGACCTCAGTGACCATTCCAAACAGCGTGACGTCTTTTAGGGGTTGGTCATTCGCGAATTGTACAGGATTGACCTCCGTGACGATTCCCAACAGTGTGGAAATAATTGGTGCTGCGTCTTTTTCTGGCTGCAAGAACTTGGTATCCATAACTCTCTCCGAGAATCTGATGGATATAAGGGAGTATGTTTTCAGGAATTGTAGCAGTCTGAAGTCATTGACGATTCCCAACAGCGTAACTATGTTGAGCGAACTTACTTTCGAGAATTGCTCTAGCCTGACTTCGATAGTAATCCCTAACAGTGTGACCACGATAGGTAAATCATTCGTAGGATGTACTAACCTGGCAACTATAACCATAGGTAGCTCCGTGAGGAAAATAGACTTGCAATCCTTCGCAAGCTGCACAAAGATGAAGACTGTTTACTGCCTGTCTAAAGACGTCCCTTCGACCAGTGCAGACGCTTTCCAAGACTCCAATCCTCAGAATGCGACGCTATATGTGCCAGCCAGTAGTCTGAACGACTATAAAACTACTGTGCCTTGGAGCTACTTTGGTACTTTTAAAGCTTTGGATGAAAGTGCAGGTATTGAAACGCCGCAATCTACTCATCCGATGATTCTGGGCCAGGGGGGTGTGCTGACCATTCAAGGTGCAGACGAAGGAACACATATCAGCATCTATGGTACTGACGGCACGTTGGCTGGTGAGGGAGTCTGCCATAATGGCTGTGCAACGGTTAATACCAACCTCCAGCCCGGCAGCGTAGCTATCATAAAGATAGGTGACAGAAGCGTGAAGGTCACGATTAAGTAATCCAAAACAATAGCACTATGAAGAAACAACTTTTATTATTCCTCCTGGCACTGCTGCCGCTTGTGGCCAGCGCCAGTGCAGACGATGCTCAAATCGTCATCAAGCAGAAAAGTGGCAACGAGACGATATTGCAGTTGGCTACCAATCCTGTTATCACATTCTCTGGTGAAGACATGGTCATAACCAATGACTTCACGACTATCTCGATTCCCCTGGATGATATTGACAACTATGTGGCCAGTGATGGTACAACGGCCATAGAACCAGTCACAACGCTACCGCAATTCTCACGTGGACATGTCATCTTCAGCGGCATGGCTACAGGTTCTCCCGTCTATGTCCGTACCCTTGACGGCAAGGTGGTCGGCAAACAAGCCGCCGATGCTTCCGGCAAGGCCGACGTCAGTTTGGAGAACTTGCCCAAGGGCACCTATATCATCAGTTCGCAGAACAACAGTATCAAGGTCATAAACAAATAAACAAATAAGTAAGGAAAGAAACTATGAAAAGAACAATAGCTTTTATAGCGGTTATCGCTTTGTGCCAGGTGTTTGCCTTTAGCCAGAAGAAATACGAGATGGTAGTAGAGAAAACCGATGGCACGGAAGTCGTTATCAACGTTGAAGACATTGTACGTACCTATTTCCGTGAGCGGAGTGAGGGTGGCGGCGAAGAG
>Ga0265298_10005720_pt1 | contig 15494 bp, 9 predicted proteins | sample AusTroGonzalo_MG_3_FD_193486 | JGI IMG/M metagenome (GOLD analysis project Ga0265298, IMG submission 193486) | Bovine rumen microbial communities from tropical cattle in Woodstock, Queensland, Australia - Gonzalo_01 | ecosystem: Host-associated > Mammals > Digestive system > Stomach > Rumen ... | reverse complement strand
TAAAGTCCGGCTGCAGTCGCAACACCTGGTCGTAGTCACGCAGCATCAGTTCGCGGTCCACCTCTTCGATCCGGTACCTCCAGTTGGCGCGGCAGAAAGTGATGAGCACGATGAGCGGTGAGCGGCTGTCCGTGGCGGCGATGGCTTTGGTGCAGTCGTCAATGGCGCTGGCGTAGTCTTTGATGATGGCAAACTCCATGGCGCGTGCAAAAAGCAGTTCGGTCGTAGGGGAGTCGTCCATCTGTTTGGAGAGGCGTGCGATCTCGGAGAAATGGAAATCGACCATCTCTGCCGTAAGGGCCAGCTCCTGGTTGGTGAAACGCAAGGCGGCAGGGAGAACCCCGCGCTGGTTGAGTTGCGCCACCAGCGGGTGGTAGTAATTGGTGCGCCTGAGACTGATGTCCTGACTGTAATAGGTCAGGATCATGTCGGGTTCGTTGATCACGTCCTGATAGCGTTTCTGCACGGTTCCCCGTGTCTGCGAGTCGTATTTCTGTTCCTCTTCGGGCAAGTCTTCCCGGTCCTGTGCGGCAGAGGAAGAGAACTCCTTGCGCCGGTCTTTTTTCTGCGGCTGCGCCTCGGCAATCAGCACATCGGTGTGGGGCTGGTTCTGCTGCGCCTGTATCTCGTCCTTGCGCTGCTCCAGGTCGTACGCCTGCTGTCTGTAGCGGAAGGCGGCCTTGGTGTCGCCCTGATGGGTCTTGGCCTGCGCCGCCAGGTAGTATGCAGGCAGAAAACAGGGGTAGCGTGCAATGAGCGAATCCATGTTCTCCGTTACGTCCTTCCACTGCTTGAGCTGCATCTGCACCAGACCTCGCTGGTAACGCATCTCGGTCCGTTCGGGTGCCAGACGGAGGGCCGTGTTGAAATCCTCCAGCGCGCGGTTGTAGTCACCCACCTCCTGCCGCATTATGCCGCGGTTGTAGTAGCAGTCGGCGTCCCTCGGCGCAATCTTGACCGCCTGGTCGTAGTCGGACAACGCGCCGCGGTAGTTATGGCGGTGGTAATGGATAATTCCGCGGTTGATGTAATCGCCTGCCCATTTGGAGCCGAGGTCAATGGCCTTGGTCAGTTGGACATATGCTTCGTCCTCGTGCTCCAGCATCAGATTCGTCACGCCGAGCGCGGACCAGACGGCAGGGTTGGACTTGTCGTATGAGGCAGCCTGCTCAAAAGCGTTGAGGGCGCAGAGCGTGTCTTTTTTGAGGATGCACACCCGTCCTTTCTCCGACCAGACGGTGGAGGACGTAGGCTCACGTTTGAGCATCTGCCCGATATCCTCCAGGGCATCGTCGTACCGCTCCATTTGTGCGCGTGTGTCCGCCCTCAGGAGCATGTATGTGCGGTTCTCCGGCGAGAAACGCAAGGCTTGCGTGTAGTCCTCCTCCGCCTTGTCGAACTGGTCTGACTGCATGTAGATGTACCCCCGCGCATAGTAGTAGCCCGGTGAGAACGGATTACGCTCGATGGCGCTGTTGCAATCCCGAAGAGCACCCTGATAGTCCTCCAACTGAATCTTCGCTATGGCGCGGTAGAAATAGGGCTCCGCCAGATAGGGTTTGAGGCGGATGACCTGGTTGAAGTATTGGATGGAGAGCACGTAGTCCTCAAAATACAGGGCGTTGCGTCCGATGGCGGTAATGCGGTCGGTGTTGAGTTGCGGGTAAGCCGCCAGGCTTACGACACACAGGACAGTACATACTATTTTTCGTAATCTCGTCATCACGTGCTCTTGTGAACTCAATGTCTTTACACGCTAAACTCTATTTGCATCCTTCGTTGGGGTCAAACCATGCAGGTACGTCGAACTGCTCGTTCGGGCTGTAGCCTAAGTCCGGGTCTGCGAGCACTTTCTGCATGTACAGCGCGCAGATAGGCAGCGCCATGGAGGCACCCTGACCCTCTGCCATATTATCAAAATGTATGCCACGGTCTTCTCCGCCGACCCATGTGCCGCTGACCAGCGAAGGCGTGAAGCACATGAACCATCCGTCGGAGTTGTTGTTGGTCGTACCGGTCTTGCCGCCCATCGGCGCCGTAATGCCGTATTTGAACCGCACACGTACGCCCGTTCCGTGGTCGAGCACGGCGCGCAGCATATAAATCATCTTGTAGGCGGTTGTCTCGCTGATGATCTCGTGCGTGCGCGGGGTGAAGGAACCGATCACGTTGCCGTTGTTGTCCTCGATGCGGGTGACGTAGAGCGGCTCGGTGCGGATGCCCTTGTTGGCAAAGGTGGTGTAGGCGTCCACCATCTCCTCCACGCTCACTTCGCACGGTCCCAGACAGAGTGAGATAACCGGGTCCAGCTGGCCCTGGATACCGAAGGACTGCATCATCTTGACCAGTTGCTCGGGCGTAAAGAGCGACATGAGATAGGCGGAAATCCAGTTGGAGGAGTTCATCAGGCCCCATGTGAGCGTGACGGTGTCTCCCTGGTACTTGTCGTGCGTGTCGCGCGGACTCCATTCGTTGCCGTTGGCGTCAAGAAGGGTGATTGGCTGATTGACTGTCTTTTCGCACGGCCACATGCCTTCGTCCATCGCCAGGGTGTAGAGGTAGGGTTTGACGGTTGAACCCACCTGCCGGCGGCCTTTGGTACACATATCGTATTGGAAATGCGCGAAATCAGGTCCGCCCACGTAGGCTTTCACATGACCTGTGTGCGGGTCCATGGACATGAATCCGCAGCGCAGGTAACTCTTCTGCCATTTGATGGAGTCGTACGGACTCATGAGCGTGTCGATCATGCCGCGGTCGTAAGTGAAGATCTGCATCTCGCGCGGCGTCATGAAGGCATTGCGGATCGAGTCCGCGCTTGCTCCGGCGCGTTTCATGTTCCGGTATCGGTCGGTCTGCCGCATGGAGCGGTTCATGATGCCGTCCACCTCTTCCTGCGTCAGCTGCTTGGAGAAGGGGGCGTTTTTCTTGCGTTTGAGTTCCCTGAAGAAACTCTTCTGCTGTGCCTGCATATGCTCGCTTACCGCTTCTTCGGCGTAGCGCTGCATACGCGAGTCGATGGTGGTGTATATCTTCAGGCCGTCCTGGTAGATGTCGTATTTCCCGCCATCCGGCTTGCGGTTCTTCTCGCAGAACCCGTACAGCGGATTGTTCTCCCACTGCCACAAATCCAGTTTGTACTGCTGCTTGTTCCACTCCGAATAATCGCTTTCGCGTGGTTCTTTGGCGGTAAGCACGCCGCGCAGGTACTCGCGCAGGTAAGGCGCAATGCCCTGTTTGTGGTCCACGGAGCGGTAGTGCAGTTCTAACGGCAGAGCCGCTATCGAATCACGGGTCGCTTCGTCTATATAGCCGTATTTGGCCATCTGACCGAGCACGGTGTTCCGGCGGTTGGTGGCGCGTACGGGGTGACGGACGGGATTGTAGAGCGAGGGGTTCTTGCACATGCCTACCAGCATGGCCGCTTCCTCCAGTTTGAGTTTCGCCGGCGTGGTGGAAAAATACACCTGCGAGGCGGACTGGATACCTACGGCGTTGTACAGGAAATCGAACTGGTTGAGGTACATGAGCAGTATTTCGTCCTTGGAGTAGAGCCGTTCCAGCTTGGTGGCAATGACCCATTCGATAGGTTTCTGCATGGCACGCTCGAATATATTGTTCGCCCGCGGAGACCATAACTGCTTGGCTAACTGCTGGGTGAGGGTGGAGCCGCCGCCTGCGCGACCGAGTTTGAGCACGGCGCGGAACATGGATTTGAAATCCACGCCGGTGTGCTTGTAGAAACGCACATCCTCCGTAGCCACCAGGGCGTTGATGATGTTCGGCGACAGGTCGGTGTACTGCACACCGATGCGGTTCTCATAGCGGTAATACCGTCCCAGGGACTGCATGTCGGCGGAGATGACCTCGCTGGCGAAGGTGTTCTTCGGGTTCTGCAGTTCCTCCAACGGCGGCAGATAACCCAGCGCACCCTTGGTAATCAGCCAGATAACGAGCCACGCCACCAGAAGCCCTCCGAAAAAGAGCCCCCAGAACCACAGTAAAAACGGTTTGTACCAATTCTTTGTTTTCATATCATCAGTTCTTCAATTATCCTGTTCAGTTCTTCAATTATCCTATCATCAGTTCTTCAATTATCCTGTTCAGTATATGCAGGCCTTTTTGTGTCGCGACAATGCGTCCGTCGCCTGCATCTTCTTTAAGCAAGCCTTTTTCCCTTAGTTTACCGACGGTCAACCGACAGTCAACCGACGGTGACAAGGTAGCTCCCCGGAGGGTCCTAAGCCCCAGCATGATCCGTTCGTTGTACAAATCGGTCTCTGTCAGCGTCTCGGATTCGCGAACGAGGGTGCCGCTGTTGATGCCGTTTAGGTAGGCGTCCAGATTATCGGGGTTCCAACTCCGCACGTTTCCTAAATAACTATGCGCGCCCGCGCCTGTGCCCACGTACGGCGTTCCGTCCCAATAACTGCTGTTGTGCTTCGCTTCCCGTCCGGGCAGCGAAAAATTGCTCACCTCATAATGCACGAATCCGGCTGCTTTCAACCGCTCACAGAGATAGTCATACATGGCGTTCTCCGTGTCTTCGTCCATTGCTTGTATCAAGCCCTTGTCACGTTGTAGTGTCAACGCCGTGCCGTCTTCGTACATCAGTCCGTAGGACGAAATATGCTGCACATGGAGCGTCAGCGCCGTCTCAATGTCCGCTTTCCATTGTTCCATCGTCTGTCCGGGGAGTGCGTACATGAGGTCGATGGACAGATTGTCAAATCCCGCCTCCTGCGCCATCCTTACCGCATGGACGGCTTGCGCTGCGTTATGCCGTCTGCCGATACGTGCCAGCAACTCGTCCTGAAAGGACTGTATGCCGATGGACAGGCGGTTGACGCCTGCTTTCCGGATGGCTTGCAGATACGTTTCCGTTGCATCGCCCGGGTTCAATTCCATCGTAATCTCTTCCATGCCGGTAGTGCCGACGGCGTCCAGTAGGTGTTGTATGTCTTCGGCTTCCAGGGTGCTGGGCGTGCCGCCGCCGATATAAATGGTCCGGATGGGCTCTCCTGCCTCATCCTTACGGCTTGTTATCTCTTTGAGCAAGGCTTGCACATACTCCTTTCTTCGCTCCAGCAGGGTGGTGGAGAAGAAATCGCAATACAGACACCTCTTCTTGCAAAACGGAATATGTATGTACAGTCCTGCCACTAATCTTTTTTCCAAAACTCAGTTCCGACCAGTTCGTCCGGCAGGTACTGCTGTGCCACCCAGTGCCCCGGAAAATCGTGCGGGTACTTGTATCCGTCCGAGTAACCGAGATCTTTCATCAGACTTGTCGGTGCGTTGCGCAAGTGCAAGGGGACAGGCAGGTTGCCGGTCTCGCGCACCTTGGCCAGCGCCGCGTCTATCGCCAGATAGGCGGAGTTGTCCTTCTTGCAGGTCGCCAGATAAATGGTCGTTTCAGCCAGGGGTATCCGTCCTTCCGGCCAGCCTATCTTGTTGACTATTTCGAAGCAGGTGTTGGCGAGCAGCATGGCATTCGGGTTCGCCAGTCCGATGTCCTCGCTGGCGGAAATGACAAGCCGCCGTGCGATGAACTTCGGATCCTCGCCGCCTTCAATCATGCGTGCCAGCCAGTAGATAGCCGCTTGCGGGTCACTGCCGCGGATGGATTTGATGAATGCAGAGATGATGTCATAATGCATCTCTCCGTCCTTGTCGTACGCCACAGGATTCTGCTGCAACTGCTTGGTGACGGTCTCGTTGTCAATAATCTTGACGCCGCTGTTGCTCACCAGTTCGATGATATTGAGCAGTTTGCGCGCATCGCCGCCGCTGTAGCGCAAGAGCGCATCCGTGTCCTTGACCTGCAAGCCCAGCGAGCGGATATATTCGTCTTGCGTCAGGGCTCTATTGAGCAATTCCAGCAAGTCCTCTTTGTCCAGCGACTTGAGCACATAGACCTGACAACGGCTGAGCAGGGGAGTGATGACCGCAAACGACGGGTTCTCGGTCGTGGCGCCGACCAGCGTTATCGTGCCTTCTTCCACGGCGCCCAGCAGACTGTCCTGCTGGCTTTTGCTGAACCGGTGGATCTCGTCGATGAATAAGATCGGACTTCGGCTGTCAGCCGGAGCGAACAGACCGCTGTTGAGCGAGGCGTTGCGTTTTGCTTTGTCAATCACGTCCCTTACTTCCTTCACGCCGCTTGTCACGGCACTCAGCGTGTAGAACGGCCGCTGTAACTGATGGGCGATGATGCGCGCCAAAGTCGTTTTGCCCACTCCCGGAGGTCCCCACAGGATAAAACTGGCAATATTGCCGCTCTCAATCATCTGCCGGAGGATAGCTCCCTGACCGACCAGATGTTTCTGTCCTATATACTCGTCCAAGGTCTTCGGACGAAGTCTCTCTGCTAATGGTAACATAATGTCATTTACAATTTAGTCATTTACCATTTAACAATTGTTTAGCGTTTGCTATGGCTTCCGGTGAGGGTTTGTTGCCGCTCAGCATGGTTGCTAATTCTGTTATTCGTTCTTCGTCATTAAGGCGGCTGATATGCGTTTCCGTGCGCTTATCCGTGTCTGCCTTATAGACCTTGTAGTGTGTCTGGCCGAGTGCGGCAATCTGCGGCAGATGGGTGATGGCGATAATCTGTCGGTGCGCCGCCATTTCTTTCATGATGCTTGCCATCTGGGTCGCTACGTCGCCGCTGACACCCGTGTCTATTTCATCAAAGATGATGGTCGGCAGTCCTTTTGTATTGGCAATCATCGCTTTCACGCACAGCATAAGACGGCTTATCTCACCGCCCGATGCCACCTCGCTCACGGCGCGCAGGCTCTGGTTGAGGTTGGCAGCAAAGAGCAGTTGGACCTCGTCGCAGCCCTTCGGCGTGAAGTCTTCCGTGGGCGTGACGGCTATCTGCACGTTGGCGTGAATGACCCCGAGTCGTTTGAGGTCATTGATCAAACGCTCACAGACAGACGGCACAACCGCCTTGCGGCTTTGAGTCAGTTGCACGGCTATCTCTCTCAATGCTTTCTGCTCGGCTTCCAGCTGTTTCCTTGCCTGCTCGATATCGAAATCAAAACTGTCCAGCCTGTTCACTTGTTCCGCCAGTTCGTCCCGTAAGGCAATCAGTTCGTCTATTGTATCTGCGCTGAACTTGTGCAGCAGTCCGTTCAGCGTGTCCATCCGTTCTTCCACCCATTGCAGGCGTTGCGGGTCCATCTCTACATGCTGAAGTTTGCGTTCCGCCTCTTCGACGATGTCCTGCAATTCAATCCTTGCGCTGTCAATGCGTTCCTGCAAATCGGAAGCCGCGTCTTCTAAACGGCAGGCGCGGAGTGCTTCTATGGCACTGCCTTGTTCGCCGCTGAGTGCCTCCACCGCCGTCTGCAGGGCGGCTCTGATTTCCTCGGCGTGGCTCAGGCTGTACTGCTCTTGCTCCAGTTCCTCCAGTTCGCCTGATTGCAGATCTGCTTCGTCCAGCAGCTTGAAACGATACTGGATATAATCCGCATCCTGTTGGCTCTTTTTCGCCAGTGACTGCAATTGATGCAAGGCCTCTACGGATGTCGTATATCGCTCGTACTGTGCGCTATAGGCCGTTTGCAGATCTTCATTGCACGCGATGGCATCTATTGTTTCCAGTTGAAAATCCGCATTCTCAATCAGCAGGTTAGCGTGCTGGGAGTGGATATCAATCAGCCTGTTTGCCAGCACTTTGAGTTCCTGCAGGGTCACCACGCTGTCATCAACGAACGAGCGGCTCTTGCCGTTGGCGTACAGTTCGCGGCGGATGATGCAATCGTCAAACTCCGCCTCGATGATACATTTGTCCTCGCCGTCGGTGATTGCCTTGCTGTCCGCGCGTGCTCCGAGAACCAGTGCCAGCGCACCGAGAATAATACTCTTGCCGGCGCCAGTCTCACCGGTCAGCACGGAAAAACCGCCCTCGAAATCTATGTTCAGACGGCTGATCAGCGCGTAGTTTTGTATGTGCAGATGCTTTAACATTATTGATTGATGCGGTCGTAAGTGTTCTGCCGTGTGGGGTCTATGTCCATCAGAATATCATACACGGCTTTCTTTTCTTTGTCCGTCCCTTTGGCGAAGATGTCCGCCAGTTCCTCCGCTTTGGCGTCCAGGAAGGTGTTGATGACATAGGTGGCCGGACGCGCGCGGTAGGCTTCCTTGAGCACAGGTATTCCATCTGCAATACGTGCCCTGCCATTGGTCACATTCGCGCTCATCTCGTCCAGTCCCAAGCGGTGGTACTCGTAGTAGTAATTGCGGTATTTCTTGAATGCTTCGTCCAGCAGGTTGTTGATGAGTGCGTAGCGGTTCCGGTTGCTGTCAAAAGCCAGCCATCCTTTCGACTCCGCCTGTTCCATACTTGCCGACTGGCACGCATTCACAATCTCTTCACAGGCCTGGAAGAAAGGAGTGCCGCCTAAACGCTGAAAACTGTCCTGGTCATGACCGATAATCAGATAGCAATAGTACGCCAGCATGGCCGTCAGGTTGGTGGTGAACTGGTTCTGCTGGTATTCGATGCGGTCAAATTCCTGATAGGTGAAGTTGAAATTGTTGTCCTTGAAGTTCAGCAATGTGGTTGTATAACTGGTTCCGTAAACGGGACGCCGGCTCTGCAGGGTCATCTCGCAAACGAACAGATTGTCCTCCATCGACTTGACCACCAGCATCATGTTGCACTCTATACGCTCTTTCTCCGCATACGACATGTTCGTCCAGCGGTTGGAATTCATATACTCCTCAATCGCGGTCTTCAGCGTCTCAAAGACCTGCTTGTTGGAACCCTCTATCTGGTCGGAATTGACAGTCACCGTGCAGTTCAACTCCTGGGCTCGCAGGGGCACAAGGAACAGAGTGCAGAGGCCGAGGAAAACTATGAACTTATTACCTTTCATCTATAAAATCCTTTTAATTTTACTCTCATTCATTTGGAAATCGAAACAATGTTTCCTGTTTTCTCGCTGAAGACAATGACAGGCAGTTCCTTTCCTTTGAAAACCGCTTTGTCCAGCGGAACATCCACGCCTAACTGGGCGATGGGAATTGTTCGTTTCGCCATTGAGCGGCCGTCATACAAAACCTCTATGTCTCCGCTTCCGGGCAGGTTATAGACAATCTGTGACACGTTGGAATTCTTTTTCTTCTTCTCCTCGTTCACCTCCTTGAAAACTTGCGGATGCAAATCCATCTTTATCCGTATAGTGTCCGCATCAATATTCTCCGGCTCTGTAAATCCGTTTTCATCCGAAAAGAACAACAACTCTTCCTTGGACGGTGCCAGAACCACATGTTTGTGCTCTGTGCGGGAACTTGTCTTGCCGATGAATAACTCCGTCAGCACTTGTTCCTGCCGTGCCAGTTCGTCCAATACCAGTTGCATCGATTTGCCGTCAGCCGGAGCGTGCTCCACTTCGCCGCTTAACAAATACAGGCGCGTGTCACGGATATGAAAAATCTGCTTGGCAATCGCGTTGGCTTGTGCCAGCGGGGTTGCAGCCTCCAGTACTTCCTCCGAATAGGGGGCGATGGAAAGTGCGGCAGTCGGAGCTGTATGCGAGCCGGATTTGGCAGGAGCTTTATGCTGGTTTTTGCCTGATTCGGCGCACTCCAAGGGGAGGTTGTAGCCTTTTAACAATCCTTTCTCGTTGATGGTAAGCAGCAGCGGAACCCCGGGTTCTGCCGACACCTTGTGCGGACGGGAGTAGTCCGTGACGGTAGTGGTTCCTATGTGAACTCCGTTCAGTACGCAGGTGGTTCCGTTCTCCGTTACCGCGTTGTCAATACCCAACAAGGGTTCCGCAAACTCGGAGTACACACCTTTCTCCCGGGTTTCCACTGTGTAGGTGAAATCCAGATAGACAGAGGTCTTCGGCGAGTAATAGACCATCGCCGCTTCGCCTTCCTCCACCAGTTGTGCCTGTCCCGCACAACTCAGTACTGCTCCGAGGAGCATTAAAAACATCTTTTTCATATCGCTGATTCTTTTAGTTCTCTGATTCGTTCAGTCCTCATTCCATATTTTCCAGGCTGCTTTTGCCTGACCTGTCAGCATTTCCATGCCGTTGCGGATAGCGGCTCCTTGCGCCTTGCCTTTTCTGAGAAACAATGTCTCTTCCGGGTTGTACACACAGTCGAACAACAAATGCCGTGCCGAAATCCGTTCGTATGGTATGGCGGGACAACTGTCCACGTCGGGCAGCATACCCAGCGGCGTGCAGTTCACAATTACCGTGTGTGTGCTCATCACTTCTTCCGTCAGATCCTCATACCCCAGCATGTCCTTTTTCGGCGTGCGGCTGACAAGGGTGGGGGATATTCCTAACTTGCGTAAGCCGTAGCACACCGCCTTCGACGCCCCGCCTGTTCCGAGCACCAAAGCCTCATGGTCGTAATCCCGGATCAAAGGACGTATCGATTCCATAAATCCCAGGCAGTCCGTGTTGTATCCTACACGCCGGTGTACCACATTCACCGCCCCGATGACCTCTGCTGTTTCGTCCAACCGGTCCAGGTAGGGGATAATAGCCTGCTTGTACGGCAGCGTCACATTCATGCCGGCTAACCGGTTCAATAAGTCCTCTACTCCCTCACTTGTCAACTCTTTCAACGGGTAGAGCGAATACTCCGCATCTATTCCTTCTGTTGTAAATTTCTCATTGAAAAATTTCGCCGAGAAGGAATGCAATAATGGAAATCCTATAATACCGTAGTGATGCATAATTTTCCTTTTTTTATCGTTGCCTGATGTGTCTTGGATGTAAAAACCTTCCCCCCCTCGCCACGTTGCAACGCATCGTAAATCTTATCTATTTCGGCGAATCCGTATTCGCGAATGTCTTCATACAATCGCGCAATCCCTGCTTCGCGCGTGTTCTTTTCCTCAAGCATATCCACATACCCCTGCATGATTTCTGCCGTTTGGGCCATGTGTTCTATCTCTGCCTTGCTGTACTGTTTCAATTGTTCCCGTACCGCATTCCGGCTGATGGTAAGGTCACTGTTCGTGCTGTCTGTCACCCAATTCAGCCCGCGTTTGTCCCGCAAATAATGTTCTATATAGTCGCGGGTGGTGCACAGCAGCGGACGTACAACAGGCACCCCTTCCGGAACCATCGGGTTGGCGCTTATGGGACGCATCCCAGCGAGTCCGCGCAGGCCGGCACCGCGCTTGAGGTTGAGCAGAAGGGTCTCCGCCTGGTCGTTCTGGTGATGGGCGACAGCAACCGCCTGACATCCGTGTTTGCGGGCTGTTTCGTCAAACCACCTGTAGCGTAACTCACGTGCCGCCACCTCTATTCCCGCCTGATGCGTGCGCGCGTATAGAAAGGTGTCAAAATGCGTCACTTCCAGAGACACGTTCATAGATGCGCATAATTCACGGACAAACGCTTCGTCACGGTCACTCTCCTCGCCGCGCAAATGAAAGTTGCAATGCGCAGCGACGCATGTGTATCCAGCACGCAGCAACACATCCAGCAATGCCACGCTGTCTGCACCGCCGCTGACGGCCACCAGCACAGGTTTGTCCTTTTCCAACAAACCCCGCCGGCGTATATATGTACTAACCCTCCGTAGCAACCGTTAATCCGTTAATCCTCTGTACCGCACGCGCTTGGGTTCACACGCTTCATCGCCCAACCGCATTTTCTTGTTCTCCTCATACTCCGAGTAACTGCCCTCGAACCAGAACACTTTTCCGTCTCCTTCGTACGCTAAGATATGCGTGCATATCCTGTTCAGGAACCAGCGGTCGTGTGAAATGACCACCGCACATCCGGCGAAGTTCTCCAGACCTTCCTCCAACGCCCGCAGGGTGTTGACGTCTATGTCGTTGGTCGGCTCATCGAGCAAGAGCACATTGGCTTCCGATTTGAGCGTCAGCGCCAGATGAAGGCGGTTACGCTCGCCGCCGGACAGTACACCGCATTTCTTCTCCTGGTCGGCACCGGTGAAATTGAACCGGCTCAGGTACGCGCGGGCATTGATCTCACGCCCTGCCACACGAATGAACTCCGTGCCGCCGCTGATGGTCTCAAACACGCTCTTGTTCGGGTCGATGTCCGTGTGCTGCTGGTCCACATAGCCGATCTTCACGGTCTCGCCCACGCTGAACGTACCCTTGTCGGCTTTCTCTGTACCGATAATCATGCGGAACAAGGTCGTCTTGCCGGCACCGTTCGGACCGATTACGCCTACAATGCCGTTAGGCGGAAGCATGAAATTGAGGTCCTCGAACAGCAGATGGTCGCCAAACGACTTGGCTACGCCCTCGGCGTTAATCACCTTGTTTCCCAGACGCGGACCGTTGGGAATAAAGATCTCCAGTTTCTCTTCACGCTCTTTCTGTTCCTCGTTCAACATCCGGTCGTACGACTCCAGACGCGCTTTCTGCTTGGCGTGACGTGCCTTGGGCGCCATGCGGATCCACTCCAGCTCGCGTTCAAGGGTCTTGCGGCGCTTGCTGGCCTGTTTTTCCTCCAGCGCCATGCGGTTGGTTTTCTGCTCCAGCCAGGACGAATAGTTGCCTTTCCATGGAATGCCTTCTCCGCGGTCGAGTTCCAAAATCCAGCCTGCCACATTATCGAGGAAATAGCGGTCGTGGGTGATGCAAATCACCGTCCCCGCGTACTGTTGCAGGTGTTGCTCCAGCCAGTCGATGCTCTCCGCGTCCAGGTGGTTGGTCGGCTCGTCGAGCAGCAGCACATCCGGTTGTTGTAGCAGCAGACGACACAATGCCACACGTCTCCGCTCTCCTCCGGAAAGGGTCGTCACATTGGCATCATCCGGCGGGCAGCGCAAAGCGTCCATCGCACGGTCCAGTTTCTGGTCTATGTTCCATGCATCGGCCGCGTCGAGCTTGTCCTGTAATTCCGCCTGACGCGCCAGTAATTTGTCGAAGTCGGCATCGGGCTCGCCGAACGCCATGTTGATATCATCGTACTCCTTGAGCATGTCCATGATGGGTTGAACACCCTCCTGAACGACCTCACGCACCGTTTTGTTCGGGTCCAGTTTCGGGTCCTGCTCCAGGTAGCCTACGCTGTAGCCGGGACTCCAAACCACTTCTCCCTGGTATTCTTTTTCTATGCCGGCGATGATCTTGAGTAAGGTTGACTTACCGGCGCCGTTCAGACCGATAATACCTATCTTGGCACCGTAGAAGAAACTAAGATAGATGTTTTTCAATACCTGTTTTTGCGGACCGAAACTCTTGTTCAGTCCCACCATCGAGAAAATAATCTTTTTATCGTCTGCCATATGTTAATTATCAATTATGAATTATGAATTATGAAAGCGTCCTATAGGTTTTGTACTATATTTAGCGTCTGTACGGATTCAACGAATCAGTACCAAGCCTGCTACAAGCCCTTTCTTAATTCTTAATTCGTTTTAAACTTAGTTGAACGCGATTTCTATCGCGGTCAACGCTGACCACACGCACCTTGACGTGCTGGTGCAGTTTGACCACTTCCTGCGGATTGTTCACCCGTCGGTCTGCCATCTCGGAGATATGTACCAGACCGTCCTTGTGTACGCCTACATCGACGAACGCACCAAAGGCGCTGATATTTGTCACAATGCCCGGCAGCACCATGCCTGCCTTGAGGTCGTCTATCGTGTGCACCGATTCGTCAAAATGGAACTCTTCGGTCTCGCCGCGCGGGTCGCGCCCGGGTTTCTCCAACTCATTTCGTATATCGGTCAGGGTAGGTAGCCCCACCTCATTTGTCACGTAGCGCTGCAGGTCTATCTTGTCGCGCAGGTCCTTGCTTGCTATCAGCTCTGCCACCGTGCAGCCTTGATCTTTCGCCATCTTCTCCACAATATTGTAACTCTCCGGGTGTACGGCACTGTTGTCCAAGGGGTTTGCTCCCTTCAACCGCAAGAAGCCTGCCGCCAGTTCAAAGGTCTTGGCGCCTAACTTCGGCACTTTCATTAAGTCCTTGCGACTGCCGAACGCACCGTGTTCTGCGCGGTAATCAACGATGTTTTGTGCCAGCATGGGACCTAAGCCCGATATGTAGGTCAGCAGATGTTTGCTTGCCGTGTTCACGTCAACGCCCACATAATTGACCACGCTCTCCACGGTCTGCTGCAGGCTCTCCCGTAGCTCCGTCTGGTCCACATCGTGCTGGTACTGGCCAACGCCTATCGCTTTCGGCTCGATCTTGACCAACTCTGCCAGCGGGTCAATCAACCGCCGTCCTATACTCACTGCGCCGCGGACTGTCACGTCCTCATCGGGAAACTCTTCCCGCGCCGTCTTGCTCGCGCTATAGACCGATGCACCGGCTTCGCTGACAACAAAAATCTGCGGCAGTCTTTCGTCTTTTGTCTTTCGACTTTCAACTGCCATCCTCGCCATCTGCTCGCATTCCCGACTCGCGGTGCCGTTACCGATAGCGATGGCCTCGATCCTGTATTTCTCAATCAGTTCCTCCAGACGCTTTGTGCTCTGCAAGTTATGCAGATACACCACGTCATGCGTCAGCAAATCACCTTGCTCGTTCAGCACCACGGTCTTGCAGCCTGTCCGGAATCCCGGGTCAAGTGCCAACACGCGTTTCTGTCCTAATGGGGCGGCCAGCAGCAGTTGACGCAGGTTGTCCGCAAACACCCGAATGGCCTCTTCGTCCGCTTTCTCTTTGCTCAGTGCGGCAAACTCCGTCTCGATGGCGGGTTTGAGCAGGCGTTTGTAGCCGTCCTCCATCGCCAGTTCCACCTGGTATGCAATGTCGTTGTCCGCCCGCAACCAGAGGTTCGCCAGTTTGTCCAGCGCCTTCTCCATGTCCGGCGAAATGTCCACGCGGAGATAACCTTCGCTTTCCGCACGGCGGATGGCTAACAACTGATGACTGCGGATATGCTTGAGCGGACACTTGAAGTCGAAATAATCCTTGTAGTTCTGTGCCTCCGGCGTGTCGCATTTGCTCTTGACCGCCTTTGTGGTGAGCATCGCCGTGTAGGTAAACTCGCGCCGGATGGCATTGCGGCTCTTTTCGTCTTCGGCAATCCGTTGAGCGATGATGTCCCGTGCGCCCTGCAACGCCTCCTCATCGTTCGGCAAGGTCATCGGGCGTTGTTTCAATATCTCTTCCGCCAGCGGCAGCAGGCCTTTTTCTATCGCTATGTCCGCGCGGGTCTTTCTGTGCGGCTTGTAGGGCAGGTAGATATCCTCCAGTTCCGTTGCGTCCCAGCAGTCCTCAATACGCTTGTGCAAGTCCGCGTCTGTGTTGCCTAATTCCTCCAGCCGCGCGTAAATGGTCTCTTTGCGCTTGGCCAGTTCCTGCAACTTGGTGTACTGCGCTTGAATGGCCGCCAGTTGCACCTCGTCCAGACTGCCCGTTTTCTCCTTACGGTAACGCGCAATGAACGGAATGGTGGCGCCCTCGTCCAGGAGTGCCAGCACCGCCGCTACCTGCCGTTCGCTGATATTAACCGCGCCGCCTATTATATGTGCAAAAAGTGAAGTCATACGGATTGCTCTCGTCTGC
>Ga0265298_10005719_pt1 | contig 15494 bp, 22 predicted proteins | sample AusTroGonzalo_MG_3_FD_193486 | JGI IMG/M metagenome (GOLD analysis project Ga0265298, IMG submission 193486) | Bovine rumen microbial communities from tropical cattle in Woodstock, Queensland, Australia - Gonzalo_01 | ecosystem: Host-associated > Mammals > Digestive system > Stomach > Rumen ... | reverse complement strand
GACTCCTCTTCATCATACTCATGGTGTTCGCATATGTTCGTGATTATAACACTACAACAGTATCCGCCGTTTCGCATAAACCAGTCATACAGTTCGTCCATCGTATTGACGGTTATTTTACCGGTCGAATGTTCGTCGCGTGTATAAAACCATATATCATACATTTGAACCACCTCCTTCATCAGAGAGGATGCAGATTACGCGAAAAAGGAAAGAGACTCCGCAGAGTCTCAGTCCATTTTGATGGTCGTTTCTTGTAAGGTATAGTAAAATTTCGAGCCGTCCTTAGGATATCCATATTCGAGTATCTTTCCCATCCTAGGATCGCTGAAAAGATCGTATTCTTTGCATACCCATTCCCAAGCTTTTTCAGCTTCAGTCCTCGACGAAAAAGCACCCATAACATATGGACGATATCCGATACTATAGTCTTCAACTCGTGATATTACATATACCTTATCACCGTTTTTCATATAAGACCACCTCCCATTACAGAGGTTGCAAAACGTGCGAAAAGGAAAGAGACTCCGCAGAGTCTCAGTCCATTTTTGTATTGGGATAATGGCATTACGATTCCATAACAAAGTTAACAACACATTCTTCTCCGGTTCTGTCCTCTGCTCGCTTTTTCTCATTTTCAGCCTCAGTTTCAGTTAAGAAACCATAATCGGTTATCTTAAATGCTGTCGAGGCTGAATTCGCTTCAAAAAATGCTCCGAAAGATGGAACCCAGATCTCATTTGTGTTTCTGTTCTTTATTTGATAATGTCCTTTTATTGTCATAATTATCCCTCCTTTCCATTATAGAAAGGGTTATTCTCGCGAAGAAAAAGAGAAAGAGGAGCCACTAGGACTCCGCTTTCACCCATTCAGATGTTACAGTCGTCATTTCTCGTTCCATACCATTCGGTCCCCATCGAACATTTCCGTTTTCACGCATATATTCCCAAATCTGATACTCGCTGAAACCCATTCGCTCGAGAACATCTTTAACGTATACATATCCTCCAGATTCGATAGTTTCATTGAGTTCTTTGTTCAGGTCTTTGATGCATGCCTCGAATAAGTCCGACATGAATCCGTCACCTTTTTCGACTTTTACGATTTCGATCATGGTAACACCTCCTTTCCATTACAGAAAGAGTTATTCTCGCGAACGATGGAGCAAATAGAAGAAGAGTCTGTATATATTATAGTATGCTTCTCGACTCAAGGGGAGGACTTTCTTAGCGGACATGGAGTCATAGCTGTAACCCCGTGTTACGCCATACAGAAGATCTTCATAGATTTCCGGATGGTCTTTGGTTGCCTCATCCATAGCGTTCATCACCATCTCTATTCGGTGACTCAGCGCTGCTCTCTTGATCGCTTCTCGTTCTGTCGGCTCCCGATTCTCTCTGGTTGCGAGACCATCTAGTGCTGATCTCTGCTTCTGCCAATCCCAGAACTGGAAACAGAAATACTTGAGCTCGTAGTAGCGATTCTTTGGCATCCAATATGGATTCTTTTTGGACACCACGGCTTGTGTTGCCTTGCACATTAGTAAAACTCCTTTCGAAAAGAAAAAATAATATGAGAAGCTACGTGGGAGTCGAACCCATATGCGCTTCCAATCCGTAGATCGGACTGCACTCATATCTATCCACATAGACAATAGTCTTCTCATAATAAGGTTTGTATATTTCGCGCACCAGTCCACACATACCCCGTATCCTCGTATAGTAATTTCGGAGAGATATAGTAGCTTATCCTTCCTTTCCTCGAATCCATCTCCTTTACATCTGTTATCAGCTTACCATTCCGAGTAGCTTTACCGATCGGCAGCCATCCCGATATTATCCCAGCTCTTACCCATGAAGCATCTCTACCATATACTTTAGCCGCAACTGCGATTGGAACCGAGCCTACCGCCAAACTATCCATAGCAATCACCTCCTTGGACGCTATTATACCACATCAAGCGGGTCGTTTCGTGCTGAATTATATCATAAGTAAAAATTTTTATGTATGAGTCTTGACATTCATACACCATTGTGATATAATACGGTGTATGAAAGGTGGTGTAGGAATGCTTATAAAGTGTCCAGAATGTGATCTTCAGGTAAGCGATAAAGCACAGACGTGTCCTCATTGCGGCTATCCGCTTACGACCGATGGCAAGAAACAGAGACGACATCGTCAGAACCATCGAAAGCGTCTTCCAAACGGTTTTGGTCAGATATCCGAGATAAAAGGTAAAGGTCTTCGAAAACCGTTCAGAGCCATGGTGACGGTCGGCAAAACTGATACCGGAAAACCAATATGTAAACTCCTGAAACCCGAAGCCTATTTTGAAACCTACAACGATGCATATGCTGCTCTGGTCGAATACAATAGGAATCCGTACGACTTGGCTGACGATATTACCATGGAAGAACTTTTCAAGAGATGGTCTGAGAAGCACTTCCAGAAACTCAAATCACAGGATAGCGCTAAGAACATCAGATGCGCATGGACTCATTGCTATCCAATATATCAGATGAAGGTTAAAGAGGTCAGAGCTCGTCACATGAAAGAAATGATTGAGCAATCTTCCACTTCAAATGGTAATAAAGTCCTAATGAAGATGATACTGAATCAGATGATGGATTATGCAGTAGAATATGAGTTAGTCGACCACAACTACGCTAGAGACTTCAAGATAGAGAAAGTCGACCGAAGTAAAGAAACTGGAACCGGTGCTCACAATAACATCTCTGATGAAGAACTTGCAATCTTGTGGTCTCATGTAGGTGAAAGCATGTGGATCGACATGATGCTCATACAGTGTTATGGTGGGTGGCGTCCTATAGAACTCTGTCAGCTTCGTAAAGAGGACGTTGATCTCTCTATCGGATGTATCACAGGCGGCTCAAAGACTGAAGCTGGTCGTCATCGTCAGGTCCCGATCCACGACAAGATACTTGACATAGTGAAGCGATATCTAAACCATGGCTCCTCAGAGTTTCTCTTTGGCGAGTTGACTTACGAACAGTACCGTTACGCTTTCCATAACGAACTTGAAAGGCTCGGATTGCCCGACCATACTCCTCATGACTGCCGGGTACGCTTCGTAACAGCAGCTAAGAATTGCGGTATGGATGAATACGCTATCAAGAGAATAGTGGGACATGTCATAGGGGATCTGACAGAACGAGTTTACACCAAGAGAGACTTCGGATGGCTCAAATCAGAAATGCAAAAACTAAGATGAGGTGTAGGAATAGTGTATGAATAAAGCCGTTAAGAGTGCGTTTTGCTGCCCTTAACGGCTTCTTCACATGCGTATCTACGTGGTTTTAGAGGCTATTCAATCCTCCATAGGCATATCCCAGTTATTCCCTACGCTACGTATCTACGTGATTTTTTCGGGTAAGTGTAGGAATAATATAGGAACGGTGTATGAATCAACGGCCTTCTTCGAGATCCATGATGAAGCGCTTAAACTTCATACGGGTCTCTTCGTCCTTAGCGCGACTCATCAGCTCTCTGAGCTCTTCAGCCATGCCATTGTCACGAGACCGTCTCATAGAATAGGAATTATAGTCGTCACGGGAGAACTGACCCATGGCGTTACGACGCTGCGCCATAGAACGATCATCATAGGACTGGTCGTCGAAAGAGCGGTTACCATACATAAACGGAGGAATCGGATAGTGACCCGACTTTCCCTCGTAACCGCTTTCTTCCATGGCGATGATAGTGGAGATGCTCTTGAGGCTGTGGGTGAGAAGATCGATGGTCTTCAGGTCGCTAATATCAGCGATTCGACCCTTGTCACGAGCCTCGTCAAGCTCTTTGCAAAGCATTTTCTTGATATCGTAGTAAGTCTGCATACCCATTTTGAATGATACTCCTTTCTTTATCTGATTCTGCGTACGCCTTCGTAGTCGAACTTGAGTGCGCCATTGACTACGTTGACGGGTTGAGTGCCGATGTTCACAAGTGCGATGCTGTCACAGCCACAAACACTCGGAACGCTCGCGATTACGGCTGTTCCGATATTGCTTGCGACCTCTACAGCTGTTGGAGTCGTCAGCATTACGCTTGCAGGGTCAATTACGCCATCAATGACAAGCGCAAACTGGACCTCTTCTACCGTACCACCGGTCGGGATCTCGACATTGAGATGAGCCTCGACACCATAGTCGGTAGTGTAAAGACGACGGCAGCCGCAACCGCAGCCACAACTTGCGGATTCCGGAGCATTCGATGCGAGCAGGAATGTACCGGCACTTTTCTTGAAGATAAAGCCCTGATTACAGGGGCAGGGAGCATCAAGGAACTCTACCGCTCGGTTCGGCGGCACAGTCTGATTCGGGAGAGCACTGTATTCAGCAGCCATCGGTCATCACCGCCTTAGTTGAAACCGTTGCAGCCACAGGAGCCATTTGCAACGTTTACCGGGCAGGTGAAGATCGGCTGAGAACCGTAAACCGGAACGGTGCTCACGGGGCAGTTCTTGAGGCGATCGTACAGCGCATCGACCTCGTTGCTGAAGCCCTGGGAGATGAAAGTGTTCTGAGCAGCCTGAGAAGCAGCGAGCTGAGCCATGTTGAGCTGAGAACGGAGATTCGCATTCTCTCTGCGCTCTGCTTCAGTCTCACGCTGAGCATTTGCCAGACGGTCTGCGCAGAGATCGTCCTTGATGGACTGGACGCCTGCGGTGATGGCGCTGATGATGTTGCTTGTGTTCTGAGCTGCTTCGTAACGATCGGCGCAGTTCTCGGTAGCAACAGTGTACTTGAGATCGGCAATACCGGTGTTAGTGTTGTAGAAGCCCTGCTGATTTGCAGTCTGCTCTGCGAACGAACGGTTGAGGTTAGCGATCTCATTGGAATAGAGCTGCTGTGCGGTAGCGTTCTGAGCGCTGTTGATAGCAGCCGTGATGGTGTTACCGGTTTGGCATATGTTCTGGTTGATGCCGGCAATACCGAGAGCGGTGTCACCGAAACCAGTGTTGATGGAGTTCTGGATACCTGCGATCTGAGTAGAGAGCTGCTGATCGCGGAAACCATCATTGATATTCTGAGAGTTGTTGAGCCACGGATACAGACCGAAGCCCATGTCCATTCCCATCATGCCGGCACCCATCATAGCGCCGCCCATTCCGAAGCCTCCGAAACCGCCCCAGCCACCGCCGAGGACGAGAAGAAGCAGAATCCAAGCCCAGTCTCCGCCGAAACCGAAGCCGCCGTTGCTGCCATAACCGCCACCGTACATCGGAGCGACAGGCATCACCATGTTGTTTGTTGCGTTTTCAGAGTTCATAATCTTAGATCCTTTCTAAATATAATAGTGTATTTATATCCCATCGGCTATGCGCACTTGCCGAAGAATATACTAGGGTGAAAATGGTAGTGTGATGTTGTGGTGTGATTGAGTTATCGTCTGCCCATGAATCGCATCAGATAGTTCTGTGCCATCGGGAGACGGTTCTGAAAAACGGGATTATTGGATTGGAGAACCATTTGCATTAGGGCTTGTGGATCGTTCTCCTTTCCTTGTGTATTGAAGCCCATTTGTTGCATTCGTCTAAGAACCTCAGCTTTGGGGTCTTGAGACTGCTGTTGCATCTGAGGGTTACCGCCAATGCTTTGATAGAGATCACTTGCCATGCTTCTGGTCACCTCTATTCTGGTTTTGGTTGTTCTGACGGTTGTTCGAGTTGTTCTGGTTACTATTAGTATTAGACTCGAAACTCCTCAGAATCGATGAAATGCGGGCTTCCAGCTCCTCACGAGTAACGAATATAGATGTGTCGATGACCGGAGAAGCGGGTTGAGCTTGTTGAGGACGCGGGTCAGCCGTATCACGCTCGTATCGGAAGATCTCAAGTGGATACGGCATACCATTCGCGTCGGTAGACTTAATACCGAAGTTATTTTCCTCAGTATTAAAGAGAAAAGCTTTCTGATTCGGTCCCATCGCAAAGGATTTCATGGCATTGATACCTTGAACCCAGGCTATAATCAATCCATTTTGATTTCCCTGCGTGGAGTTCTGGATATTTCCGGGCATACCCAGACTCGGATTGAATGGCTGCGGATAACCGTATGCGCCACCGTAGCCGAGCGGATTGATGTAAGGAACCGGCATCACGAATCACCTCCGTCCGAGGTCTTCGTGTAGTAGTAAATGGGTGTGTCACCGGACGAGTCCCACGAATCGATGATATCGCCGTTCACGACAGCAACCGCGTGAGTACCGGTACCGACAATGTAACTCCCCTGCTTATGCGAATTAGCAAAGTCAGAAAGCTTGTACGACTTGACGTCTGGGAGATTGAACCTGCGATATCCGAGGGATTTCAGGTATTTATCCCATGTCTTGTTGTCATCACCGAAAGTGCATTCGTCATAACCCTCGACACAGAGGGAAAGATACACTTTTCGCCATGACGTGTTCTCTACTACGGAAATAGCCCTGATGACGCAATCACCAGTGGACTTTCCGCAAGGGTTTCCATTGAATTCGATATACATTGTTACTTTTTCTCCTGTGTTTTGTGGTGTGATGTATTAGTAGGATTGTGGGAGAGAAGGAGGGATACGGTCACCGCTTAAAGAATGTGACGAGGCTATTAGCACTATTGTCGTATGATGTGTTGTTCGATGCAGTTGTGTGACGTTTAGTCCGTGTGAGACGGGTTTTATGGTGCGACGATGCTCGAATAGCTTTGTACAGATGTGCAGCAGTTGTAGCGAGATGTATTGCTGCGATTATGCTGCATGTATGGTATCTCTTTAAGCGGCGAACGTATCCCTCCTTCTACACCCTATGTAGGAAGTTAGGAAGTAGGCTTATTTGGGATTATGTCAACTCTTTAATGTGTCCTTTTATCTTATGTCTCATTTATAAACCGGCGAAGCCCCAACGGTCCAGGCCGAGTGCGAAGCGGCAGCGCCCACGTGAACACAACGGAAACCACAGTAATCGCCGATGGCGCAAGTGCCACCGCGAATCGCGACACGAGTTGAGGTTGCGGTCTTGTAGAAGTAATCTTTGTAGAACTTAGAAGAACCGCCGCCTTCGATACTTGCAGGAATCGAGCCGTACTGTGAAGTCTGGACTTTGGAAAGGTAGCCGTTTCCTGAAGGAACAGAAGCGCTGGAAAGTGTTACAAAGTCTGTACCTGTGAAATTGTACGGAGGCGTCATTTTGATCTTCCATACATTATCAACAAGCAGCATACCTTGCAGTCTATCCCATCTGTTCGCCCAGAATCCTTCCATACCAAAGACTTTGACTTCTTTGTAACTGGATGAGAAGCCTTTGAATTTGCCACCCTTAACGAGTGTGCCGGTCTGGAGCTTTCCATAAGTTACAGTGTCACTTGAATCATAACCCGATTCTCTGCCTTTGCCGAACTTACCTTGTGAGTCGATTGACTTTGTCATGAGCACGAGCAGGTCGTTTATCATCTCAACAGATGAGTGATCCCACATCTGCCAGCGTGCACCGAGATTCGATGCCGCGGTTGCTTCTTCCGTAGCTGTCATGCCACCTTGCGGGATGACGCCCGGGATGGAACGGAGCTTGCTATTGACAATCACGCCCTTGAACATCGGCAGGTATATGCTGTCGACAAGTGTGCCGTCTTTGTTGATGTGAGAGTAGCACTTCCAGTCGTCAGACAGCTTACAGTTACTGATCTCGATGTAATTGTAGGAAGCATCCTCGTGACGATAGAACCACACCTGCGGGAACTCTACCATGAAGTTACCGGTGAAGCTTGAGTTGTAGGTCAGCTTGTAGTAGGTGTCCGTTGCAAAGGTCGGCGCGGAGTTCTGATCGTTTAAGACATACTCGCCAGACACAATCTGATAATACTGCTTCCACTGTGTCGACCAGTCAGCAGGCTCTGTTGAGAGAAGCTCGTAGTAAATATCAGAGGCTGTACCGTCGAGTTTCTTTGTCGCGTCGTTCGGATCAAGGTAGTAAGCAACTGTGCCATCCAGTTTCAGCGCGCACGGTCTTGCGTCTTTGACAAACCACGCGTTTTCCCATGAGCCGTAGTCGAATCTGTCATTTGTGAAGTCCATTACTGCCGGTGTCATGGTGACTGCATCGTGGGTGTAGATGACAGCGGATTCAGAATTCTCCTGCGACTTGTCTATTTTGAAGCCGTAACGGATTTTCTTTGCATGAACCTTGATCGTCAGTTCGGACGGCGGAATTTTTGTATCGACTGTAACATCTGTGGCACCAATCGTGGTCGGAATAGGCGTGTCGGTTGTGAGCGTGTCGGCATAGTATCCGATTTTGTACAAAGGTTCGTTGACGATGCCTGTCTGTTCCGTTGCCAAGACATACCAGATTGTGACTGGATGTCCGGCGGCGTATTCGGAGGCGAGGTATTGCGAAAATTCATTTGCTGTCGCGAATGTCGTAATGAAATTGATACGATTGTTATACTGTGTAGATATGCACATATCTCCGGTTTGCATGTTTGTCATTCCGGCATTCGGAATTGCTTTGTAATGGCTGCAATACGAGGTTTGCACATCTGTTGTGTTTGCTGCTTGAATGGGTAAATCTGTAAGAATCCAACCATTGGAAACAACACTTCTTGTGACCGTCTCCGTCCCATCCAGCACCAGTTTCTTGATTCTCCTCACCGTGCTGACCTCACCGAGATACAGCGGCGTGGTCTGGGATGCGCAGGTGAGGGGGATTTTGTAGCCGTAGGGTTCGTATGGGAGCGGTGAACTTCCGGCGTTGAGCATGATGTTTTGGAAATCATTTGGCGAACATGTTGAATCATCGACCTTTGCGAGTATGAACGTCATTGAGGTAGCATCTTCTGGCGCTGTTACTGTAGAGCCGTTTTGTTGCCATCCGCTACCGCCCAGCGAAACGCCATTTGTATTTATCCATACAAAATTGAATTTGATACCGTTTTGGCAAGTAAGAGACATGGTGTTACTTGGTATAGGGATTATGTCTGCAACTCTGCATCTGATGATGAAATGAGGATCACCAGGTACGTACTTCGTCGGAATTGTCCCAGAAGATGCATTCCAGCCGCCTTGTTCTATCGTATAGTTCCACAAATTCGCCGTCCTCTCCCCTGTCCCGTCAAACGGCACGATGTTCTGCGGAGAGGGTGTTCCGTTCTGCTGACCGTTGCCCTTAATCGTGACGCTTGTCAGCGGTGTGCCATAGCCTTTGATCGTGATCGAGTCGGTTCCTTCGAAGGTGTCTTCGCGCCCCCAGATAAGTCTGTCTTGGTTGTCGCGGACTTCCCAGCCTTCTTGATAGCCGTATGGTTCGTAGGGGAGAGCGGTGGAGCCGAGGTTGAGCATGATGTTGGAAATTGTCATATCGCCCGTGCCACCAGCGCCATAGTTGACATAGAGATAGTCGTTTACAGACGATACTGTGAACGTAACTGTGGTTATTCCTGGAGCTGATAAATAATTTCCATGTACCGAAGTCCCATTGACGTTAGCCGACGCCCGAACGTTACGCGCGTCTGTAGGTAATTCGTTGATCGTAAACGAAAAAGTATAGGTCTTTCCAATATCATCGGACGTAAACGGCACGGCACGAATCACGTAAAACGCACCGAGCGTTGCTTTATAGCGATTATCAGATTGCTTATACGCGCCATATGCCGTATCCACATCTAGCAAATTCCTAGTCCCCATCGGAATCCTTACGATATCCTTCTCTTCACCTGAGACGAATCCTTTTAACATGAGATCGCCTCCTTAAGTCTCATAAATGAAATACAGCGGTTTGTCTTTTGTGACGAGAGCTTCGTAGGCAGACTCTGAAATCGGTGTCAGGATGGAGAGGTCCGCTTTGAGAGCAAGGCCGTCATTCACTGCACCACTCGTTACCGGGTTTTTGCTGTTCGCGGTTGGTGTGGTGTCCACGGTCATGACATCAGATGTTACGCCACCGACGGACTTCTTCAGCTTTGCGTTAGTGCTGTCGTAGCTCATGAGACCATCGAGCGCACCGGTGATGACTTTGTTCTGGACAGGGTTTTCGGAAGTGGTGCTCAAAGACGAGTCGATCACGATTGTATTGTAGCCGAGGAATTGCCAAGAGCCGCTGTTACCGTTCTCAATGTAGACATACTCAGCAAGCTCTGCTGCTCCAGAGGTTCCGACGAAGTAAACCCAGCCTGCCTGCGGGTTCGGGACGTTCGCAAGATCAGCTATGGTGTCGACTCTGCCCTTAATAACCATCGGGTTAACAATGCCGAGGTCGGATAAAGACTTGTTACCGATCAGGGTAACCGAGTTGATTTGCGGGAGGTTTTCGAGTGCTTCATAGTCTGAAACACCGCCGCCTGCCTGCTTGTTCCAGCCCTGACCGACGATGAAACCATACTCATCACCAGTGGAGATGTCCCACGCCTTGGAACCCTCAGCGATGATGATATTCGGGATGGCATCCTGCGCAGGAAGCTCAGACGCGGAGCTGACCGAGATATAAACTCTAGCGATATCTCTTCCCTGAGCATCGTTACGAATATGTTTGCGTGCCAAAATTGTAATCATATCGGCGCCTCCTCATAAAACTTAAACGGGATACCATTGGGCTGCGGAATCCACGAGCCAGTGCTATCAGTTACCTTTAGACCATAAGTGACGCCGGTAGAGACATCCCAAGCACCGGAGCCCTCGTGAAGAAGCAGCCCGTCGATCTCGTCGATTTCAGGCAGTTCAGAAGCAGACCCAACAGAAATCAACGCAAGTACCACGTCGCGTTTAGTACCGTCAGATTCGTCATATCGGATATGCTTCCGTGTCAGTATTGTTTGCATCAGATCACCCCATTCTCAGAGATTCCCAAGTCATCGGACCGCAGATGCCATCGACATCGAGACCGTGCTTGAGCTGATATGCAAGGAGAGCTCCGAGAGTAACAAGCCCGAAGTCACCATCCAGTTCGTTCTTCCTCAGATATCCATTTTGAATCAGAGCGAGCTGAAGCCATCTTACGGAATCGCCCTTAGATCCTTCCTTGATAACCGGCATAGACTCAGTTTTCGAGCGAGCCTCGTTCGGAAGATAGACAAAACCGAGGAAGTGGTATTCATTACCAGCTCCGAGGTTACCGCTGCCGAATTCTCTGTGATTGGTCCAGAACGGATTCTTGCAGCCCCAACCAGACTCACTTGTCAGAATCGAGCCATCGGAATATACTTCTTCGATGTTGGCAACATGACCAGCGCCGTCACCCGGAACACCTGCTTTGCCTTTCGACCAGACACAAATGGCTCCGAGATCCGGAATGATGCCGGTCTTGAGTTTCTGGGCTTTACCGGACGAGAAGAAGTCTTCTGCATTCGGCGGATAAGTGTAATAGACGAACTTTCCAGCGCCGATATTCTCATTGAATCTGCCGGAACTGTAACCTACGCAGTTCGCGAGGACGTTACAGCCGGGATCTGTGGGACTTCCGATAATAGCGGTCGAATAGCCGCCTTTCGCTACAGTATTGTAGTATTTATTGCCCGCTTCCGGTTTCGTTATCCTTTTCTTGAACATTGTTGTCATCCTCCTTATCATCAGAATTAGATTTATCACGTAACTGTTCCAGGAAACTCTTCAGTCTCTTAGGATATGGAATGAATTTGCCGCCATTCTCAACTATTGACAAACCTTCGTTAGCGATATACAGACTAACGATGGCGGTTCTGAGAAACGATTTGTCACCACCTATGATCTGTGTATCAAGAATATTGCACACCGCAACCAGAGCCAGAAGCATAACCTTCTTGGTAATCCCTTTGAATCCAGTTTCACTATTAAGTGAATGCTTCTTGGTTGCCGCTACGACACCTGTGATGTAGTCAATTACGATGAACGCGATCAACGTCTTCATATAGCCATCCATAGGTCCCCACAGAAAGTAACAGAGAGCGATCGCTTCTGCCGCAAGGAACTTTACGATCACTCTCAAGATATTCGTCTCACCCATAATATCACCCCTCATCCTCGATTGCAAAGTAGCCGTCGGTAATGAACCGATGACCGTTGATTAGAATATAACGAAGATTGGTCGAGTAGTCTGGGCTGTACATGATGGCGCCGCTCTTTACGGTCTTAGACACGACATCAAGCTGAGCGTTCGTGAACAGCGGGACAATTTCTGTCTGCATACGACTCCGAACACTGACGTCGAGGATTCGGAGCGGAGTAATATCACCCCATGCAACACAGCATTGTTCGTTGCAGTATGCCTCATAGTTAGAGGGGGGATTGTTGTTACTTGCTGCCGCCCAGAATATAAACGCCATCTTACCCTGGTTGGTTCGTACAATACGGATTGGGAGTCCGGTAGCTGCGGCGCCAGCCGTATAACGAGATACAATAATAACACCATTCTTGCATCCTATACCGTCGTAAAGGGAGTAGGGGTTTGTGTTATAAACAGTGTTGTAGTGTGTGCTATCAGCATAAGCTCGTCTCACACCACCGCTAACCCACATGAAAAGATCGTTACTTTGACTATCTTGAATATACAGTACGTCTTCTGCGATAGCTACGGTCTCACCAGTCTCAAGAAAGCCGCTCTGCTCGATCAGATCTTTTATGTCATTCAACGTAGAGAGTGTTTTATAAATCGCCATCTTAACTCACCTCCTGCTCTGTTGCGATACCAATGACGGTTTCGTTCATGATACCCCAACCAAATTCTGTAAACGCAGAAATATCATAAGGTCTTATACCGCCTGGGTCTGCCTGACTGATAGCATATAAGGCATCGACGATCGCTTCCTTAACAGCGCTTCCGCTATCGGAATGGTCGATGATGTTCAGTTCTGTTGAAATATCAATCGCCATATCACTCATCCTCGATCGCAAAATAACTATCAGACAGATATTTTTTCCCGCTTATGTTGATGATTTTGAAAGCTAGGTCTCCGGTAGAATACAGCAAAGAACCTGACTTATCCGTATACGAGATAACGTCTGCGTCAGCATTGGTCAGCATCGGAACGACTTCGTAATGTGTGTCGTATCTGTTTGAAATCCAAACAGTATTCAACGGGGCAACGTCACCCCATGTGATACAGTCTATGCTTTCACGATATCCGTTCTGAACAGTGCCCAACGAATTTCGTCTTGATACAATTGCTATTTTTCCAAGATTCGTTTTTACTATACGAATCGGAAGAACGCCGCTAGTTGCATTTCCCGACTTTCCGTTAACGACGAGTATAATGCCGTTCTTGCAGGAGTAGACATAGTCTAGAGTCGCTGGATAACTGCCATTACCAACACTAGCATCGGCATAAAGGTTAGAAGACGCATGCGACCTCCAAAAGAGCGAATACCAGTTTTCTCTCGTTATCGAGAACACTGTATTCTCATCCGCATCTTTTATGGAGATGGTGGGGCTAATATATGATACCGTAGCTCCCACATCTGTCAAGAATTCGCTTTGAGAGAGGACGTTATAAAGCGTTTGGAAGTCGTGTCCAATGTAATGTCTTTTAATCATGTTAACCCTCCTTTACGTAATGTCTAATGCTATTGCGTTGAAGTAGCTTGTGTCAGACTCATAATACGTAACAGTGGCTGATTCGGTTTGTGTTTCATCGGCGTACCATGCCGATATTCTAGTTTCTTCCATTAAAACGTTCGGAACAATGTCTATGATTGATGCGTATCCGGCAATCGAAGTATTAGCAAACGACGAAGCCGAAATATACAAACGCCTGTTTCCAGTTGGAGCAGGATACGTAAAGCTATGGACATTGTTTTTAGTCTCAGAACTTACAACCGAAACTGTTGCGTCCGGATCCAATATGACAATCTTTGCCGACAGTCTAAAAGATGATGGCTGCGATAGAGTGACAGTTTGTGTTCCAGGCGAAACTATCTTAGAAAAAACAGTCACATACTGATTCGCTGAACCAGACGGTCCGCATTCAACAAGTCTTGTCCAGCCATCGCCGCTTATAGATAAGGGATACGCACGATGCATAGCAAATGCTATTAAAAGCGCACTTTTATGTAATTCGATTTCAAACGTCCTGCTCACATATTCATTGTCATCATTGTTCTGAACGTATAGCACCGATTCTACTCCATCCACGCATGCGTCGATAAGTCCAGCGGGCGTATCATACCCTTGACCGGCCTCAAATTCCTGAACAACCGTTCCGCCTCTTGTCTCCGCAAGTTTACTAAGAGCACTTCGGATTGCGTTTTTTACAGCGCCGCCTCCGGGTTGAGACTTGATGACGGCAAGTTCTTGGGTAATGTCCGCATCCATTTTGAAGTCCTCCTATCAAACCTCTATTGCGAGCATAGAGTTCGCAACGTATAGTTTCTTTTTGCCAAACGTAACAAGACCGTCAGCTCTGGAACCGCCAAGTCTGCCAGTTGTGATACCGTAGCCTTTCCGAGATGTGATATTATCGCCCTCGGAAACCAAAGCGGTCAATGCTGCGGTCGTGCTGGAGCCACCAGGAGCGTGCATATGACTAAAACCGCCGTACTCAGAAAGCTCAAATGCGTTTGTGAGCGTCAGGATTCTACCGCCCGAATCAAGATTTCCAGAATACAGATCATATCCTGCGCCGATTGTGACAGACAGTCCTCCGGAAGAGTTCTTAGTAAACAGTATCGCATTCGACAGGCAATTAATCAGCACAGAGTTTTCCGTCTTATACGCTTCTGTTGGAACAAGTGCCTCGAGTACTGCGAACTCCGTAAGAGACTGCTCAGGATAGCAGAACTCATCTGACTCAGTGCTATATGCCGTCGCTTCGTACTTGTCAACCTGATCTCCCTCGATTGTGGTCTTTCGCTGTTCAAGTCGGAAGAACAGTTCACCGTCAATATAAACCTCGAAGCCCTTATGCGTGATAATCGGACTAGAAAGAGCATAATACGGACCGATATATTCGCCTCGGTTACCATCAGGATCATCGACGGAGGTCTTCGGTGCTGTCGCGAGACTCAGTGTCGAGATTTGGATATAAACGTCATCTTCCTTGATGTAGTAGTCGTTGTAGTCAGTATCCCAACTCTCGTCCTCCGTTGCGTCATATGGAACATACACAGGAGTGACAGTATCATATGTCCTAACACCATTCTCTTCGAAAATCGGGACATCTTTCATGAAGTTAACGAGTGATGCCCAGTTTGTTACGTATGACGAAGTGTAGCTCGTGAGGTCGTAAACATAATTCGGGTCAGATGTCGATGGCGAAGTCGGAGTGCTCATGTCGATTCCGACAAGACCAACTACGACCGTCTGCATCTTAGACAGCTTCAGCAGAGCATCGTAAATCGCCTGCTTAACAACCGCGCCTTCATGCTCAGTTGCGATCTTATGGAGCTCTTCTGAAATATCACTCTCATCAGAAGCTGGAGAAGCATTAGGAATCCCGTCACTCTGTCTCTCGATGACTGCCTCTTCGTTGTCAGCCAAAATCGCCAAAGCATCATGGATCGGATTACGAATATCAGCGCCATACCGGTTTGTCGATATCTATG
>Ga0265298_10005717_pt1 | contig 15498 bp, 12 predicted proteins | sample AusTroGonzalo_MG_3_FD_193486 | JGI IMG/M metagenome (GOLD analysis project Ga0265298, IMG submission 193486) | Bovine rumen microbial communities from tropical cattle in Woodstock, Queensland, Australia - Gonzalo_01 | ecosystem: Host-associated > Mammals > Digestive system > Stomach > Rumen ... | reverse complement strand
ATCGCGTTTGCCGACCCGACGCTGAAGAGTTTCAAGCCGAAGGACGTGTTCGGCCGGGGGACGGACGTCTGGATGAAACAGAAATCGCCCGTCGGCTTCTGGCGCGTGTACCAGCAGCAGAAGAAAGTCCTGTATGCGGAATGGGACTGGTTCTGGACCAAATGGCGTCACGTTCAGATTTGGACGGTCTCTCTCCATCTGCCGCCTGTCGTGCGCGGCTCCGGCGGCTGGAAGCGCGGCCACCCCAAGATCAAGGGAACCGACTTTCCGCTCATCAAAGAGAATATGCCAATCGGCCTGGTCGTTACGCCCGCGATTCCGATCACGCTTCTGCCGACCTTCTTCGGCAAGAGCGGGACCATCACGGTCGCGATCGTGCGGAAAACGGCCAATCCTCTGGCGAAGTTCGACGGCATCCTTTCGAATCCGCAGTCGATGACCGCGTCCGGGATACTTTCCGCGTTCAATCCGAGCGTGGGGAACGGCAGCCGTCCCGAGTTCATGTGCGCCATCGCGACCGCCCGCGCGGGCTACAAGACATACAACAAGGACAAGGAAGCAAAGATGAAGAGCTCCGACTACAACGTCGGATATGTGAAGGAAAGCCGCGAAAAGGAATGGAACCTGGTGGAGACCGACTGGGACGGCGTGATGCTGCCTGTGAAGCACGCCTGGGACCAGTGCGCCGGGGTCGGGATGGCGCAGACATTTGTCCCGCTCCCCGGAAGCGGCAGCATCCTGAAAGACATCTTCACCGACCGGAAGGGCTGGGTCGATTCGAAGGGGAAAGCCGCCGACGAAAAAAAGCTGCCCGACTGGGAAAAGCTCAAGCCGCCCGGAGGCCTGATCCCCGAAGACAATAAGAACAGCGGTGGCAAGAACGCCGAACAGAAACTGAACTGGGAAAAACTCCGTGATTACCTTGGGCATTAAGACAATATTGAAATCCGGACGGGGATCGGTCCTGATGGAATTCGTGCTGGTCCTGCCGGTCTATATCGCGGTCATGGGCGGCGCCCTGTGGATCGGGATGAAGTCGCTGGACGCGATCAACCTGCGTTCGGCTGACCACTGGTCGGTCTGGAGCGAAGGCAACCGGTTCCAAATGCGTACGCCCGCCATGGTCGCGCTGCGGGACATGTTCCCGCGTTCCACGCTGGCCACGACGAACGCGGCGCGGCGTCTGGAGGCGGAACACAGCTATCTGCAGTTCATCGCGTCGAAGACCACGATCATGCAGACTCGTCCGGACTATATCTCGAACTGGATGGACATGCCGTACACGATGAGCGGCCAGTCGAAATCGCCCTGGGAGATTATTTCGGAGTTCTCAATGTCTTCGTCCCGCTTCGGCAACAAGTACACGCAGTGCATTGTCATGCGCACGAAGGCGTCCAAAACCGCGAAACGCCACTGGCATTCGAGCCTGATCGCCGACAGGGACATCTGGAAATTCGAGGGGAACGAGGACAAGTATCCCTCCAAGTGGGAACTGAAGCTGATGGACAAAATCAAATACAAGGACGACACCAAGGAAGGGGAGAAGGAGCCGAAGAAGATCGACTTCTACGAACGCTACGACACATATGAAGACTGGAGCGAGCCGGAGAAATGAAGCGTCTGATGCCGTTCTTTCTGGTCTTCCTGCTGGTCTTCCTGAGCGGCGCCGGATTCCTGATGCTGAAAAGCGTGACCGCGAAGCCGAAGCCGCCACAGCCTCAACAGCGCAAGACGGAGCCCGTCAAGGGCGTCCTTCCCGCGCTGAATCTGCCGGACGAATCGAAGACCGCGCCGGGGGCGGACAGCTGGGAATTCGAGGGACAGGTCAACTCGAATTACATTTCGACCAGAACGAAGTTCAGCGCGGCGCTCCTGCATGACGGATGGAAACCGGAGCGGCAGATCACGCTGGACGAAAAACTGTCTCCGCGCGTCCTGCTGACGTTTCAGAAGGGCGACCTGGAACTGACCTTGATGCTGTGGAAAATTGATACCGGTACGACCGGCTTTACATATCGGAGGGATCGAATCATCAACCCCGGAGTGGAACTTCAATGAACGGAAAAGACGCATCGTTTCCGGGATCGTTTCCGGCGTCCGGAACAAATATGCCGGGCATAACTTCATCGTCCGCTGAAAACGAGGCTGTGGCGAAGACTGCTTCGCCCGAATCTCTATGACGAACGGTTCCGACAGCACATTTTTCCCGGGCGAAATCGTCAGCGGCTGCGTCCTGCAGCAACTTCTCCGTGTACGGGAAAACAGCCGGGAAGTCTGGCTGGCGTACGATACCGGCCTCAAGACCCATGTCATCCTCAAATTCATCCGTGAGGATAATCGAGGCGCGGAGCATCTTCCCGAACTTGCAGATTTCCTTATGCGGACGAAGTGTCCGTCGTTGATCCGTGTTCTGGAAGCGCCGCAAATAATTGCCGGGTTCATCGTCGAAAAACAGGAGTATGCCGCCGGTAGCTCGCTGTCGTCGAGGTTGAAACGCTCGGACAGGTTTTCCCTCGCGCAGACAGTCTTCGTCATGCGGGAGGCGCTTGTTGCATTGCGGGAACTGCATGAGAACGGGATCATTCACCGCGACATCAAACCCGGCAACATCCTGATCGCGTCGGACGGCGGAATCAAAGTGGGGGATTTCGGGATCGCGCGTCTGGTGCGGTTTCCGGAGAAAGGCCCAGATGTCTTCGGCACGCCGTCCGCCATGTCGCCCGAACAGACGCTTGACACGACGAAAGCCGATTGCCGCACGGATTTCTTCAGTCTGGCATCCGTAATCTATGAACTTCTGACCGGACATCCGCGATTTCCGCACGGCGACCTGATGAAAACAGGCAAACTCGTCCGGGAAAGCCGCCCGGGGAACCTGATGCGGGATTTGCAGCCGTTCGCAACGACGGACCTGTGTCATCTGCTGGGCTGGATGGCGGAACCGGACCCGGTGAAGCGTCCCCTGAGAGCCGGAATCATCCTGGAAGAGCTTGACAGGCTTCGACTGCCCTGCAAACCGTTGTCAGGAGAGCGGAAAACGCCGGAACAGCAAAGCCCGCCGGAACGAGCCTGAATCCTCCAGGAACGCGAGTGTTTTTCCTTTTGCCAACGTTTTGATCTCTTTGTCGGACAACCGGAGCAGAACGGGTTCCGGGCGCAGATGGAGTTCGCGCAGTTTCTTCGCGGCGGACCGAATCCTCAGATGCAGCTGGATTTCCCGCAGAAGCGCCGCAACCGGGATTAGAAGAAACACCGGATGCAGGGCCGCGAACGTCAGGCCGCAGAAGAACAGAACCGGTATCTCCCATCTGCGGAACAGATTCCCCGCCAGACGGCGGAAGCGCGATTTGTGAACCTGGCAGGGGAAATACTCCTCGTACACCGATACGGGATACGCGATCCGCAGAGCGTGGACCATTTCGTGTGCGAGCGTTTCGGCGGCATCGTAGCCGCGGTGGCGACTTTTATTCAGGAATGCACCGGACAGGAAGACGATAGGGACAATCTTCTCCAGGATGAGCGTCACCCCGGCGGAAAAACGTCCGGTCTCCACGCTGGAACAGTAAACGGGAATCCAGCGGGGGCTCGCGCCGTACAGGTGGTAGGAAACCATATGTTCCGCCTCTTCGCGGATGCCGCCGGGCAGCGGACGCGCATCGGCAGGCGGCTCATAATCCCATTCCGCATGCATGGCCGTCAGACGCTTCTGAAACTCTTCCGGCGATTCCTGTGGAGCAATCAGCAACCCTTGCTCATCCAGATTGCACAACTGGTCCACAATCGCGGGAAAGCCGTCTTCCGGGTCGTTTAAGGCCGCATTCAGCGCTTGGATGTCCGGCAAATCAAGTTTCACGGGATCGGCAGGGAAATGACGGTTACGATACGCTGGTACAAGGATACCACAGCCTTGCCGACCGTGCCGAACCCGCCGGAAAACAGTTTGTTGGAATAGACGGCCGCGGACGCTCCGAAGACGAGCGGAAGGATCGAGCAGACGAGGAGCACGTATTCCAGCAGGACGCCGTGTTTTTTCCGAATTCTCATAAATTCAGACTCCTGACCCAGTTGAAGAGCGGATCGCCCGGGATGCCGTTTTTGATCACATAATCCTTGATCTCCACCGCCTTCTTTTCATCCATCGGATTGTACGAGTAGACGAAGGTCTGCTGTTCCAGGCGGAATTTACGCCATTCCTCGCCGAATGTCCGCATCTGCGCCGGGATTTCCGGTCCGGGCGGCGCGAAGAAGAAGTACGCGGTCTTCGCGAGGAAATACTGCCGGTTGTTCTTGTGGCGGGCAGCGATATTCAGACATGCCTGGAGAACGACTTCCCTCGTTTTCAGGATCGCCTGATAATAATCCCTTGTTTCTTCGATTTTACCATGGAGGATCCATTCGTTTTGCGGGAGATTGAGCCAGACAAGCGCTTCGGCAACCATGCGATACATATCCTTGAGCCGGATGCACAGCGGGACATACTGGATATCAGGGATCAGGTCGGTCGCGTAAATGTTGTTTGTGGAATGGACCGTCTGCTGAAGGACCTCGTAGAAATAACGTTCTCCGAAGAGTTTTTCGTACTCCTCCGATATAACTCTTGATCCGACGGGGAAAACACTTGGAAGCGAGATCACCTGTTCGATCAAAGCCTCATTGGAGAACAGCACGATCTCTTCCGGGAGCCTGCCCAAAACCAGATTGTATGGCGCAAGCGTCTCCTGCAGTCCCTGCCATTGGGTCCGGACGCGCATCTGAGCCTGAAGACGATCCTCCATGTGTTCCCGAAGTTTGAAAAGCTGCGGAATCTTGATGCATTCGTCCGAAGAGATCAGGTGTACAGTGCGGATGTCGTCCATGCGCAGGTCGAACAACATTTGATCGTTTTCATCCAGCGCTTCGATGTTGTCCCGGATTGTTCCTATTCTGACGGACAGTTCCCGCATATAGATCCTGAGAATACCGGAAATGTTCTGATTTTCACGCTTCAGATAGTCGATAAAAGCGTCCATCTGTTTCAAATCCCTGATAACGGACACGTTGTCCAAACTCGATTCGATCTCCTTCAGCATGGTATTGTCATGCTCCAGTTCCGTCAGCAAATGGAGAATTTCCTGATAAAGCGGTTTCAGATAATCCGGAACCGCGCTTGTTTCGATTTCCCCGTCCTGATCAAAATCATCCGACAAGCCGTTTTTCAGTTCATCTATCAGTTTTTCCTTCACAGGCTTCATTTCTTTCCATTTTTCCTTCAGATTGGCAACTGTCGTGTCCAAAGTCGTCACCATATTGTGCATAGACAACAGGACATCCAGCAGATATTTTTCATGTGCGACCTGATTCTGGGTGACGATCGTCTCAGGATCCGCCTGATTCCATGCGTCCGGATCTTCAAGTCCAAGTTTTCCGTAACTTTCCGCCGCATGTTTCCATTTACTGTCTTTCAAATCGTTCCGGAACTCAAGAAGCGCCTTGTAGGAATTCTCATAGTTCGGGATATTGGTGGAATAATCGCGGTATTGTTTTTCATAGCGCTGGAACCCTTTGGAGTCCGGCATTTTGGTCAGAACGCGCTCAGCCGCGCCGTAATCGTTTTTCCTGAGATAAAAATCAATGACGTTGATCACCGTTTCGGTTGCCGGAAGCGACATGTAGTAAAGCCCGAAGCAGCCCGCGGCAACGAACAGGGTCAGCACGAGAATCAAAATCTTTTTTCCGAAGTGGGTCCGTGTATGAACGACGTTCCGGTCGAGGAACGCATAATCGAAACAGGCGATGGAAATATCGTCCAAATCCATCAGCATGCGCTCCTGCCGCTTCAGTCTTTCCCCGTTGACGAACGTGCCGTTGGAACTGCTCAAATCCTTCAGCCAGGTCTCTCCGTTTTCGGCGATGCGGATCTCCGCATGGTGTCTGGAGACCACGTCGGATTTCAGGACCAGGTCGTTGTCGGGGGCGGAACCGATCCGGAACGGACTCTTCTCCAGCCGGATTATTTCTCCGTCCTTGTCGCCGCCGTGAACTTCCAGACGATGCACATCGCAGGGGATGCGTTCGGATTTGGATGTGATCCTGACAAAGACTTCGGAATCCCCGATGGAGGCCCGGTCGTTCTTTTTCAGGATGGCGGAGGAAACGCTTTCTCCATGGACGTGAATACGGTTGTTCTCGCACGCGGTCAGTTTCACGCCGTTCTGAACGATATGCAGTTTCGCATGGTGTTCTCCGCACGATTGGTCCGTCTCCGGTATGACCAGATCGTTATCCTGCGCCCGTCCGATGGTCAGCGTTTTGGCCGGATCGTCGATCAGGACCGTCTGAAACAGTTTGCCGCGGCAACGGAATTCAAGAGAATAACCGACCGTCCGCCTCCGGCTCGTACGGGCGTTATCTTCCGAAGTATTCGAACTAGTTTTTGATTTTGAAAAAGCCATTATTCGTCAAGCGTCCAGATGTTTTGCATGATTCTGAGATGCCGATAGTCATCGGGCGACGGAAATTTTGAAAGACATATATTGACCACATCCCTCATCATGAGCCAGTTTTCACTTTGTTCATAATGCTGGTATGCCAGACACGCCTGCGCGTACCAGAGCGCCTGCCGTTCCCGGAAATCCTGCAGAAGCCCCAGGGCGTCTTCCATCATTTCCTCATCGTTTGCCTTTCCTGCGAGGGAAAGCAGGAGAGCGAACTTCTGTTTGATCTCCGTCCAATCGGTGATCGCGACATTGACCATCATTTTGGACAGCAGGGTGCGGTACAGTTCCGTTTTGGAAACGCCTTCCGGAATGGTCTCCGGGATTTCCCAATAACTGTTCGCCGCATCCGGGGAAGCGACGAAACAGCCATAATTGGTCAGGACTTTTTCCGCGCGCCAGTAGTGCTGAACCGGAACTTCGCGCGTAAAAATGATCTCCTTGTCGTGGTAACGCAAATAGCTGACAAACCCCTGCCACTGGAAATCGTTGTCATTCCGTTTGTATCCCATGGTCTGATAAGGGATGCCGCAAGTCGAGATGGAATAGAACTTGTCTTCCGGAAGCTTGAGGAATGTGAATCCGTGATTCTCTTCCGCATCCTTCTTCCAGTCGCTGAAACTATCCTTGCGGGAAACGACAAAACCATCGGGAACATCGTTCACCACAAGTTTCAGATGGAACACGACATCCAGATGCTTGCCCAGCAAAGTCATCACCTCGCAATTCGTTTCCGTCTTCTCGACCTGTGTCTTGGAACACTCCGGATAATAGATCAGGAAATTTCCCTTGGGCGGCAGCTCGATGCGGAATTCCCCGTCGTTGAAAACTCCGGTTACTTCACCCGGCCAGGTCACGGGATTCTCCAGCTCCAGTTCGGAATAGAGGAAACCGCCTCCGATCACCGCAAGCAACAGAATGACAGCAAAGGCAAACGTAAACTTCCTGCGGCTGGTCTGCTTCTGAGAAAAGCGCCTCAGATCGTCAAGTTCCTCCTCGGAGGCGTAACGGGTTTTCTCTTCGTTTTTCCCTCCGCTTTCCGCTCCGCCGTCGACCGTGCCGTCTTCCGTTGTCTCGTCGTCATCGGGAGAGAAAGGCGAAGACATCACCACCGGAATCGTGCCGTCTTCTTCCTCGATGCCGAAAAACAGCTGCTTCCCGAGACGCACGGCCATTCCGGGCTTCAGTTCCGTCTCCATGCCGGGTTCCAGCTGTTTGTCGTCGACGAACACGGATTCGGCATAGGATTTGAGGGCAAGCGCGGAATCGGACTCCCGGACAAACAGGAAAGCATGCTGAATCGCGATGTCCTCGCCGCCCGGACGGATTCCCGCCGTTTGCGATTTTCCGATCATGATCCCTTCGGCCGGCACGACGAAGGACCTGCCGGAGAACTCGCCGCCGGTGAAGAGGATCTTGTAATATTTTGATTCCATTTCGTCACCTCACCTCAGAACAAAGGAACGCCCGATTCTTTCATTTTCAGAAAGACCGGCGTAAGGATGATAATGAACACTGCCGGAAGGATGAAAAGCGCCATCGGAAGCAACATCAGGGATGGCGCACGCTGAGCTTTGCATTCGGCGATCGAGAAACGCAGTTTGCGCATTTCCTCGCTCTGGATATCCATCGTATCCGCCAGGGACGCGCCGAGTTCCGTGCCCATCACCACGGCCGACGCGAACGATGTGAACTCCTTGATCTGAATCCGGTCCGCCATGTTCTGGAGCGCGACCGTGCGGATGATGCCGAGTTCCATTTCCCTGAGCATGATCCGGTATTCATCCGTCAGCGGGCCTTTGACTCCCAGATTCACATAGAACCGGATCGCCGCGGTGAAATCCAGGCCGCCGCGCATCGCGGATGAAATCAGGTCGATGGAAAAAGGAATCGCCTGAAGGATTTTCGTCTTGCGTTCCTGGACCAGATTGCCAACGGCGACGCCTGGAAGGAACCAGCCGATGAACATGCCGATCAGCGCCGCGATCGGAATGGCTCCCTGTTGATCCTGAGGAGCCACCATCCATGCCCCCAGGGCAGACGCCGAACCCATCGCCAGCGCCAGAACCAGTTGGGTTTCATAGACGAACGCGGGAGCGATGTCGAGGCCCGCATACTGAAGTTTTTTCCGCATGGCGCGGCACGATGCGGGGAAAAGCCTATGGATCAGACTCCCGAACCCGAGCGCATCCACGATGGCGACGGGCGTTGCGCAGAGCCGGAAGATCGATGGCATTTCATCATCCTCTTCCTTCTTTTTACGCGAAGCGGGAGTGTTGTCCGTGAAGAGAACATATCCCACGACCGGCAGCACCACCACCAGGAACGTTATCAGGTAAATTACAGTTCTGTTCATATTACACCTTCACATCCACGATTGCACGAATCACGAAGTATCCGATCGTTTCCAGCGTCAGCATGACCCCGATGGCGCACCATCCGATCAGGGTCTTCACCATCGGCAGCATCAGATCGTTGTTGATGACGAACAGGAGCACGAACGCCAGAAGCGGCGCCAGGGCCATAGCAAGGGCTTCAAACCGCCCCTGCGCCGTCAGCGCCTTCAGCTTCTGCTGAAACTCGATTCGGCCGCGGATCGTCTGCGTAATGCGCTGGAGGACATCCGCCAGGCTTCCGCCGGACTGCAACGTCAGACGGATTGAAATGATCAGGAGCTGCAGGTCTTCGCATGGTAGACGGTCGTACATGCGCTGAAGCGCATCCGGCAGCTCCACGCCGAGACGGTATTCCTTCAGCACGACGTCGAGTTCTTCTTTCAGAGTACCCTCGGTCCGCCGGGCGAAGACTTCCAGCGCCTGGGGCAAGGCCTGTCCCGCACGCAGACCGCTGGTCAATCCCATGGAGAGATCGAGGATGCTGCCTTCGAAGTCGAGGGCGCGTTTCTTCACTTTCCGGGAGTAATACAGGAGCGGAGCCGCGTACCCGATGCCGAGCGCGATCAAACTGACGGGAACCAGCACATAAAACATGTAAACCTTGCAGAAAAGCAGGATCGAAACGATGACCGCCATCAGGAGGATCCCGATGGAGAACTGGATCTGCAGCAGGACCTGGGGAGAAACGAAATACCCGATGTCGTTGCGATGTCCGCCGAGGTTCCTGTCTTTGACTTTGTGGTCGAAATGCTCCATGCCGACCTGCTGGACCAGACCGACGGACAGAAAGATCAGGAGAAACACCGCGGCGAAGACCAGCAGGTAAATCCCGTATTTGCTCAGGAATGACGAATTCATGGTGACTCAGTTCTCCGGTACGAATACGGACATATCCAGCTGAAGGTCGCCGGACTGCCGGAGTTCATCGATGAAACGCGGGATGTTGCCGGTCGCCGTATGATGTCCGAGGACATGGAATTTTTCATCGAAACCCTCCTGCTCGAACGTGAAGATGTCCTGCATCAGGATGATGCCGTTCTCGCGTCCCGTGACCTCGCTGATCTTTACGATCTTGCGGGAGCCGTCCGGCAGGCGCGTCTGCTGAACGATCAAATGGATCGCCGATGCGATCTGTTCCCGGATCGCGGCGGACGGCAGTTCGAAACCGGCCATCATGACCATGTTCTCCAGGCGGGACAGTGCGTCGCGCGGCGTATTGGCGTGGCAGGTCGTCATGGAGCCGTCGTGGCCCGTGTTCATCGCCTGAAGCATGTCCAGCGCTTCAGGGCCGCGACATTCACCGACGATGATCCGGTCGGGACGCATGCGCAGCGTGTTGATGACGAGGTCGCGGATCGTGATCCGCCCCTGTCCTTCCACGTTGGCGGGACGCGCCTCAAGGCGGCAGAGGTTCTCATGCGTCAGTTTCAGTTCCGCCGAGTCTTCGACCGTGATGATGCGTTCTTTTTCGGGGATGAACAGCGAAAGGATGTTCAGGAGCGTCGTCTTGCCGGATCCCGTGCCGCCGGAGACCAGGATATTTCTGCGGGCGCGAACCGCCTCCTTCAAAAAAAGCGTCATGGCGTGAGTCAGGCTTCCGAATTTCTCCAGGTCGTCCGAGGTCAGCTTCTTCGACGGGAATTTGCGGATCGTGACCAGGGAACCGTCGAGCGCGAGCGGGGGAATGACCGCGTTCACGCGGGAACCGTCCTTAAGTCGGGCGTCGACCATCGGGGATGCCGCGTCGATATGACGTCCCAGCGGCTCCACGATTCGCTGGATGATCGACTGCAGATGCGCCTCGCTATGGAATTTGGACGCCGTGCGGTACTGCAGCCCCTTGCTTTCGATAAAGATGTTGTTCGGACCGTTGATCATGATCTCGGAAATGGACGCGTCGCGCAGAAGCGGGGAAAGAGGACCGAGGCCGATCAGATTGTCCATCAGCGTTTGTCTGAGCAGGTCGATGTTTACTTCCGGGAGGATTTCGTGACGGATTTCACGGAGAACCTGGTCCACCGCGCTTTCCACCTGCGGACGCATGGAAGCGTTCGAAAGGTTGTTCTGCGTTTCGTTGTTCACATTGAGCAGTTCCAGAACACGTGTCTGGACACGCTTCGACAGCTGCATCATTCTTTCGGTGAAGAGGCTCTGCTGTTCCTTCTGCGCCGAATAGATGGGAAGGGTGTGTCCTGATCCGGGTATGGAATCCGGGAGCGGACCCGACTGTGTCGAGGTCGGAGATGTTGGATGTAACTCATCATTCTGCAATGAAACCGCCGCGTTGGTCGAGGTGGCGCCCGAACTCGACTGGACCATGAACTCGAAATCGGAAATATTCAGGATATCGCCTGCGATCAGCTCCGTTTTCTCCTTGACGGGAACGCCGTTTATCCGCGTTCCCGCGTGGCTTTCCAGGTCGCGGACGAACACCTTGCCGTCCTGTTCCGTGATCTCGGCATGGCGGCGCGACACGCGCTTGTCCGGGATTCGGATATCGGCGTCCTCATGCCGACCAATGATCAGACAGCAACCGGCGGGAAGTTCGATGGAGCGTTTTTCGTTTGTGAATATAAGCTTCATGGACGGATTACCACGTGAATATTCTTTCAATCCACGTTTTCTGTTCGTTTTCCTGGACTTTGAGATTTTCCGCATTGACCCGTTCGGAAACCTCCTGCTCCAGTGTGGCGTTTTCTTCGGACGGACGCGTTGCCATCTTGATGTTCTGATTCATCAGTTCAGGCGACACCAGGATCAGCATCTGGAGTTCTTCGCCCTGGTCTTCTTCGGACGATGCGAACCAGTTGATGACCGGAATATGCCGGAGGAACGCATAGCCGGACGGTCCTTCATGAGAAAAAGTCAGCTCTTTCTGCCCCGCGATAATGGCGGTTTTTCCGAGCGGACAGATCAGCGTTGTCTTGGTTTTGCTCTTGCCTTGGACATAGTCGTCGCCGTCCCGGACCGGAGGCAGACTCCGTTCCAGATCCAGATTCAGCTTGACCGTATTGTCTTCCTGAAGAAATGCCTGGGCCTTGTACTTCAGTCCGTACTCGATCTCCTTCATGTCGGCGGTATCCCGTCCGTATACCTTGACCTGGCGCGTGCCGCCGTTTTCATACGTGGATTCGTCGCCGTTGTTCGTGAGCGTGATGTGTCCCGCGTCGCGGAAATCGGCGATCCCGTTCTGCCCGAAGAACACCAGAGCCCCCTTCAGATTCGTTTCGAGCGTAATTGAGCCGCCTGCATGCTGACTGCCGTGGCTGTCGATCGCGTCCTTTGCGCCGCCGTACAGAGCCTTGAACCAGCCAACGACGTCCCACGTCAGGACCGTGCCGTCCGCATTGGCGTTTCCGAGGCGTTCCAGCTGTTTTCTGGTCACGCCGACGAATACGACTCCGAGGTCGACCTGGGATGGCACGATTCTCAAGTCGGTTTTGAGGCTGGCATTGTTGCCGTTCCATTCCGGATCCAGCCAGCGCTGTGCCGAGAGAATGGATTCGACCGTTTTAATACCGTCTTCGGAATACAGATATCCACGCACGGTCAGGACGGTCCCGGTGAGGTTCATGGACAGCTTGCCGGGTGCATCCGGACCGGATTGTTCCTCCACGGGGAATCCGGCGTCCGTCAGCTGTTTTTTCAAATCGGCGATCAGTTTCGTATCCGGGACAAAAGCGACGTAGCTGTTGCATCTGCCTTCATAGGACTGCAAGATGCGGCGGAAATAATCCCAGTGGACAGGCTGCGTAATGATGCCGCGGAGAACAAGCCCCCCGTCGTACATCTGCAGGGTGACTTCCGGAAGCTCCTCCAGAAGACGGCTCATCTCCTGATATGTTTGAAGCGTCGAGTTGTACACCGTGATATGAAAACTCTTCTCGATGCCTCCGGCATGGACCGTGACTGCGGCACGGCCGGGCGAAACTCCGGACACCTCGAACGTGTTGCCGCTGACATGCTCGATCTTGACGTTGGACGAATCCGATTTACAGGATTCGATGGTGAACGGCATGCTAAGTGCGCGTTTTTCCCCGACGGTGATGGATATCTGTTCCTGCATCGGATCGTTCCCGTTTTCGTTCTGCGAACCGAGCGCCTGGGTGATCGCCTTCACGATATCTTCCTGAGAAACCTGAACTTCGTTTGCCTGGGACTGGCCCGGGGCGCCGGACGGTTGCTGAGCCGTCTGGCCCATGCCGGGAAGGGCAAGGAGGATGCCTGCCAGCAGAAGGAATGCAGTCGTAATTCTTTTCATGCTTTACCGCCGTTTATTTCGTGGAGTTTGCAGTTTCGTTCGAGAGCAGCGCCGTATCCAGGTCGGAACGCACGGCTTCGAACGTTTTCGAGTTCACGGCGCCGATTTCCGAACGATTCCGCGCGGACGGATCGTTTCTTCTGCGGAGGATCGGGAAAAGTTCCGCTTCATGCTGCGCCGCCAGCAGGATCGTCGCCTGCCGGGGAGGAAGGGAAACATAGATCGTGGCGGTCGCACTGCCCGGCTCGCGGAAAAGGCCGTTGCTGTTGTCGAGACCGATCACCTCAATGCAGGGGAACAGGATAACGGTTTCGCGTTCCTCCTTCACGTCCGCTTTCATGGCCGCTTCAGGATTCTCAAGAAGCTCTTCAGAGGTCGCGTTCGGGTGTTCGACGTTGGTGTGTGCATAAAGCGCCGCGATTGCGATTTCGTCCTGCGGACGGAGCATTTTTACGAGGGTCGGATCGGAAAACGTCACCGGAACCAGCCATTGACCGGTGGTGACGCAGTCCGCCAGGGAGATGTTCAGCTGAATGTCATCGAACATGACGTAGCTGCCGCGTTTGATCGCACGCGGGATCTTCTGGCCGTAGGTCAGGCTGACGCTGTCCCAGAGGATCGCGGATTGCGGGACCGCCGATTCGGGCAGGTTTTTGAACGAGCACGCGCCCGGCATGAGCTCTTCTCCCGCATCCAGATCGCGGGCCGCGACCACAACGGATACCTGTGGCTCCTGTTCGGTGTCCTGGTTTTTGACAAGGACGTTGCTTACCATGTAAACGGCTGCAAGTCCCAGGAGGACGGCTACGATCAGCGGAATGACATTCTTCATTGAGATTACCTCATTTCACCTTATGTTGAAGTGTTTTGTCTGAATCCGATCCGGAAATATGCCACAGCCGTTTGGACTCCATTATTCTTTGATGTCGAACGAGCAGGGACACATGCCATTGTTTCGACTATCCCGCGCAGGCTCTGGCTTTTTTCCCTAATCAAATACGCGCAAATAGTCTACTTGATTAATATCTAATATACATCTTTCTTGTCTTTTTTTCAACCCCGGACGTACGCTTTTTAAATAAAGTCTTCGCTACAGGAATGATGATGTCATAACAGACAGTTTTGAATCCTTTTTCGTCCTACCGTTCGCGAGCATAAGCCGCGCACTGCTCAAAAGAGGAACTTGTCTTCCCGATACAAAGGCGGAGCGCCTGTCCACCCCCTGGACAGACGCCCCGCACGATCAATCGTTTTTCTTAGAGGCTGTTCACCTCAATCCTCCACAAAAAGGTCTTCATCGTCGAACGGACGGATGTTGCTCGTGCCGGAATCGTACTGAAGGTTCGCGCCGAACCCAGGACGGGCCGCTGGAGCCGGAGTCGTTCCAGCCGCGCCGCGACGTGCGCCCTGTCTCATGCCCTGGCCGCCGAAACCGCCTATGCCGCCCTGGCCTATGCCGCCCTGACGGGTTGCGCCGAAGCCACCCTGCGGACCGGCGCCCATGCCACTGCCGAAGCCGCCTTGAGGAGTCGCAGCCGCGCCGGAACCGCCGGCCGCGCCACCTTCACGGTTCACGCGGGGCTGACGCGCCGCACCTGCGCCTTCTCTTCTCACACGAGGCTGCCCATCAGGAGTCGTGGCGTTCGGGCCGCCGAAGCCGCCCTGCGGGGTCGGGCCCATACCCATGCCACCGCCGAAGCCACCCTGCGGACCGGCGCCAAATCCTGCGCCGGGGCCACCTGCGGCGCCGCCGAAGCCGCCTTGCGGACCGGCGCCCATACCGCCGCCAAAGCCACCCATGCCAGCAGCGCCAGGCCCCATGCCCATGCCGCCGCCGAAGCCGCCCTGCGGACCGGCGCCAAATCCTGCGCCAGGGCCACCTGCGGCGCCGCCGAAGCCGCCTTGCGGACCGGCGCCCATACCGCCGCCAAAGCCACCCATGCCAGCAGCGCCAGGCCCCATGCCCATGCCGCCGCCGAAGCCACCCATGCCAGCAGCGCCAGGCCCCATGCCCATGCCGCCGCCGAAGCCGCCCTGCGGACCGGCGTCGGGAGCAGCGGCCGCGCCGCCTTCACGGTTCACGCGGGGCTGACGTGCCACGCCTGCGCCTTCTCTTCTCACACGAGGCTGTCCATCAGGAGTCGCGGCGTTCGGGCCGCCGAAGCCGCCCTGCGGGGCCGGGCCCATACCCATACCGCCGCCGAAGCCGCCCTGCGGGGCCGGGCCCATACCCATACCGCCGCCGAAGCCGCCCATGCCAGCGCCAGGCCCCATGCCCATGCCGCCGCCGAAGCCGCCTTGCGGACCACCGCCAAAGCCGCCGCCGAAGCCGCCCATGCCAGCGCCAGGCCCCATGCCCAGGCCGCCG
>Ga0265298_10005716_pt1 | contig 15499 bp, 12 predicted proteins | sample AusTroGonzalo_MG_3_FD_193486 | JGI IMG/M metagenome (GOLD analysis project Ga0265298, IMG submission 193486) | Bovine rumen microbial communities from tropical cattle in Woodstock, Queensland, Australia - Gonzalo_01 | ecosystem: Host-associated > Mammals > Digestive system > Stomach > Rumen ... | reverse complement strand
TAAAGAATGGTTATAGATAAGAAGATACTGGACGAGCTGACGGCCAAGGAGAACCCGAGGTTGCGTTGCAATGATATGGTGCCGGGTGGGTGGTGGATATTGAGAAGGCCAGTGGCATAGCCTGAAGTGCCTGGAGAGCGGAACGGTGCTGTTTGAGGCGAAGGATGGGGGGGATGAACCCATCGGCCCGGAGGATATCTTGGAGTAGGGGATTGCGAAGGGGGCATCGGCCTGTCTGCGCGTGAACGAGAACTTCCTTCAGTCGCTGGAAGATAAGTGCCATCGGATGCTGAATGCTGTGGAGCCAGGGACTGTGGTAGCTATTCATCGGCGCGTGGCGAAGGATGAGTGTTTTGTTGTGCTGCGAGGCAAGGTTAGAGTGACTGCTCACAATGATGATGGCTCTGTCATAGAAGATTTGGGGGTGAGGGAAGAGAGGGGTAACTATGGGGTTGATGTTTCTGGGGGTGTTTGGTGTATGGTGGAGGCGTTGGTGTTGGGGAGTGTTGTTTTTGAATGCAAGGCGGGGCGGTTGACCCCATCGAGGTAGAACTGTTATTCAAGACTATCTGAGATGAAAGGGCGTCCTTCAGGACGCCTTTTTCGTATCCGGGCAAAACAAAACCTCCGGCATCGTCGCGACGGCGCAATCAGAGGAAATAGAACATTATTAGCCAATTATCGAACAAAAATCTGGTCAAATCGCACAAATTTTGCATAAAATCGAACATAATCCGTTTTTTATGGTTATATTTGCCTCTGCTAATAATCATGACAAGACATGCAAACCGAAGTGCTTAGAATCATAGAAGGAGGCTTGATGAGTGACAAGCGTAAGATCCTTGCATATTCCGCGCGTTTGGCTGACCGGCTCGAACGTGAGGGTGATATCGCATTGTCCAAATGCATCAGGCAAAAAATCGAAGAGGGTATACCGCAGAATGCGGCTATTGCTGATGCCATACGTGTCCTTCCTCTTGATGCTGACAGTCGTTTGCAGATTGTGGAGGTTATTCCAACGGATAAGGAGCGTCATAAAGTGGTACTTACGCCTGAGGTAGACAAGAAGGTTTCAGAGTTTATAGAAATTGTCAATCATCGTTCAGACTTGGAATTGGCGGGCGTAGAGATTAAGAAGACTTTGCTACTATACGGCCGTCCTGGCTGTGGAAAGACAAGCGTGGCCCATTATATCTCTGAGAAAACCGGCTTGCCCTTAATCGTAGCACGCCTGGATGGAATCGTGTCTTCGTTGTTGGGTAGTACGGCTAAGAACCTTAGGAAGATTTTTGATTATGCCAGAAGCGTTCCTTGTATTCTGTTTTTGGACGAGTTTGATGCTATAGCAAAAGCAAGGGATGATCAGCATGAATTGGGAGAGTTGAAGCGAGTGATTAACAGCCTTCTTCAGAACATTGACTCTATGAGTCCGGAAACCGTTATGATTGCTGCAACAAACCATGCGGAACTTTTGGATAATGCTATATGGCGCCGTTTTGTTCAGACTGTCGAAATAGGCCTTCCTGGCAAGAACGAGATTATGGAGATGTTAGACATTTTCTCAGAACCGTTTTCAACGGAAATGTCGTCAGACCTGTCGAAGAAGTCAGCCTTTGCCACATTAGCTGAGGGTATTTCGCCTTCTGATTTGAAGACTATTTTTGATAGGGCGAAAGTGAAATGTGTCCTGGGCAACAGTAAAGAGATTCCTATGGATGCCATTTTGGATGGGGTGTATGAGGTGAAAGTGCAGGACAAGTCTGAACGTGCTTACGTTCAATTCTTGAATGAGTATGGGATGTCACAAATTGCTATTAATAAGAGTACGGGAATCGGCTTGCGTAAGATAAAGTCTTACCTGGCCACTAATGAAATGGAGGAAGCAAAATGAATCAGAGAAGTTTACCAATCCAGTTGGTTGAGACTCGAGGTGAACGAGACCAGTTCTTGAAAGAAGGCATGGGCGATAACTCTTTGCCTAACTGGTCTACTCAGGAATCAATGGCGGAACACGTCAGGATAATGACTGACACATTTACTGCCGCAGAGCGTATCTTCGATGCTCGTGAGGAGGAGGGTTTGCCTATCCTTATGGTCGCGACCTTGGACGATAATGCGGTTCGTCGGAAAGCTTTCCGCGCCAATGCACGCTCGATCTTTGACAGCCGGAATAAGCGTAACATTTTGGGAAAAGACTCGCATAAGGGTCTTCTGGTCAAAGTCGACAATAAAGCGGATGTCCAATTGATGAAGAGTAACATCAATATCGCCGGGAACATCAGTAAAGACAAACAATGTGGTGTCGCGGTTATTGACGACCTGCAACTTTTCCATCCTTATGTCGAGGATGATTTGGTTGGCAAGCTCTTGAAGGTCAAACTGGTTGATTATCAAGACCAGCGGCTTAATGATCTTGCACGGCAAAGCATGGTTCGGTTTGCTGAACAGAATCATGTCACTGTTCGTGCGCTGGACTATTCTCCTGGCTTGCATCTCTATGCTGTTGAGTCTGCTACGCAAGAAGCGGTTCAGGCATTAGCCACGATGGATGCCGTGATCTCCGTGAAAAAGATGCCGTACTTTGAACTGACGGTTTCTCCGGAGCCTTATAATACAAATCTTGATGTTAGTGATCCGGTAGAGGGGGAGGATTATCCGGTCGTCGGGCTTTTGGACTCAGGAGTCGAGCCTATACCACATCTGGCTCCATGGTTGGATGCAGAAGAGAATGTGGCCGGTTTGGAAGAAGATGATATCCGTCGTCTGCATGGCACCTCGGTCGCCGGAGTTATTAACTATGGTGATGTTCTTGAAGGAGAGCAACTCACCGGTACTTCGCCAATGAGAATCCGCTCGTGTATCGTCAATACGGATGACCGCGTTATCAAGGTTTCGGAGGAAGAAATGGTTGAGCACATAAAGACCGCTATCGCCAACAATCCAGATGTCCATGTTTGGAATCTTTCCCAGGGTTCATCGAACGAGATTGATAATGAAGAGTTCTCTGATTTTGCTCTTGCCTTGGACAGTATGCAAAAGGAGCACAGGATTCTCATCTGCAAGTCGGCTGGTAATATCGATTCCGCAGTGCCTGTCAAGAAGAGGATTACTCAGGGCGCGGATTCGGTGTTGGCTTTGACTGTCGGCTCATGTGCCCACAAGTTTGCGGATGAGGGTGATGCGCCTGTCGGTGCCCGCTCTCCGTTTTCTCGTATCGGACCTGGCCCTGCAGGAATCATTAAGCCAGATGTCGTCCATGCTGGTGGGAATCAGCACGTTGGTGTGTATTCTTTCTCTAATTTCGGCTATCAAAACAATGTTTATAAGGGGACGAGTTACTCAACTCCCCGCGTTTCTGCCTTGGCTGCGAGTTTGGAGCATAGACTTAACCGTCCTTTCGATCCTCTCCTAATAAAAGCGCTTTTGATTCATAGTTCGAATTATCTACTTCTGCCAGCAAATGCAGATAAGTCTTTGTTCGAAGAATTGGGTTTTGGACGTCCTGCCTTGCTCGATGAGATTCTTTACAATGATCCGAACGAGTTCACTATGGTCTGGCATCCGGTCTTCCAAGATGGCGTGGATTTGCAGATTCAGGATATCCCTTTCCCGTCATCGCTAGTTGAGGATGGACATTTCACGGGCGAAGTTACGGTTACACTCGTTACTTCTCCGGTTCTCAGAAGCGTTGAAAAGAGCGAGTATTGTCAAAGTGATGTCAAGGTCGCATTGACTTCATATGATGGTATTCGTTTTTGCCCCCTGGGTGCTGCAGGAACGCCGCCTACGTACAAGAATTCAGAAAGATTGATTGAGCCTGCGAATGTTTTGACAAAGGAGCGTTTCAGCAAGCCTTCATTTAGGAGCTCAAGCCCCGACGAACGGACCATTATCTGCGGGGAAGATTATATGCCTATTAAAAAGTATCATGTCAATCTTCAGAATATGACACCGGCTGAAAGGGATTCCTGCCTTGGCGCTGACCGTAAATGGTGCTTGTTTATGGAGGCGACATATAAGGATGCTACCGCAACAGATAAAAGATCGGGAGTGAATGTTGGGAATGTTGAAGCTGTTGTCGTTATAACGATACGTGACCCTCGTGGTCAAGGTGTTTTATACGATGAGTGCATACGTGCTTTGGAAAATCATAACTTTGAGCATTCTGATATCGCTATCAGGCAGAATATCAATGTAATCAACGAATAGAATCGGAGGTGACCAAAAAGTCAAGTTGACTTAGGTTACCTCCTTTCTTTTTTGGAAATCGAGGAGGAGGATATGAGAAATTGCTGGAGACATGAAAGAAAGATTTTGAGTGAGAGTTAAGCGGCTGTCCTCTGCCATCCAAAACTGAACAGATGCACCACTTCGCACCAGACGTCATCCTCGAAGAGGAAATCTTCATCCCTCGTAATATCGGCCCGGATTGCACGAGACCATCGGCAATCTGCTTTACGATTATGGTGAGATGTTTATCCTATCGGCCTTGGAGGATGGTATCATACTATCCGTCTAGGATCCCGTTTTCGGACATAAAGAATGCCAAGACTTTCCGGGAGCATTTCCGTGGGGCTGGTTAGCGTGAGCTAATCGGCATTTTTTGTCCCCAAAAGAAATCCGCATTTTCCGTAAAAAAATTACGTTAATCCAAAGATAGTTTGTATATTTGCATCAACATACAAACATTTATGCCATGCTTGCTAAGTTTTCCGTAAAAAATTTCCGAGGGTTTAGGGATAAAATAGAGCTGGACCTCACGAGGCACAGCAACTATGAATTTAACCTGTATGCCATCAAGGATGATATCATTAAGAATGGTATTATCTATGGCCCTAATGGATCTGGGAAGTCTAATTTCAGCCTTGCTATATTTGACATTGTATATCACCTTTCCCAGAAATGGAAGGAACCGGATTATTATGCTAATTATACCTATGCTGGGGATCAAAACTTGAGGGTAGAATTTGAATATACTTTCAGATTTGATGGACGGATGGTGGAATACAATTACGCAAAAAATTATCAAGGAATATTGACTGCGGAATCCATGGCCGTGGATGGAAAACAGGTTTTTAAGCGTGGAGATGGAAAATTTACCATCGATACGGATTCTTTCCCCATTGATAAGTCTATGCAGCGGAACTTGGCGGATAACGCCAATAATATCCCTATCGTGAATTTCTTGTTAATGTCCATTCCGCTGGCTCATGATCATTACTTGATAAATTTGCAACAGTTTGTGAATGGAATGCTTTGGTTCCGTAATCTGGATGTCAGGCAGTTTATCGGCCTGGAGACGGGTGTCTCTATGTTGGAGGAATACATCATTCAGAATAAACTTATTGATGATTTCCGCAGGTTCCTAAATAATGTTAGTGACCAGGAATTTGAGTTTGCGCAGCCAAGGGCGGGGGAGAAGGTTCTGTTCTGTCAGATTGATAAGAAGCGGATACCGTTCATGGCTATTATCTCTACGGGGACTAAGGCCCTGGAGTTGCTCTATTTCTGGATGCAACGAATGGGACAGGCTACGTTTGTGTTTATTGATGAATTTGACGCCTTCTACCATTTTAAGTTGGCCTTTGAAGTGTGCAAAATCCTGTTCAAGAAGGATTGTCAGGTATTTACCTCTTCTCACAATACCTACCTGATGTCCAACGATTTGTTAAGGCCGGACTGCAATTTTATTCTCAACGAGAATAAGATTAAGCCGCTGGTGGATTGTACGGAGAAAGAACTCCGTTTCGGCCACAATATTGAGAAAATGTTCAGGGGGGACGCGTTTAAGGTATGATACTATTTGTTTTTGAAGGAGCAGAGAGGGAGCCGAGGTTATTCAGGACGCTGGAACGCCTGTTCTTCGGCCAGGGGGAGAGGATTGTCTGCTCCTTCGGAAACAACATATATGAGTTGTATCGGCAGTTGAGGGAGTATGACGGAGATGGGGATATCGTCTCCATTCTTCGAGAGAATGGCGCTCAATTGCCAGCAGGTGTAAATTCGTCAGATTTCTCTGAGATATATCTTTTCTTCGACTATGATTTTCAGAATGAGAATCTGACGCTGGAGGAGATGAACGGGCAACTGGCAGAGATGCTTGAGATGTTTGACGATGAAACCGATAATGGCAAGCTGTATGCCAGCTACCCAATGGTGGAATCATTATGCTATACAAAAGAGTTGCCAGATGAACATTTTGTAGAATATGCCATTTCCAGAAGTGACTGTATGGAAAGGTCTTTTAAAGATTTGGCACGAGAGTTCAGTTATTATGGGAGTCTGGATTTCATCGAGTTGCCGGATTCTGGGCACCATCGGCCTGGGAAGAAAGAGGTGGCTCAAGTTCGGCAGAATTGGATTTGGGTGGTGCAGCAGCATGTGTCAAAGTCGAATTATATGTGTACTGGAGTGCAGTGTATGCCAGCAAAAAAAGAGACCGTTTCACAAACAAGAATTTTTACGGCTCAGTGTAAGAAGTACCTGGGTGACGAAGAGAGGATTGCTATTTTGAATGGATTCCCTTTGTTTCTGTTCGAGTATTTCAAAATTAGTTTTTGGTCTTGATTGCGTACTCCGGATTATCCCCGTCAGTCCACATTTTTGTTCGTGAATTTATTTTCGATGATTATTTGATACCACTCTCTCAAATCCAAACAGCAGCTATAACGACCTCTTAAAAGGAATCTTATAGTACTCTTCAAGCCCTTGTCTGAAGCATTTTACAAAGAATTCATGTGTAATCCTCTCCCCATTCTTCACATCTTCGTCGTATAGATGATTGATAACAATAGCTATAAAACCATTGTCTGGATGTATGGGTAAGCCGGGAAGCAGATGCTTACGGACTAGTCCCCACATCTTCTTAATGTTACTGCGATCTGTTTCCAGTCTACTCTTTTGAAGCTCGTGTACGATGGGCTTACTTGCATCGTCTAACGCAGATGAGTTAACACACATGTGCTCTTCGGGCTCTGTTCCGTTATTAAGAGGAGCGTCGAGAATTGCCTTTTCCAGTCCATAAAAACTACACTTTTGAAATGAATACTTGGGCGCGAAAGCAAAGCACGCCACGACATCACCCAGCAATAAAGTGGCGCAGTGGCTTTTCTTGTCGTACTCATAGTATACAAAGCCTGGATGATTCTTGCTATAGTCCTTACAATATAGGACTTTGTAGTAGAAAGGAGGCTTCTCCATTAGATGGGTGACCGAAGATTTAGATTCCTTAGCCAGAATAAACCCCAGAAGTCTCTTCCTAAGTGACTCCTCTATATGGTGGGACAGTTTGAGGGTGAGACCTTCAAAGAATGAGATGCGCCATAATACGGAAACCCAAAAGAAGTATGCCGTTTCTGGCGATATCTTCCGCCCCTTGAACATATGGTCGTGCCAAGGGGATTCTAAGTACTCTCCGAGTCTTCTTTCACAGCGCGAGCAGAAAATGAAATCTTCTGAGCCGGCGTTCTTTTTAAGCTCTTCTATTCGCTCTTCCGACATATGGTCAAAACTGTCGGACCATTCATGCTCAAGTACTTTGCTGCCAAGATGTGCCTTTGTAGTGGAATCCCCAATGGTATAAAGCAATTCTTTCCCGCGGCGATAAGAGCCATCGACGCTGGAGACCATTGTCAGAAAGAAATTGGGAATGATATGTGAATTGGTCTTATCGGCAGGATGATCCCGGCAGATTGCACATTTCTTTTGCCCAGGTGTACTCTTGACCATACTATTATTGCCTATAAAACCCCCACCTTGCTTCGCCAATGGTGCGCTGGAAATCATCCACCCTGCGGCGAGCGCCACGAAGGTCAAAGAAGTGCGGGTCAAAGTCTTCGCCCATCCATTGGCGGATCGAGTCGTACTCGTCGTCATCCGGATCGTTGAAAGACTGCAGGGCCTCGGCATAGCCATCGACACCACCGACATCTTCCGGCGGGCAGGCGTTTTCGCCTGAAACCAGGTAGGCAGCAACGGCATCTTCCTTGGCGTCTTCTTCTTTGCAGGGGGCAATGTCGGTGAGGGTAACGCGATGTTTCCAGGAGTCGCCCAGATCGTAAACGAAGATGAAACTGTCCCATTCCTCTTTCAGCAGGTCGCCCAGGGTGTACTTGAATGAGTCGCGTTGAGGGAAGCCTTCGACGGGCTCCGGATCCTGGCCGCAGGCAAGGCGGACGAAATAGGTGTAGTTGCCGTGCCGGATTTCCTTGAGGTGGTATCCTTCCCATCCCATGGCGAGCATCAAGACCTCCTGTACATATCCCAGATTCATATTTGACGGAATCTTCAGCGTCCGCTTGATGGGGAGGGGAGCCCCAAGAAGTACCATTTCTAAAGTGAATAGCAGCGGTTTTTCGCCCGTTGTGCGAAAGAGCGGTGCGATGTATTTGTCAATTGCAGGAGTTGGGCGCATAATTAGTGGTGTTTGCTGTGTTCACAAAGTTACTACTTTTCCGGAAATGCTTGTATTCCCCCCAGTCGCTAATGCATTTCCTCACATCGGCCTGAAATATGAAAAGTTACCCCATAATCTTTTTCTGCTGATTTCCAAATCTTTGCAAACCTTGCAAAGATTTGCAGGGGGATGACGGGGCCTGTAACTTTGCGGAAAACTATTGTTATGAACGCAGTGAGTCAGCAGTGGATCAATGAGGCCGGGACCTTCTATCCGGTGAGCGGGGATACGCGCCTTCTGGCATCGCCGGGAGACGGAGTATTTGTAGTGGTGGAATCGGCAACGCCTATGATGAAGCGGATTGGCCTGAACCGGATTGGAGACAAGTTCGATTTCGACTTCAAGCTATATGAGCTGGGGACGGACCCGATTATCCGTCTGGTGAAGAAGACCTGGGAGTCCCGTCCTTTTGTGGAGGGGAACAAGAATCTGGGCGTAATCTTTAATGGCATCAAGGGTACGGGAAAGACACTGTCGGCCAAGCTTTTGTGTAATGCTATCGGCCTGCCGGTGGTGATTGTACAGAATAGCAGCGAGGGGCTGCTGCCTTTCCTGCAGTCGCTCAATTTCGAGTGCGTGGTCTTTATCGACGAGGCGGAGAAGACCTTTAAGAAAGGGGAGGACGACGATATTCTGCTGCGGCTAATCGATGGGGTTTACAATGAATGCCGCCGGCTGTATATTCTTACGACCAATCAGTTGACGCTGAATGACAATTTGCTGGGGCGGCCCGGGCGTATTCGCTATCGTTTTGAGTTCTCGAACCTGCTGCCGCAGGCAATCGAGGAGTACCTGGACGACAACCTTCGGCCCGATTTGCAGGGGCAGCGGGAGAAGATCTTGGAGCAGATCGACCTGCTGGAGATATCGACCATCGACATCCTGAAGGCGCTGGTGGACGAGGTGAACATCCACGGGGCGCTGCCGGAGACTCCGTGCCTGAACATCCCGGTGGCCAAGTTCGCGTACGAGATCCTGGAGTTCTATCATCTGGAGAGCTACGAGTCCAAGGGGGAGGTGCTATCGTTCGTGCGGGAGAAGATGGCGGAAGGCGGGTTTACGTCTTTGCTTGAGTGGCTGTCCAAGTGGAAATCGGCCGATGGGAAAACTGATGCTGACGATCTACTGGATGAAGAGTTTGAGTATGTGTGCCAGCGCACGATGACATCCACCTCTTCTTCATTGTGGAAGGACTCAACCACCTCGCTGGGAACAATTGTTCGGGAGCCGGATCCCGACGGCTTCTTTGTGATGCGGCCGCGTTACGAGGATGAGGACCATCTGTGCGTGCTCCTGCGGAAGAAGGAGTCGCCGTCGCTGTATAGGGGGATGTTGGTGTGAGGTTACATAATAAACTAATAACCCCATAACAAAATAAACTAATGAATTTGTTGGTTATTTTGGTTGTTTATTAGTTATTATGTTGTATCTTTGCAACGCGGATTCCTGTTGTTTCGCAAAATAAACTAATGATTCCGCAGCAAAATAAACTAATGAATTGTGACTAAATAAGACTAGTATGGCAACCATTCAAGAGAAGCAGGCAGAGTCAATGGCTGTGCTCAAAGAGTACCAGGACGCCCACGGTGAGAACCTGATTATCCATGGCGCTGATATGCTGGGTCGCACCCATACTGAGCGGCTCGTAGATAGTGGCTATCTCAAGATGGTCATCAAGGGGTGGTATATCCCGTGCTATCCTGGAAGCGAAGGGGACTCAACGGTTTGGTATGTGTCGTACTGGTATTTCATTGTTGAGTATCTGAACAGCAAGTTCGGTGACAATTGGTGTTTGTCTCCGGAGTTGTCGCTGTATTTCTACAGCGGCAAAAGCGTGGTGCCTAAGCAATTGATTGTCCGCAGTGATGCTGCGTCAAACAACATTCTGCAGCTTCCTTTTGGCACGTCGCTTCTGGATATCAAAGCATCACTCCCTCCGTCTGTTGAGGTAGAGCCTCATTATAGTGTCCATCTATACCCGCTTGCATATGCACTTTTGCTGGTCGGCCCGGATTACTATCGTCGCAATGCGCTGGAGGCGCGTACTTGTCTGGCATCGCTTCGTGACGTGACGCCTGTTGTTACGGCTGCTATGGATGGCGGTTACACTTCCAGGGCGGGCCGGGTTGCCGGTGCCCTTCGTTCCATCGGCCGTGATGAAATGGCAGACCAGCTGCTCTCGATGATGAAGCAGGTCGGCCATTCGGTTCAGGAAGAGAACCCATTCGAGGAAGACATTCGCTTGGAGCATTTTGAGCCATCACCCTATGCTTCCCGGCTTCGCCTGATGTGGATGAAGATGCGTCCAAAGGTGGTGTCGGCTTTGGAAGCTGCCGGGGTGCATCCCGTGGCTCAAGATGCGGAGAGCATTCTGTCTATGATGGATGCAACATATATCAAGGATAGCTACAACTCCTTGTCTATCGAGGGTTACAAGATTACCGAGGGCCTGCTAGAGAAGGTGAGAAGCGGGAATTGGGATCCCAAGAATGATGAAGCGGACAAGGAACGGAAGAATGCACTGGCTGCTCGCGGTTACTACCAGGCCTATCAGCTTTTGAAACAGTCGGTAGCGGCTGCTCTTGCTGGACAAGATCCTGCCCAAATGTATGTAAAGAGTCATCAGAGTTGGCACTTCCAGTTGTTCGAACCGTGTATCCGCGCCGGCATCATAAAAGCTTCGGACCTTGTGGGGTATCGTACGCATCAGGTATATATCCGTAATTCGATGCATGTTCCTCTAAATCCGGATGCGGTGCTGGATGCAATGACATCTTTGTCTACATTGATGAAAGAAGAGCCGGATGCTTTTGTCCGTGCCGTTTTGGGGCACTTTTTCTTTGTGTATATCCATCCGTATATGGATGGGAATGGGCGTACTGCTCGCTTTACTATGAATAGCCAATTGGTGACGGGTGGTTACCCTTGGATTGTTGTTCCAGTTGAGCGTCGTGATGAATATATGACGTCGTTAGAGAAGGCTAGCGTTGAGGAAGAGATTGAGCCGTTTGTTCGGTTCATTGTTTCGCTTCTTTCGTGATAATAACTTATCTAATGTGAGACAGCCCCTGGTCGGTGAGTCGGGTGAAACTGCGCCCGTCGATTCGGGCCAGAAGATAGTTCTCCGGCGGGATGATTTGGTCAAGCGATTGCTCGTAGACGCGCATCTTGGCGTCAAGGTCTTTGAATGTCATAGGGCGGTATCTTTAAAGAGTTCCATTCTTTTTCCTTTTGTGGATTCCTTTCATGCTCAGTATCAGCGCCTTCATTGCCTCGTTGAAAGTTGGATAATACTGCTCGCTCTTGAAAGCGTGAGGTTTTTCGTCACTTCTTTCTGGGACGTAATAGTACCCAGTGTCACCGTCTTCTTCAAAAACGGATAGATAGGTCTCATATTTCTTCTCGATTCGCTGCCGGATTTGGCTGAGGGTCATGGGGGCATCGGCCTCTTCACGGATAAGGTCATAGACGGGGTCCTCAAGCGGAATGGTATGGTCCAACTTCAACTTTACATCGGGTTCCCACTGCGCCAGACCCACGATTTCATCGTATTGGGCACGGCTGAGTTCGCCAGGCTTGTCGCAATCTTCTACAAACGGCAGGTCGATGATACCTTCGTCGTCGCCACCCTTCAGGTAGTCGTGGAAAGTGAAGGGGGAGATGCGCACGGTGCCGGTTTCTTCCAGGATGTGCAGCAGGTTCTCGGCATCGTAAAAGATGAAGGGTGCTCCGGTCTCATAAAGCGCCAGAGCAATCCTCAAGCCGGCTTCGTCGTGGGCGGAATAGCTGATGCCGAAGGTGATGAGCCATTTGCCGCCAGCGTAGTGGCGGGTTGCCCTGACATTCATCCGGGAAAGACCGAGTTCGCCGTAGTGGTCTTTGGCGAATTCGAGGTAGTCCTTCTCACTGTCAAGGTCAAATTGGTCCAGTGACCCGTGAAGGCTGTTGCGGTAGTATTCCACATCGTCCCTGTTGTCAAGTGCCTTTTGCGCACGCTTCTTCCCGGGTCTTGACCAGCAGGCAGTGTCGGCAATCCGATAGTATTTGCAGAACTGGCGGATGGTCATCGTTTCGAAAGGAGCGGGGACATTCTGCCCCACACATTCAGTATTCCCGGACTCATAGACCTCTTCTCTCCGAATCAGTTCCTTCATCACCCGGATGCAATATTTCCGGTTCTTGACCTTCAACTTGCGTTTGGGGATAATCCGGTTGAGGTCCTTGCTCTTGATGATGCCCGACCGTTGGCGATAGGGCAGATTCTCATCGATATATCGGTTATAGGCATCCGGGTCTTTTGCGATGTTGGCAACCCGCTCTTTCACCAGATAGAGCAGTGGCTCCAGGAACCAGCACATATCTGTGGGCTCTGGGTTGTTGTGAAAATGCCTGTTGGTGAGGATGACATAGCGGTGGTCCCTGTCCGATATCTTCAGGAAGGTGTTCTCGCGATAGGTCGATGTGACCAGGAAGAACCATTCCTTTTCGCGAGGGAACTCGCTCTCCAACGCCTCTTGGTAACTGGCCAGGTTATCCTCTTCTGGGTTATGAAACCAACTGCGTTCGTCATAAAAAGCTTTCCACTCTTCTGCCGTTCCTCGAGGTATCTCCAGCCAGATCTTCCTGGCTTCGTCATCTTCTATGGGCTCGAAAACCGAGAGGCTCTTTTGAATGTCGAGCAGCAGGGCGAAGGACTTTTCATCTAAATAGGTGTCATCCTCGAGGGTACAATGAAGGATGCTGTCGAGAATGGGTAGGGTGATTCTGTATGCCATGGCTGCATTATTATAATTGTTGTTTAGGCAAAGGTAGGTCGTAGGAAAACGGCCTGCAAATCTTTGCAAACCTTGCAAAGATTTGCTTTTTTCTGAGGTTTTTCTATAGGATATATTTCGCTGATTTCCAAATCCTTGCAAACCTTGCAAAGATTTGCAACTGGCGAATCAGTGCCGTAACTTTGCCCTTGGAAATGCCGGGGATGTCCCCACCGGGTTCCGCTTGTTGGGGGGATACTAATACTTATAGATATGGCACAGGAAAAGATGAACGTAACGCTGGCGAAGGCCGAGCACGAGCGGGCGGTTTACACGGAATCGCTGCGCAAACAAGGGGAGTTCTTCAAACGGAATCCCTCTTCATTCAAAGGTGAGAAGAAGACCTTCCATGCGTCGGAAGGACAGCTGGAGGACCCGACCAAGATGGGCCACACGGTGGTGGCCACTACGGTGTCAGAAGAGATCAAGAGGCTGGTGGATAAGGCGTTGCTGCCTTATCTGAAGGACCAGTTCGCCATTGAGGCAACGAATGCGGCCGGTTCGGCCAGGGTGCCGTTCGTGGTGGATGGGCTCAATCTGGGCAGCCTGTCGGCAACGGAGTTGCTTCGGCTCAAGAATATCCTAACTGACGAGAATCTGAAGAACCTGGTCGCGAACATCCCGGTCCGTTCGGATTCCGAAATCTGGAAGGCCAGTGCGAATGAGGATTACCAAGGCCGGGCCGATATTTTCGAGACGCCGAGACTGGAGGGCGACAGCTTTACCACCATCACGGATACGGAGATCCTGCTGGATCCCAATATCGACAAGGAGCACCTGCCGTCCAGCTATCGGCCTATTACTAAAGAAGTTAAGACTACGATAAAACGGGGATCCTACACGTCCCAGAAGTTCTCGGGAGAGTGGACGCTGAGGCAGAAACAACTGGTTCAGGAGCGCATAAGCAAATTGATGAATGCCGTGATTGAGGCAACCAAGACCGTCAATGATACTCCCACTATGGAACCGAATCTGGCCGCGGACAAGCTTCTTGGGTATATCTTCTACGGGAACGAATGATTCCTGATTGGCAGATCAGCGTAAGCATTATGTGTCAGCTTTATTTGCGTCCCGGAGGGATGCGCATCAGCTTCAGCATCGTGCCAAAGCATCTGCATCATGGTTCAAAGTATAGGCTCTTCGGAGGTTAAGTGTTTCGACAAGGGAGCCCAAGGTTGCGGGTTCAAGTCCCGCATCCGCCTCTAAGTCAAACCCATATACGGCGGATTAGATCAAATGGTAGATCATGGGCTATAAAGCATCAGCTTGAAATACTCCGAATCCTATCGGCCAACCTGGGGGCCGGGAAGAAGGATAAGAATTCCGGCCCAGGCCGCGTACCTTAGTGGTTAAAGGGCAACACTTGCAAAATGTCGAAAACGTGGGTTCGAATCCCACCGCGGCCACGAAAACAATAGGCGAAAAAGCCGAATAATTATGAAAATAGTATTTTTTGCCTAATTAAGTTGCCAATGTAAGGGAAAAGTAGTATAATTGCATTGGCTATGGAAAAGATATATGCTACAATATCGGCCGATGTGGTAGATTCTACTTCGTTGTCGGCAGAGGATACAATCAAATTGAAGGAATCACTGGAAGGTTTCTTCCCCGTAATGCGTTCGCTCTGTGCTGAGGCCTGGGGGAGAGTCGTTCGCGGAGATTCTGTTGAGTGTGTAATCTCAGATGTCTCAAAGTCACTGCGGATAGGTCTACTCTTGAAGTGCTACGTCCGCTCGCTTGAGCTTTCTTCGGCAAGCAAGATCTTTAGGAGAAGGGGGGTACGCGTGGCTATAGGTATAGGAGCTCTCAGAATTGCGGACGAACAAGTGGGTATCATCGACGGAGATGCAATTTATGCTTCTGGACGTGAATTGGATACCTTGTCGGGTTCGGATTCGGTGACGTTGTCAATGGTTTCGGATGTGCCTGGCGTAAAAGGATACGCTGCACTGTGTGATGTGCTTGGTTTTGTGGTTGACGGAGCTACGAACAAACAAAGTGAAGTGCTCTATTATCTGCTTCAGGGGTATTCTCAGAAGAGGATTTCTCAGGTATTAGGGTTGGAGCCTCCTACGGTGAACCAGCACGCTGCTGCGTTAGGATGGGGTGCCATTCAACGGGCATTAGTTAAGTTTGAATCTGAAACGTTCTGATTATGGAATTGTTTTTGTGTCTTTTGCTGGCTCACCTTGTGGTCGATTTCATTTTCCAGACTTCCGCATCCTGCAAG
>Ga0265298_10005714_pt1 | contig 15504 bp, 11 predicted proteins | sample AusTroGonzalo_MG_3_FD_193486 | JGI IMG/M metagenome (GOLD analysis project Ga0265298, IMG submission 193486) | Bovine rumen microbial communities from tropical cattle in Woodstock, Queensland, Australia - Gonzalo_01 | ecosystem: Host-associated > Mammals > Digestive system > Stomach > Rumen ... | reverse complement strand
ACGGTATCGGCGTTGTGTATGGTCGCAAGGATCTGCTCGACAAGATGCAGCCCTGGCAGGGTGGTGGCAACATGATCAAGGACGTGACCATCGAGCGCACGGAATACAATGTGCCGCCTGCACGTTTCGAGGCTGGTACACCCAACGTGGCTGATGCCATCGGACTCGGTGCCGCCCTCGATTACGTGAGCCGTCTCGGCATCCGTAACATTGAGCACCACGAGCACCAACTCACCGAGTATGCCCGCGAGCAACTGGCCCAGATCAAGGGCCTCACGCTCATCGGCAATCCCAAGAACCGTGTCTCTGTTGTCAGCTTTGTGCTCGACGGCATCCCCGTTCCAGAAACAGGTACTTTGTTAGATAAGGAGGGCATCGCAGTGCGTGCCGGTCACCACTGCGCTCAGCCCGCCCTCCGAGCCCTCGGCTACGAGATGAGTGTTCGTCCTACCTTCGCCCTCTATAACACTCGCGAGGATGTGGATAAACTAGTCGTTGCCCTCCGTAAGATTGTAGGAGAGCGTAGCTAATTATGCATTATGAAATACGAAACGAAAGTATTAACCACAAAGTATCAGAAGCCAGACGCATACGGGGCTCTTTCGATGCCGGTGTATCTGACGGCGGCCTTCGAGTTCCCCTCGGCCAAGGTGATGAACAATGCCTTCTGTGGTCGCTCAATGGATCCATCGTATGCTCGCATCGCCAACCCCACAGTGACCTATCTGGAGGAGCGCGTGCGACAGATTACTGGAGCCACCAGCGTAACGGCGTTGAACACGGGTATGGCGGCTATCCACTATGCCCTGACGGCAGTTAGCGGTGCAGGCCTGAACATCGTGGCCTCGAAGCACCTGTTTGGCAACAGCGTCTCGTTGATTCGCGACACGCTGGGCAGTTTTGGTGTGGAGCCGCGATTTGTCGACTTCACGAAACCTGATGAGGTGGGGGCTCAGATTGACGACAAGACCGCCGCACTGTTCTTCGAGATTATCACTAATCCACAGCTGTTCGTGGCTGACATCAAGGCATTGTCAGAGATAGCCCATGCGAAGGGCGTGCCCCTGATCGCCGATACGACCATCGTGCCGTTCCCTGCCTTTCATGCCGTCGATTTTGGCGTAGATATCGAGGTGGTATCGAGTACGAAATATATCTCTGGCGGTGGCACAGGCCTTGGCGGTTTGCTCATCGACTACGGACGGTTCGACTGGTCACAATCACCCTCTCCAGCGCTGCAGAGTCGCACGAAGCGGGTAGGGAAGAAATTGGCATTTACGGCACGTGTAAAGACGGAATTGGTAACTAATTTCGGCTCACTGATGACACCGCAGGTGGCGTATATGGAGACGTTAGGCCTTGATACGCTTGATATTCGTTTCCGTCGCCAGGCAGAGACCACATTATGGCTTGCCCAGCAATGTCAGGCACTACCTGAAATCAAGCGCGTCAATTATACAGGCTTAGAGGATAATCCTTTCCACGAATTATCGAATGCACAATTCGGTCCCTTGCCTGGCGCAGTCTTTACCATCGATCTCGCCTCGAAGGAAGCTGCTTGGGCGTTCATCGACAAGCTGAAAATCATCCGTCGTGCCACAAACCTCTTCGACCGCAAGTCGCTGGCCATTCATCCCGCCTCGACCATCTTTGGCCTCTTCACCCCAGAGCAATGTGCCGAGATGTCCGTCCCTGACACGACGGTCCGCCTCAGTATCGGTCTCGAAGCTGGTGAGGATCTGCTGGAGGATATCAAGGAGGCTGTGAAGTGAATAGTGAGAAGTGAAGGCTGATGGCTGATATCTGAATAAAAAAGTGAAGAGCTCTTCACTTTTTTTATTTGATTACCAATCGTAATCCTCTACATAACTGTCGAACGTCAACTCATCTGGCTCCCAGAGGTGGCGCTGCATATCTACATGACCATTGGGCTTGAAGGTGATGCCTTCAGACTCTAATAATAGACGTTGGCGACTCCAGCCTGGGGCGGTGCGACCAACATTATTTACCACACGATGACAAGGCAGTAGTTCTGCTCCTGGGGTATAACGTAGCGTACGACCTACCATCCGTGAATGACTTGGCCAGCCTGCCAAAACTGCGATATGACCATAGGTTGTGACACAGCCATAAGGTATCTGGCTGACGATGTTCAACACATCGTCTTTGAATGTCCTTGCCTGCTCAGGCGTCATCCTATCAGGATAGTCTTTCATATATAGAATTCTGAAGGATCTATCAAACCTGCGCGGAGGGCGTATTTCACTGCTTCGTGGGCTGTATTGATGCCTAACTTGCGGAAGATATTCTTACGGTGGGTTGTGACGGTGTGGATGCTCGAGAAACGTTCAGCAGCAATCTCCTTGGTGGTCTTGCCTTGGGCGATGGCTTTTACGATTTCCATCTCTGTTGTGGTCAGGACACTGGGAGTTTCTTCCTCTTGCTGCTGTTGGGTGATAATGGTTTCGAGCGCACGTTGGCTGAGGTAGCGGGTGTGACGTTCGACAGCATTCAAGGCACCGCGCAACTCGCTGAGTGGACCATCCTTGAACACCACACTGAACTGGTGGGACGAATATACGACACGGCGTATGAACTGAGGCGTGAGGTCGTCGCTGAGGAGTATCCAGTCAGACAGGCTGAAGCGTTCAGCAATAATGAGGAGCTGGTCTTCGTCGGCAAAGTCAAACAAGGTGTAGTCGAGCAGTACGATTGCACTTTCATGTTCCTTAAGTAATGCCACGAGTCCGGCTCTGTCGAAGGCACGATAAACCGTGTTTTCTTCGTCTTTTTGCAGAAGGCTCTCTAACGCAAAACGTGTCAGTTCCTGATTGTCGGCAATAATATAATTCCTCATAATGTCGGTTTTACGAGTGCAAAAATACAATTATTTCTTCAAACCACGAACAAAATGTCGTTTTTTTGAACACGAATTGCACGAATCTCACGAATAAAATACCCTGTGTGAGTTTTCAAGTAAAAGATTCGTAAGATTCGTGAGATTCGTGTTCGTAAATAATCACGTGGTTTTAAATCTTATCGAGTGCCTGGGCCAGGTCGTCGATGATGTCGTCGATATGCTCGGTACCGATACTCAGACGGACGGTGGCAGGTGTGATGTGCTGCTCAGCCAGTTCCTCGGGCGAGAGCTGTGAGTGCGTCGTGGTATATGGGTGGATGACCAGACTCTTCACGTCAGCCACGTTGGCCAGCAGGGAGAAGATCTGCAGGGCATCGATGAACTTCCAGGCCTCTTCCTGTCCGCCTTTGACCTCGAAGGTGAAGATGGAACCACCACCATTGGGGAAGTACTTCTTGTAGAGCTGATGGTCGGGATGACTCTCCAGGGCCGGATGGTGCACAGCAGCCACCTTCGGGTGCTTGGCGAGGAAATCGACCACCTTCAAGGCATTCTCCACGTGACGCTCCACACGAAGACTCAAGGTCTCAACACCCTGCAACAGGATGAAGGCATTGAACGGCGAGATGGCAGCACCAGTATCACGCAGGATGACGGCACGAATGCGGGTAACGTAAGCTGCAGCACCTACTGCATCGGCAAACACGATGCCATGATATGAGGGATCGGGCATGGACAGAGTGGGGAACTTGTCGTTCTGTTTCCAGTCGAACTTACCACCATCGACGATGACACCACCAAGGCTTGTGCCATGACCGCCAAGGAACTTCGTAGCCGAGTGTACCACGATGTCAGCACCATGCTCCAGCGGGCGAATCAGATAAGGTGTACCGAAGGTGTTGTCGACGATGAAGGGGATGCCGTGCTTGTGGGCTACAGCAGCCACACCTTCAAGGTCGAGCACGTCACTGTTGGGGTTACCGAAAGTCTCGGCATATACGACTTTTGTGTTGGGCTTGATGGCGGCTTCCAGAGCGTTGAGGTCGTTCACATTGATAATGGTATTGCTGATGCCCTGAGTGGCCAGCGTATGGGTGATGAGGTTGTAAGAGCCACCATAGAGGTTGTCTGCAGCCACGATATGGTCACCAGCCTGCACGATGTTCTGCAGGGCATAGGTGATGGCAGCGGCACCAGAGGCCACGGCCAGACCAGCCACACCGCCTTCGAGGGCAGCCACGCGATCCTCGAACACCCCCTGAGTAGAGTTGGTCAGACGACCATAGATATTACCTGCGTCGCGAAGACCGAAACGGTCAGCTGCATGCTGTGAATTACGGAACACGTAAGACGTGGTCTGATAGATGGGCACCGCACGTGCGTCGGTTGCGGGGTCAGCCTGTTCTTGGCCTACATGGAGTTGCAGTGTCTCGAAACGGAAGTTTTTCTTTGTACTCATAATCTTATCCTTTTTAAATTAATTAATATTGTTCAACGTTCAATGTTCAACGTTTACTTTTGACGATGCAAAGGTACGAGTTTTAGAAATATCATCCAAATTTCTTGTATAATTCAGAAATAATACCTAAATTTGCGGCGTGGAAAGAAAAATGTTCCAAGAATAGGCTTTTGGATGCCCTCTAACAGAATAAAACTCTAAAAAGAAAGACCAAACGATAGAAAAATGGCTGAAATATTAGACGAAACAGACCTGCAGATACTGAAAACGCTGCAAAAAAATGCCAAATTGACCACTAAAGAGTTGGCTGATGCGGTACATTTGACCCCGACACCCGTTTTCGAGCGTCAAAAACGGTTGGAAAAGAAAGGGTATATCAAGAAGTATGTAGCCATTCTGGATCCGGACAAGCTGGACCAAGGCTTGTTGGTGTTCTGCAAGGTGAAGCTGACGCAGATTAACCACGAGATAGCCGATGCCTTTGTCCGCCGTATCCAGCGCATCCCCGAGGTGACAGAGTGTTATAACACCTCTGGTGCATACGACTATCTATTAAAGGTTCGCGCACGTGACATGAAACAGTATCAGGAGTTTGTGTTGACCAAACTCGGGGATATAGACCATGTCGGAGCCATCGAGAGTACCTTCGTGATGAGTGAAGTGAAACAGAACTACGGTATCAACATCTGAGTTCTCTATCGCTGAATGCCGGCACGTTGCCTGATGGCGTCGCTGACCTGCGGACCGTTATTCTCCCAGACGTTACCGGGACCAGTGGCATTCTTCAGGAATTTTTCGCTAGGGGTCCAGTTATCGCGCAGGGTGATGTTGCTGGAGCCCTCGTCGGTATAGAGGTAGAACCAATGGTTGGGGTCGTGGACATAGCTGGGTTTGGCGATGTCACGTACGACGTTCTCCGAGATGACGGTACCGGGTTGGTTGCCGAGGGTGTAGATGCCTGCGCAGTCGTACATGTGTTGGGCGTAGTTGTAGATAAGGTTCGCATGTACCTTATTGTCCTTCATGCAGACCAAGTCGCGGTTCCATCCCCAACCGAGTGAGATGCCTGTATAGCTGACGTCGTGGATGGTGTTATGCTCGATGTTGATGCCACTGACATAGCCTGCACAGATGGCCACACATCCCCAGTCTTCATTGCTGACATTGGAGAATTCGCAATTGCTAACCTCCTGTTTTGTGCATACCTCACGGAAATCGGTAGGCGTGTAGGGCAGGTGCGTCTCTAAGCCTTCAGGCGAGAACGAACCACAAACGAAACCGTTCATGGCGATGTCCTTGAATTTACTGTTTGTGACAGTCCCACCGTGACAACCTATCACATAGTCGAGGCCAGAGCCTCCCAAATGCTCAAAACGGCAACCGTCGAAACGGATGTTATCAGCGTATCTGACCTCAACAGCAGCGTCGGCACGACCCAGCCAACCCTGATTGTCGAGCTTGTGATTGTTCGGACGGTCAATCTGTGGACGTAGCTTATAGGCCTCTGTGAGATACATGCCAGCCTGCAGGGGAACATGCCCCTTTTCTGAAGGACGCATCCAAGTGGTATGACTGAAGGTGAGGCCTTTGATGGTGATGTTACGGACGGGACGTTCAGCACTGCCAATGACCTCGACGAGGGTTTCCAAGACCGGTGCTGTCACCGTACATCTCCCATTCCTCATGTCTGATTCCTCATTTGTCCGGGGCATATAGTACAACTTATGCTCCCAGATGTCGTGATACCATTCGCCAGGTTCGTCTAACAGTTCCTTGGCATTGGTCAGATAGAAGGGAGAGGGATGGCCTGTGTCTGGTGTCATAGGCGAGGGCCATGGATGGTCGAACTGTAGTTTGGCCTCAGGGTTGTGGAAGGTCACGGCGACGGAATCGCCGTGTACGCTAAGGGTCTTGATGCGGAGGTTTGAGGTGCACCACATCTCGTGCAGCACTATCTCTGGAAGTGAAGCATGAGAAGTGGTGGTGGAAGTCTTGCCTTCTACTTTTTTGAGGATGCTAGAAGGAACAGCCTTCTTGGGAATCCAGAGCACGTGATTCTTCTTGTCGTAGGTACGGATGCGGTGCATCTGTTCGAAGTCGCTGACATCGCGGGCACGAAAAGCCTTCTGACCATTCACCCATAGTTGACGGAAGTCGATGGGACGTCCGTTGAAGTCGGGTACGTCAGCAACCAACAGCTTGCCCTGCTTCTTCCAATTCCTCATCTCCAAGCCACCACTGATGACGGCCTTTTCTCCCACAATCCTCAGTCCGTTGTCCTCAGGACGCAGACGCAGGGGCTCGTATAGATGATATATACCGGCAGCGAGATGTATGGTTACCTGTTGTGCCTGTCCCAGACGGCGCATCTCACGGGCTTTGCGGATGGCGTCTGTCAACGATGAGTCAGGGGTGACATAGATGTCAGCAGCATGGGCAGTCAGACAGCCCATGAGTACGATGAGAAGGATGATCTGTTTCATATGCTATTTACTGACTGGCAGCCAGAGGCTCATGTCGTCGATACCACGGTTGTCCCAGGCATAGTAGGGAATAAGGCGGATGTGTACCTTCTTCTTTGTGGCAGGACGGAGGTCGCGGTAGAGCGTCTGGTTGTTCCATGGTTTTGTGTTTGTGATGAGGGCATCGCCTTCGAGAGCGATCATCTCGTGCTCATCAATCGTGATTTTTTTCTCGGTCAGACGAATGTCAGCAGGCAGGATGATGTCGTTGATGCGTATGCCGTCAGCAATATCCTGACCTTCCAAGCAATAGACGATGGGTCCACGCATGACGGCAATCTGGTTCTTGGCTTCCTCGACCAGTGGATTGGCTTCAATCAGACGTGGACGCATGGGGAGGTTGAGTTCGATGATATCGCCCTTCTTCCATTTGCGGGAGAGGGTGACAGCGTCGGAAGTGCCGTCTACGCTAACAGGTTCGCCATTGATGCTAACGGTGTGGTTGTCGGCCCAATTGGGGATGTGGAGCACAATGGTCGAGAGACGCTTGACCTTCTGGATGGTCAATGTCACCTTTCCATCCCATGGGTAATCGGTGGTCTGCTCGATGACGAGGTCGTTGGTGACCAGCATGTTCTGACCATAGAGGTTCACGTAGAGTGTGTCACCAGTCTTCTTGCTGCTGCCAGGTGCAAAACTATAGGCATATTCCTGTGCCTCGCAGAGTGTGCGCAGGGTGTTGGGTGGACAGCAGAAACAGGAGATATAACGCTGGCGGTGCTTGGGCCATCGCATGGTGTAGGGGAACTCCTTGGTGCGACGCAGGGCCTCGGTATAGAAGAAGTCCTTGGCGTCGAGCGAGATGCCGCTGAGGATGCCGTTGTAGAGCTCGTTCTCGATATTGTCGATATACTTGCCGTCGGCAGTGGTCTGGAACAGACGCCACGAATAGAGCAGCATGCCTATTTGTGCACAAATCTCGTTGTGGGCTGCCTCCTGTGGCAACTGGAATTGACGTCCGTAGGCCTGGTGAATCTGCTGGATGCTGGGCTGGTCGTACGTTGTGCCATCGGGCGAAACGCCATCGTACAAAGCACCGCAGCCACCCATGATATAAATCTTGTGCTGAATGATGTCGTCCCAGATGGCTGAGAGGTTCTTCATCAACTGAACCTCACCAGTCTCGGCATATAGGTCGGCAACACCGGCATAGAGGTAGTTGGCTCGTACGGCATGACCCATGGCCTCGTATTGGTCGCGGAACTTATGACGGTCCTGGTTGTGGTCCTCGCCATTGGTCACGCTGTCACGGATGGCTATCAATCCCTTGGCGAGGGTGAGGTACTTCTCGTCGCCCGTCTCACGGTACATCTCTGCAGCACCCATATAGTGGCTGGGACAGATGGCGTTGCGTGACAGTTCAGCAGCGTCGTTCGTCAGGAAGTTGTACAGGAAGTCAGCGGCTTTCCGTCCGCAGTCGAATAGTGTCGTCTTACCCGTTGCCCGCTTGTGGATGATACCTGCCGTCATGAGGTGTCCGAGATTATAGGTCTCGAAATTCAGACGTGAGGCAAAAGCATGTTTCTGGTCTTTTCCTATCTCGATGCCTGCTGCATTCTCCCCGCCGGCATGCGAGTCGATACCTTGATTCCGCTCAGAGATCACCACAGGGGTATGGATATAGCCGTCGGCACGTTGCGCCAATGCCACTTGCTCGATGAACTTGTCCATCAGGGCATCAATTTTTGGGTCTTTGGTCACGGCATAGACGGCAGCACAGGCCTCAAGCCACTTATACATGTCGCCATCGTGGAATGGTGGACCATGGTGCTTGCCTTTCACTGTGCCTGCGGCCACCTCAAAGTTGCGGAAGCCATGTGAACCGTGCTTGCCTTCCGCATCCAGCGTCTCCCATGGTGTGTTCCACGTCTCCCACATCGACCAGATACCTGTTGTGGAGAGCATCGAGAAACGGTTACCCCAAAAGCCACCCGTCCACTTGGTTGCCCCCATGGGCAGGTTCCGCATCTTGGCTTGTTTACTATGGCTCATGTCTGTAAGACCCTGAGCCGTGACGTTTGTTGCTATGCCAGGGCAACATGCTAAACATATGATGATGAGTTTTTTCATATCGCGGTGTTAGTTAAAGTATACGTAGAGTGAGACCATCACGATGGCGAGGGTTATCCAGAGGGTTACGGCCAACTTGCTCCAGCCCTCGTGAATCGGGGCAGGGATGGTATACTGTGTCTTGTCACCGTCAGTCAGTGAGATGATGACCATCAAAGCCACGAGGATGACGAACAGTTCAAATGAGAGCAGCATGAAATGCGGCCAGGGGAATGACAGCCATTCGGGAGGCCAGAGGTAGAGCACGCCTACGGTAAGACAGAACGCTGTGCCAATGGTCAGGGCAAAGTTGGCGGCACGTGTTGTCGCCTTCTTCCAAAAGATGCCAAGTACGAAGACAGCAGCCATCGGAGGAGCGATAAATCCTAATACCGACTGGAAGACATTAAAGAGGTTAAGTCCCTTGATGCTGTCGATGGCAACGGTGAGGACGATGGCAATGGCTGCACCAATGACGGTGACGACACGTCCGACGTAGTTGATGCGACGTTGTGAGGCATTGGGACTGAAGCGCTTGACGTAGATGTCCATCGTGAAAACGGTACTCAGGGCATTGAGCGCAGAACCTATTGTCGAGACCAGACAAGCGGTGAGTACGGCAAAGACCAGTCCTACCATACCTACAGGGAAGAGGTTTTCGACCATCGTCAGATAGGCCTCGTCAGGATTCTTCAGTGTGTCGCCAAAAAGGGCGAAACAAATGATACCTGGCAGAATGTAGAGCGCAACATCCAGAATCTTCAGCCAACCCGTGAAATTGGTGCCGAGTTGTCCCTCGCGCAGGTCCTTGGCAGCCAATACGGGCTGTACCATACTTTGGTCGGTACACCAGAACCACACCCCCATAACGGGATAGCCCAGAAGAATCGGTAGCCAAGGGAATGCTTCGTCGGAGTTTGGCTTGAACATAATCCAATAATCTGCTGGGACTTTGGAAATTAACGTAGACACACCGCCTACGCGGTCCAGTCCTACAACCACAAGAATGAGCGATACCACTATCAGCAGAATCATTTGGTATACGTTCGTGTAGGCCACGGCTTTCAGTCCACCCAACATTGTGAAGAAGGCGGAGATGATAAGCAGTACCAATGCTGACATCCACATGGGGATATCGAAGACCTGACGGATGAGGATGCCACCGGCAAAGAGTGTCAGGGCCAGCCATGATATGACAATGGTGACGATGGTGTACCATGCCAGGATGTTCCGTGTGGATTGTCCGAAGCGCAAGCCCATGAACTCAGGTAATGTATGTACCTTCGCTCCCAAGTAACGAGGAGCGAAAACAAAGGCCAGCAGGGCAATGAATACAAAGGCATACCAGGCGTAGTTGCCTGACACGATACCCGTGGTGAAACCTGCGGAGGCAGAGGCTATGAGCATCGATGGTCCGACATTTGTGCCCCACATGGAGAATCCGATATGGTGCCAGCGCAGCGACCGTTCAGCAAGGAACAGCGCTCCCCCTTTCTTACGTTTGCTACTGGCCCATACACCAATGGCTATGAGTACTGTGAAATATATTCCCAGGATTAGCCAGTCGAGGCCCTGCATATAGTGACTTTCCACGTTGTTAAATTAAAAATTAAACATTATATCTCAAGACCTTTATAGTCTTTGGTTATTTCTATTGTGACCGTTTTCTCGAAATCCATATCGTCAGTGCTGTCCACGTTGTCAGGATACAGTCTTATCAAGGTCCCGGGACGTACGAAGACAGGCATCTGTTCTAACGGTACCTTTACATCGTAGTACCATCGTCCACCGTCCAAACGTTCACCCGTGAAGAAGTTTACCCATAGCCCTTCAGGCAGATAGATGTCTCGCTTCCCTTCGCCGTTCATGACGGGACATACCAAGAACGCTGAACCGAAGTAGTATTCGTCATCGATGTGCCATGCCTGACGGTCGTGAGGATGTTGCATCAGCAAGGCTTGTAACATGGGCCAGCCAGTCTTGGCGCATCGTTCTGCCTGCTCAATCATATAAGGCAGAAGCTTGTAGCGTAGCTGCCACCATTTCTTCACGATGGATGCAATCTCCGGATAGTGCCACGGTTCGCGCTTGCACGTGCCGTGGTAGCGCATGTGACTGGAGAAAACCCCGAACTGCGTCCAGCGCACATATACTGTCGGCTCTATTGGCGAATTCATGAAGTCAGGCGTTGAATGGAATCCAGGTACGTCGTGACTCCAGAAGGCAAAACCGCTCAAGCCAAAGTGCAAGCCACCTTTCAGGCTTCCTGCCAATCCGGCCCATGAACTCTCGCTGTCGCCCCCCCAATGCAATGGATAGCGTTGGCAGCCTGCCCATGCCGCACGGGCCCATACGATGCCGTCGCCAGTCACCTCCCGGGTAACTTCGTATGCTGCCTTTTGGTATAGTAAAGCGTATATGTTGTTCAGTCGCTCCGGGGTCGAGGCGTGGTAGCGGTGGTCCATGTGTATGTTCTCGCCAAAGTCGGTCTTGATGCACTTAATGCCCATGTCAAGCAACGGCTTTAGCAGTTTTCCCTTGTACCACTCGACAGCCTTCGGATAGGTAAAATCGATGGTGCCAGCATAGTCGAGGGCAGAGAAATTCGAGGCACCGCCCGTTGTCGTATCCTCGTCTTTTGTAGGTTGGCTCATGTAACTGTTTTCTTTTGCCTCAGTGAGTTGCTCGGCACCTTTAGCCACGTATGGTAACTGCCACAGCGAGACTTTGAAGCCCTGACTGGCGAGATGCCGGATAAAGCCCTTGGGGTCAGGAAAACGCTCGGGATTGAACTTCCACTCGCAGAGCCAGTCGGTGCGGAACCAGCCTGTATCCAGGTGTATGACGTCGCACGGATAATGCTCCCGTCTCAGCCGTTCGCATATCTCTTCCACTTCGTCAGCGCTGAAGTATGTCATGCGGCTCATCCATATACCGAACGACCAAATGGGAGGCATGGCGGGAAAGCCTGTCAGCATGCGATATCCTCGCAGGATTTCCTCTGGCGTTTGTCCGCCAATAAAAAACACGTCAAGCGTCGCACGGTCACAGAGAAATTGCACCGATCGCGTGGAATGGTCAGCCAGTGACAACTTGCAGTAGTCGCTGGTATGGTAAAAGCATCCATACATCCTGCTGGACATATAGAACGGAATGTTCTTATAGCATCGTCGGTTGTTGACCCCCTGGCCGTCCTGGTTCTTCAGCTGGAAGGTCTGTCCGCTCAGGTCCATTTTACGGAATCGCTCTCCAGTACCCACGAAGCACTCATCAGGAGCACATTTGAAGGATATGGTGGCGCGTTCCGTTCCATAGGTCGAGGCATTGCCCCGACTTACAAAACCAAGGGGTAGGGCATCGTAACGTGGTGGTGAGAAATGGTCGTCACTCAAAGCGATGCCTTTCGTTTCGTCACCATCGGGATAGAACGTGATGAAAGGGGCCGGTTGAGGGGCTGGCAACAGATCACTCCAATGGTCCAATTTAGGAGTGCTGAGGTCAATGGTGGCCAGCTTCTTGCCGTTGGTGGCGATGATGTCGCCAGAGACATAACGAAGTGTCATGCGCTTGACGTCGGGCGAGAATTGGAGCATGTCGTCACTCTCCATCATCTCATCGCCTGTCATTGATGTGAAAAGACGAATGATGTTTGGCTCGTAGGCACGGATGACCAGCTCGTAGCTCTGCTGTGGTGCCTCTATGTCTGGTGCCATGTCTTCCTGATGCAGCTGTTGCTGATAGGGAATGATGACAATGATGTCGCCGTCGCGCTCTTCAATCTTCAATGGAGCGTATGCTTTCCATAACACCTCGTCCTTTGACAATGCAGGGTCAAAGTCCATGAAGTCGAAGAGATGGTAGTTCGTCTGTTTCATGGTAGCGTATTACTTGTCAAAGCTGAGGTTGGGCCCAGGATTGTTGTCACCGATTTCGTCACGACTGATGGGACGACCATCGGTGGTGTTACCGGTAATGGTGAAACCATCGGTATGTGCGTCGAGATAGATGGTGAACGCGCGATTGTTGGTGGCATATGGAGCCACGGCGGGAGCGCTGATCTGGTTGTCAATAATGAGCGAACCAGGTTGATTTGACAACGTGTAGATGCCGCCTGCATCATAGAGTTGGCGGGCGTAGTCGCTGACCTTGTTGCCGTCGATAGTATTATCTCTCGTATCAGTCTTGTGCGGTGTCCATCCCCAACCGAGGCATATACCGGAGTAGTTGACGTGGCTAACGGTATTGCCGATAATCATGCAGTCGCGAGCGTAGCCCACGCCGATGCCCACCGCGCCCCAGTCTTCGTTGGCGGCATTGTGGATGGTATTCTGTTGGATTATGAGACCGAGGCATTTGTCGGACAGATCGTCGTATGGGCGATGCACCTCGCGTGGACTTTCGGCAAAGCTACCGGCAAGGATGGCTGTGCCACCGATGTCCTCGAACGTGCAATGCTCAATCTTGCCGCTTTCGATGCTTTCGTAATCGAGAGCCGTGGCTCCAAGATGCTGGAAGGTGCAATTGATGAAGTACACTTCGTTGGCGTTGCGCACGGTAACGGCACTGACTGGACGTTCAATCCAGGCTTGGTTCTCAAGATTCTCATCCCATGGCAAACCTGGGACATCGAGCTTGTAAGCATCTACAAGCGGGAACCCGCCTTGAAGCGTTACATGGCCTTTATGCAGCGGACGGTTCCAGCAGGTGTTTTCGAAAGTAAGCCCCTCGAACGTCACGTAGCTGGCGCCGTCGACAACGACGAGTTGTTCGATACCATCACGCTGCTCGGTCGTCCTTAACAGGAACGAGCTGTTACCTTTTTCACCACCGATGACGGGCTGTGGCCATGGGTGCTCAAACTCCAGACGACTTTCAGGCTCCCTGAAAGACACGATGACGGAATCACCTTGAACATTGAAGGATTTCACTCGGAGAATGGCGATAGCCCAGCGCTGATGAACCACCATCTCTAAAGTTGATAGCTTAGAATTTATTGTTGAGAGGATATCCTTCGGCGGCGTCGGAATGGTAATCGTGCGGGTATCGACATCGAAGGCAATCATTCGCTCCATGCCCTCCTTAGGCCAAAGTTGTTTATGTTTCTGTCGGGCGTCACCGCAGATGACAGTCCCTGACTCGCCACGGATGATAAGTGGCGATGAAGTGGTACCACTGTCCTCAGGACGGATGAACAATGGTTCGCCCATATAGTACTGGCCAGCCTGGATGCGGATTACAATGCTGTCTTGGCATTGTGCATCGTTCGTGCGGCGCCATTCTCTGGCTTTGCGTAGAGCATCGTGTAGGTTTTCACCAGGCTTAACGATAATCTCACCGGCATAAAGATGACTGCAAATAAAAAGCAGTAGGATAGTTAGCAGATGTCTTGTCATAGTGGTACTTTTATTTATATATAAGGACGCATGCCGGGCGTTTTTGTCATCGTATACAAGAAATTTCAGAACGAAAAAGTTCAGTTTTTTCTTGGTAGTTTCGAAAAATATTCTTATCTTCGCAGCATCTTAACTTAAAACGAAATGATTATGGCAAACACTCCTACTCCCCACATCGGGGCACAGTACGGCGAAATTGCTGAGACTGTAATCATGGCGGGCGACCCGCTGCGTGTGAAACTGATGGCAGAGAAGTTCCTCGACGATGCTGTATGTTTTAATAATGTCCGCGGTATGCTGGGTTATACCGGCACCTACAAGGGCAAGCGCGTCAGCGTGATGGGCCACGGCATGGGCATGGCGTCCATTGGTATCTATACCTATGAGCTTTACAACTTCTATGGCGTTAAGACGATAATCCGTGTCGGTTCGGCTGGTTCTATCAATAACGACCTGCACATTGGTGATTTGGCGATTGCTATGGGTGCTTGTACCAATAGTAACTTTGCTGCTCAGTATGAGTTGCCAGGTCAGTTTGCTGCTATCGGCAACTTTGACCTCATTCGTCAGGCTGTCGAATCGTGCGAGAAATTCGGCTACCACTACAAGGTGGGTAATGTACTGTCATCGGACACCTTCTACGGCGAGAATCCGCATACCGACAAATGGATAAACATGGGTGTGCTGGCTGTTGAGATGGAGATAGCTGCACTTTATATGAATGCTGCACGTTCGGGCAATCGCGCCTTAGGCATTTGCACCATCTCTGACCATATTCTGACAGGAGAGGTGACGACGGCTGAGGAACGCCAGAATAACTTTACGCACATGATGGATGTGGCGTTCTCTTTAGTTTAGAGCTTGCCAAGTAATTGTTTGGCAACAGTAACTGCCGAGTTGGCATTATCGCTATAGCCATCGGCACCGATTTCGTCGGCGAAGCCCTGAGTGACGGGGGCTCCGCCGACCATTACTTTTACCTGGTCGCGGATGCCGGCAGCCTCAAGTGCGTCGATAACGTCCTTCATGTAGCCCATCGTCGTTGTAAGTAGGGCTGACATGCAAAGGATGTCGGGCTGATTCTCCTTGATGGCTTGGATAAAGGTGTCGGCAGAGACATCGATGCCGATGTTGATGACCTCGAAACCGCAGCCTTCGAGCATGGAAGCTACGAGATTCTTGCCGATGTCGTGAAGGTCGCCCTTGACGGTACCGATAACG
>Ga0265298_10005713_pt1 | contig 15509 bp, 14 predicted proteins | sample AusTroGonzalo_MG_3_FD_193486 | JGI IMG/M metagenome (GOLD analysis project Ga0265298, IMG submission 193486) | Bovine rumen microbial communities from tropical cattle in Woodstock, Queensland, Australia - Gonzalo_01 | ecosystem: Host-associated > Mammals > Digestive system > Stomach > Rumen ... | reverse complement strand
TTCTTTGTGGGCGGACAGCTGCAGAAGGCACAAGGTGAGAACCTGACATTCAGCGCAAACATTGAGACCGCCATCTTGGGAGCCAGCATAGGTGACTTTGAACTGAACGGCCAGATAGAACTGCGCCACCCTGTATTCAAACAGGATGCCAAGATTGGAGGCTATGCCACGATGTCGGCCATGGATCCTGCGTTCTTTATGTGCAACTACCACTCCACATTCGCATGGTGGGATGAGGATTTCAAGAAAGAGTTCCGCACCGGTTTTGGAGGATACATTGACATTGAGAAAACGCGTACCAGACTGCAGGTTGACGTGGAGAACGTAGCAAACTACACCTACTTAAAGAACGATGCCGGCGCATATGTCAACAAAGACAGCGTGACACAGCCCTCATACCTCATTACCGCTGCCCAGCACAGCGGCTCCATACAGGTACTGAGTGCAACCTTGCAGCAGGACTTCAAGCTTGGTCCGCTGCATTGGGACAACCGCATAACATACCAGCTGTCGGGCAGCAAGAGAGTCATTCCCCTGCCCTACCTGAACATCTACTCAGACCTCTATTTCAAGTTCATCTACTACAAGAGACTGCACATGGAGGTTGGTGCCAACGCACTCTACTTTACACGCTACGATGCACCCGCATACTGTCCCGCCGTGGGCATGTATCATCTGCAGAATGAAGGATGTACGCAGCAGGTGGGCGGCTATCCGCTCCTGACCGGCTACGTGAACTGCCAGATTCGCGGAGTGCGTTTCTACATCATGTATTATCACGCCAACTACGGCCAGATGGACAACCGTGACTCATTCATGGTTCCCGGTTATCCTGCTAATCCCGCTATGGTCAAATTCGGCCTTAGCTGGACATTCTACGATTGATTCAATAGTTACTTCCAAATATGATAAGATGGGGATTTATAGGATGCGGAGCAGTGACCGAGAAAAAGAGCGGCCCCGCATTCGCTAAAGCCGACGGTTCTGCCATTGAAGCCGTCATGAGCCGTGACAAGGCCAAGGCACGCTCATATGCCGAGCGTCACGGCATAAAGAAATGGTACACCGATGCCATGGATATCATCAATGACTCCAAGGTTGATGCAGTATATATAGCCACACCGCCATCATCGCACGCCACATATGCAGTCATGGCCATGAAAGCCGGCAAGCCGGTCTATATTGAAAAGCCCATGGCGCACAGCTATGATGAGTGTATGCGCATAAACCGCGTATCACGCGAGACAGGCGTTCCCTGCTTTGTGGCCTACTACCGCCGCTACCTGCCCTACTTCCTCAAGGTCAAGGAGCTCATTCCGCAGATAGGCAAACTGATAAACGTGCAGATACGTTTTGCGCAGCCTCCCAAGGAGCTGGACTACAACAGCACCAGCCTGCCCTGGCGCGTCATCCCGGACATATCGGGCGGCGGCTATTTTTATGACCTGGCACCGCATCAGATTGATATGGTACAGGAGCTTTGCGGTTGCATAATTGATGCCTACGGCGTATGCAGCAACCGCGCCGGACTCTATCAGGCCGAGGACACCGTAAGCGCCTGCTTCAAGTTTGAGACAGGACTGGTAGGCTCCGGCTCATGGTGCTTTGTGGCCGATGAATCCGCCAAGGAGGACCGCATTGAGCTGATAGGTGACAAGGGCATGATATGCTTCTCCATATTCACCTTCCAGCCCATAGCCCTGCATGACAGTGAGGGCCGTCATGAGTTTGATATCCCCAACCCCGAGCACGTACAGTTCCCGCTGGTACAGGCTGTAGTGGATCATCTCAACGGCAAGGGCCAGTGCACATGTGACGGAATAAGCGCCACCCCCACCAACTGGGTGATGGACCGCATCCTGGGCAAGATCTGATTCACACTGAACATTCAAAGAGAAAAAAATCCCGGCCGGTCATCAAGACCAGCCGGAACCAAACCTAATTATCTCAAATTCCAAATATCGTTCAGAAATTCCATCCTAAAGTAAAGAGCACCTTGTCTGACTTGTAATTGTACAACAGGTCAAGATCATTGTCAAACTCATTCAGATTCAGCGTATTCTTTCTTATTCCGTGCACATAAGCTACGTCAAAGTAGAACTGTGTGCCATCCCAGTCCGGATTTGAGCAGTAGCCCAGACCGGCTGTGAAATACTGCGTGCTGCCCTTGCGGTCCGCCATGAAATCACTACGTCCCCAATCCACAGCAGCATTATTTGAGTCAAACGTCCATCCGTTGAAGTCAGAATCATCCAGTACAGGGAATTCGTTATCTTTAATCATTGACTCAATGTAGTTGTATCCGGCACGGAGTGACAGGTTCTTGATATTCTGCTCAACACCCAGCTTGATGGTTGAATAGTCCTTTAACTGGACGGCGCCCTGGCTGGCCATCTTGATATTGCCTACCGATAATGATGAACGCTGTGTAAAGTGACGCTCAACCTCTGCACCAAAGGCGGTATGGCCCATCGTAAAGCCCAGACTCAGGTCAAGGGTCCAGGGTGATGTAAACTTGTATTCCGTAGAGCAGTTGACATCCTCATCCTTGGGATTGTCCAGGATTGCGTATCGGCAGTCAGAATAGTAAATTGTCTGACGGAAAGAGGTAGGAGTCTTTACGGCAACACCAAATCTGATGGGCGCCACCGGGCGTAATATTATACCCGCTGCCATATTCCAGCCCTTACCTTCTGCACTGTTCATCTTGTCAACCGCGGTGTAATCACGTCCGTCAGGATATAACGGGTGTGAGTTCTGAGGATAATAGTCATAGAAATAACCGTCTGACCGTGTATCGGTTGTAAGCAGGCCCAGAGTCCAACCCAGGTAGAGCATATCGGACAGGTTATATGAAAGGTTCAGGTCAATTGATGTCACCTTGTTCAACTGGTGGTCCCTGAATTCACGATACCTCAGATAATTCTCGCCATCAATAAATTCGTCAACATAATCCATATCCCTGTCCATGTTCTGGAGGCGGCGGCATGAGAATGCAAAATTCAGATAGTTTTCACCCATATCGGCACCGGAGAATACGATTGATATATTGTCAAACGCGCTCCTGATATCCGATTTAGTGTTATGGGAGTAATATGTAAAACCGTTAGCGGACAGTGGAGCCGACTGTGTGGCCATAGGATCCAGATTCACGGATGTGCCGAACACTGAAAAAGAAGCGTTGATATCACTCTTGCGGTATGTTCCTATACCGGCAGGGTTATGGCTGATTACCGACGGGTCACTGCCCAGGGCACCCATGGCACCACCCATACCAACGTATCGTGCTGTTCCATTAAGTTCCTCCTCATACAGCTTGGCTGCATCAAAAGTGGTCTGCGCACTGACTGAAATGCAAACTGTCATGGCAATGACCCATATCATTAATCTACTAGTTTTCATATGTTTACGCTTTAAAAGATTTCTAAATCGGATATAGTTGTCGCTTGCAGGAAGGGGGGGTAACCTCTCCTTTATATTATCTTCTGGATGAACTTGTTGATGCTCCGCGCGAGCTTCCGCTTGATACGCTACGGCTTGAACTGCCGCTTGAACTTGAGCTGGAGCTGCTTACAGAACGTGATGAGCTGGAACTTGAGCTACTCACTGACCGTGAAGAGCTTGAGCTGGAACTGCTTACAGATCGGTTGGAGCTGGAGCTACTGACTGAGCGGTTGGAGCTTGAGCTTGAACTGCTTACCGAGCGGCTTGAGCTTGAACTGCTTACCGAGCGGCTTGAGCTTGAGTTGCTCACAGAACGGCTGGAGCCAGAAGAGACACTGGGGCTGTTGCTTGAGCTTCCGGTTGCGCTCCTGCTGGTGCGGGAATTGCTGCTCACACTGCGACTGCTGCTTGAACTGCTGTTACCGGAGCTGCTGTTGCTCACGCTGCGGGTTGCGCTTGAACTGCTCACACTGCGTGCTGAGCTGCTGGTGCTGCTGGGGCGGTCATATGTGGTACCGGGCTGAGCCGATCTTGCCGTTGTGCTGCTGTTGCTCACCGAACGGCTGCTTGTGGTGCCTGTTGCACTCTTCCTGCCGGTATTGGCTACACTGCGGGATGATGATGAAGCTGCCACGCTGCGGCCGGAGCCGGATGATACAGGTGTTGATGTTGAAGAGCCTGATGATGCCACGCTGCGTGAAGAAGCCGCATTGACAGGCCTTGATGATGAGTTTGAAACACTGCGTCCCGAACTGGTACCTGTGGCCGATACACGTCCGCTCGAACTGCGGCTCAGATTCCTGTCCCATCCGCCGCTGTTGATTCGGCGGTTAGGTGTAAATGAGGGTGTACGGTCAACATATACCACATTACTGCGGTAATAAGCAGGAGCGTGATATGAATACCCATACCAGCGATCGTAATACCACGGATCATAATACCATGCGTCATAGAACCAGGGATCGTAGTTCCAGGGATCGTAGCACCAGGGATCATATATATAGGTGTGGTTATAATGCCAGTAGTAGTCATCAAAGTAACTGTCCCAGAACACTATGTCAAACAGTATATCGTCAACAAGTGCCAGCGGAGTGTAACGGTGGAACCTGTAGAGACGGCGTGTCAGATAGTAGTCATCGATGGCGTCGGTATAACCGTCAATATAGGCATCCTTGCTCTTGACATCGCTACCCTCCTTTACATACACCGTATCATGTATATAAACGGTAGGTACGTCATCAAGGATGGAGCCGTCCTCATACTGGATCTGACTGGTTCCGTAGGTATAACGTCGGTTATACTCGTCGGGATCACGGTCAACTATTATCTTGGGAGTGGTTGTAACAACCGGAGCTGCCACTGCGGGAACCGTTGCCGGCTCAACGCTTGCAGGTTCCACATTAGAGGGAGTACGCGTCACGACAGCTGTCTTTGACGCCTGAGAACTTGAAGACTTCCCGCTGTTCTTACCGGATGAGTACAAGTCATTTCTCTGTGCACTGGCTGTCATTGTGACTGCCAGGAGTGCCATAATAAATACTGACTTTTTCATAACCGTATCGTTTTTGTGTTTGTTTCCAATGCAAAAATAATACGGCAAAAATACCTGACTACGGGAAATTTCCTAAAAGACCAGGGGGATTCTCCTATAATTGAGAATTGAAAATTGAGAATTGAGAATTGAATTCCACGCAGGTACAGCGTATTAATTTTCAATTTTCAATTTTCAATTCTCAATTTCCTAAATTCCTCTTCCGTGCCACGGAACACATTAAAGTCCGTATATTCCCCTATTCCATCCACCTTGGCATGGTCTGTAAACTGCCACATCACCCAAGGTTTAGGCGTGTCCGGACGGACCACATAGTAGTGTGCCACCCAGAAGGGATAGGCATCAAAAGCTGCGTTTTTCAAATGGCGGCGGCGGAATTTGGCCGACGCGTAGATAATGGGCTTGACACCGTAATGTGCCTCAAGCGCCTTGAGGAACACCTGCAGCTCACGTTGCAAGTCGCCCGATGAACGCCCCGCACGTTCCACATCAACCACAGGCGCCATATCACCTTTTATAATACTGGCGGTACGGATAAAATGCTCAGCCTGGCGCTCAGGCGATGTACCGGGATCATAGAAATGATACGTTCCGCACACAAACCCCGCCTTGCGGGCCTCCCGGATGTTATCCTTGTAACTTGAATCGGTAAATGAACTGCCCTCGGTAGCCTTCATCATGACAAAACGTATGGGAAAGCCGTTGGTCTCAGATGACTGAGCCACCCTGTTCCAGTCAATGTTGCCCTGATGATGTGAAATGTCAATGCCGTAGCAAAGGAAACCCGTAGGCAGACATACCCCGTACTCCTTTGTGCCGCGGCAGGGACGCAGACGGTACAGGTACGGACGCAGATAAAGATAGTATGAACCGACCGAGAAGAGAGCTATAAGAGCAATTGTTATGAGCCAGTGCATCCAGTCCGGCATCATATAAGAAGAGGGCCTCCGTCCTTTCTTTTTAGGAACGGAAACCCTCTTTTTCTTTTTGCTGCCTTTAGCCGGCATGATAAACAGTCTAAGTGAACTGTTTACTTCTGGTTCTCAAGCTTCAAAGTCTTGGTAGGCTGATCGCAAACCTCGGTCGGACCAAAGTACTGGATAGGACCGGGATATACAAAGCAGGTCTCGCGGGCCCACTCGGCGCGATGCTTAACGAACTCCTTAAAGGGAGCACCCTCAAGCTCAACCAGAGCCTTACGGATAACGGGCTTCATCTCACCGTTACGCTTCTCCATGTTCATCATCATGGTGATAGGAATACCACCGGCAATCCACTGGTCGGCAGGAGCCACGGTGTTCTTGATTGATGACATGTAACCGGTCTTGCCTGCAGCAATCAGCATTGAAGCGTTGTAGCCAAGGCTGTAGCAGTAGTCAGCGTCAAAGTTTGAAGGAGCGGCGCAACGGCCCTCATAACCGCAGAAGTGATGCTGTGTAGCATATTTACCTGCATACTTGCCTTCCTTCTTCCACTCAGCCAGCTTAGCGCCAACCATATCGGCCAGAAGCTGCTCGGTCTCAATGAGTGAAACCTGTACGTTTCCGTGCGGGTCACGCTCCAGAGCCAACTGACGGCTTACGCTCTCGGGCAGGCTCTTGAATATAGCGGCGTTGGCAGCAGAGAGCTTGTCAACGATGTACTGGATCTTCTTATCGGCAGCAACGGTATCAAACTCAGCCTGATTGGCAGCAAGAACGTCGTTGAGCTCTGATATAAGCTTCTTGATAGCGGGGATGAACTCAATCAGGCCCTCGGGAACCAGAACGGTACCAAAGTTGAGGCCGCGTGAAGCACGGTCGGCAACAACCTGGGCAATATATGTTACAATGTCATCCAGAGTCTGGTTCTTAGCCTCAACCTCTTCACCTATAAGGGTTACGTTAGGCTGGGTCTGCAGAGCGCACTCCAGAGTAACATGGCTGGCTGAACGGCCCATGAGCTTGATAAAGTGCCAGTACTTACGTGCTGAGTTGCAGTCGCGCTCAATGTTACCAATGATCTCTGAATATACCTTGGTAGCGGTATCAAAACCGAATGAGGTCTCAATCTCTGAATTCTTAAGGTCACCGTCAATGGTCTTGGGGCAGCCTATAACCTGAACACCTGCACCGATAGCCTTGTAGTACTCGGCCAGAACGCAAGCATTGGTGTTTGAATCATCACCGCCGATGATTACCAGAGCCTTGATATCAAGCTCCTTCAGTATCTCCAGACCCTTGTCAAACTGGTCCTTCTTTTCCAGCTTGGTACGGCCTGAACCGATGATGTCAAAACCGCCGGTGTTGCGGTACTCGTCAATGATATCGGCTGTGAGTTCCATATAGTTGTGGTCAACCAGACCGCCGGGACCAAGGATAAAGCCGTACAGCTTGTTGGCAGGATTAAGCTTCTTGAGACCGTCAAACAGACCTGCAATCACGTTGTGACCGCCGGGAGCCTGACCACCGGACAGGATAACACCTGCATTGATTGACTTCTGGGCAGGAGCACCTGCTGCCGGCTCAAACTTGAGGTACGGCATGCCGTATGTGTTAGGGAAGAGCTTCTTTACCTCTTCCTGATCAGCTACTGACTGTGTGGGAGCACCCTCAACAGCCTTCAAAGCACCGCGAAGAGCCTGGGGAAGTTTGGGCTGATAAGCGGCACGGGCAATCTGTAATGCGCTTTTTGTACTCATATGAATAGTATGTTGTTTTTAATACCTCTTCTAAATAGTAAGGGTGCGCAAATTTCGTCAAAATTGCGCACCCTTGCAAAATTATATAAGTAAAAAGTGTTAGAAGCGGTATATAATGGACGCGTTAAAGTCTAACGGAGATCCTACTCCCCATAACCATTCCCAGGTATTGTCATCCTGGGAGAATTTCCAATCTGTCTTTGCAAAACAGTTCAGGTCAAAACCCCAGTGTGAATTCTGGCCGAACCAGCCCTGAAAACCCAGACCGCCACCGCATCCGGCTGCAAGGAAAGTCTCACCCTGCTCTGTATTTGCCTTATGCCAGGGGTCATCCTTATAGTTGAGATATGTTTTATCTGTCTCCTTCTGATTGGCAGTAAGGCTGTTTATATACTCCTTGTTCAAGGAGCTGTTAGACACTATGAACTGTTCGCGGAAAACGCCCACATCGGCCCTGGCTACGAAATAGAAACCTCTGTGAGGCTTGCGTCCCATGTAGAATCTGCCCTCGGGGCATACCATAGCACCAACATATTTACGGTCCCACTTAACCTCATGCGTACCGTCATCCATGGTCACGTCCGCATACCATTCCAACGGATGGTCTTTCCAACTCAAAGGATACACTTTTCCATCCAGGGTTACCTGGGTAGGAAGATTACCATGTTCATTATTATCTCTTACAGCATTACTGCGGTTCATGAAATGAGCCTGTACCGAGACTCCGTACGTGAACCTGGTGTTGGTGTAATGCTCCCAGACAATCTGGGGAGACAGATAGCCTACTGATACAAGGTCAAGTTTGATGCTGTTATTGTACTTGTCAAATCCGTCTGTCAGGACAGGCTTGAGAGCCATCAGGGACTGGCTGAGAGTGAGCGCTACGGCCACTGCTGCAAATGTCTTTTTCATAATGTATTTGTCAGTTAACGCCGCTAAGATATGTAAAAAATTGTTATATTTGCCCGATTTTTTTACGAATCTGTTTATCAGTACCTATGCATTATTGTTTTATCGTAAACAACGAGCCCGGAAAATTGGGCAACGCCGATGCCATCAAGGCAGGAATTGAGGGACTTGAAAACCCCATTGACTATGAGATTTATCTGACTACTGCCGAAAAAAGCGCCACAAGTTTTGTACGTGACTACTGCGCCAAGAACGCAGAACAGGAGACATGCTTTGTTGCATGCGGTGGCGACGGAACCATCAACGAGGTGGCTACCGGAATGGTAGGAGCTCAGAACAAGCACCTGGCCGTTCTGGCATATGGAAGCGGTAATGACTTTATCAAATATTATCAGGACAAGGATTTCCGCAGTATCAAGGACCTTGTAAACGGTACTCCCCATAAGATTGATATCATGAAGGTGGACAATGACCGTTACTCCATCAACGTACTCAACTTTGGTTTTGACTCAGTGGTGGCATCGACCGCCAACAAGTTAAGCCGCAAAGGCAACAAGAACCCCTATCGCTGGGGTATCGTGAAGGCCATTTTCTGCGGCCGTTTCAACAGCATACAGGTTAAGGCCGACGGTGAGCAGCTCAACCCCGGCAAGCGCATGCTGCTGTGCACCCTGGGCAACAACAACCACGTAGGCGGCGAGTTCTTCTGCTCACCCCGCGCCAAGAATGATGACGGTCTGATTGAGGTATGCTACTGCAAGACCACCACACTGATGGGATTCCTGGGCATGCTCAAGGTCTATACGCTGGGCAACCACCTGGATGACCCCAAGGTAAGCAAGCACTTCATATACCGTCAGTCAAAGAGTGTTGACGTTCACTCTGACAAGCAGATTGAGCTCTGCCTGGACGGCGAGATGCTTCCCGGCACCGATTTCCACATAGAACTACTTCCCAGCGCAATAAGCTTTATCATTCCCAATTAATACTTTTGGAACAGCGAGAGTATAGTCAAGCTTGCCTGTTTGGCCCATTCGCGACAAAAGTCATGATACCATGATACAAAGTATCATATAATTTACATGAACCCCGAAAGTTGGAAGGAACTTTCGGGGTTCATGTAAAAACATGTTCTCCCTTTATCAAGTAATAGGCATTAGCCTTTAACGGCCGGTTGGCCGTGGGGAGGACAAAATCCTACTCACAAACGGGACGCACGGAGAATCCCACATGGCGAGCGGTTGGGGTCGACATCACACCGTATCCGGAAACGAAGCTCATTCTCCACGCCTGGCTGGGATTATTCTCATTGAGAGAACTGGACCAGTAGAGACCGCCGGAGCCCACGGAGTTGTGATTGGTACCGTTGCGGCTCCCGGCAGCGGGCAGGAAAATGGTGCGGTTTCTAAAACCGGGAACTTTACTCGTGAACAGACATCCGTTGATAGTGCTTACGGTTGTCATTTCACTTGAGCAGAGAGACAAACGGAGTTCATCCTGCTCGGCACTGGTAGGCATACGCCATGCACCGCCCCATACTACGCGGGCTGCATCATCTGTGAGCTCAAGAGTGGTCTTTCCATCGGTGAAACCATCTTTACCATCAGATTCTTTAGTGCAGTACTTGGTAAGAGTGGTTGTTGAGGTTCCATATACATAGTTTGACCATACATAACCGGCGCTCTGTCCGCCTTTCCATGTGGGAGGATTAGCCTGGGCACTGCCTGTATATTTGGGTGTGGTCTCACCCCATGCATAGTAGTCACCATAGTCCCATGGGTTAGTGGCACCAAGGTTTCTGGCAGCCCACTTTACACTGAGGCCAAGATCCATGAATCCGCCGTTGGCATCGGCTGTCCAGGGAGTGGCAGATATGTCACCTATGCCTATATACACATTGCCGCTTATAGTCTTGCTGCCGGCATCACGGGTGTAGAGTATAAACTCACTCCAGTCATTGATGCGGAACATATAGTCCGCCTGTGTACCCACTACGCTCTCATCAAGTACACCTGAGAATGTAAGGTGCTCTCCATCCACATAGCCGGTAAGGGCACCGCCCTTGCTGCCTATGGTTGCCGATACAACGCCGCTGGATGATATGCTCTCCAAGAGTATAGGCTTGACATTGGCCTGGTACATGTCATAGTTATGATCTGAGGTAAAGCCGGACACATCAAAGTGTATATGCTTGTCATTACCCACAGTAGCAGGGGCATACAGGGCCAGATCGCCACTCAACAGACCACCTCCGTAGGTGTAGTCCGCACCCTCCACCTCAAGGAAATAGCCCTTGTAGTCAAGCGGGTTGCCGGAGCCGTCCTGAAATACGAAATTACTTCCACTGGCAGCTACCGTCGCGGTATTTCCATAGGGCAGATACACGGCTGTCATCTTGCCTGATCCTGAAAGGTCTGAACTTGTCATTTTATTCCTGAAAGCTGGTGTCCACTCTCCCATTGCTGAGTTGTATCTCATCTCCAGGTACTTGGGGGCGGCAACACCATTAAAGAAGATATACACCACATCATCGTTTGAGAAATCACGTTTGGCATAGGCTTTTGTCGCACCGGACGGAGCGTCGGTGCGGCTGATCGTGATATTAACCTTAAAAACATCGTTTTCAGACAGCTTCTTGCCTGTATCCTCAAGTAAGCTGTCACTATTACAAGCCGTAACGGCCATAATAACGCTTAATATGAATAATCTCTTTTTCATAACAGATTTCACTTTTTCTTGATTTCATTACTTGGGTTTGTCTCTCTCTTACCAGTCAATGTCTTCCTCATAAGGTAAGTTGTACTGCGGGCTGCCGCACAGAATCTTCTCCGACTTGTGTTCAAAGACTTTTGCCATTGGAGGCTGGTAAACTTTTCTTGTTTTCTTTTCCATTTTATAAATATCAATTGGTTAATAAAAGTGATTGGTAATAAATAAAAAAAACACGACAATCCCTTACGGGATCAGCGTGTCCTAATAATATATAACTTGTTGATTATAAATAAATTACCCCCCCCAATACAAAACTGAGGGGTAGTCCATTGCTGGAGATACTATTCATACTGATGAACACTTGTAATGTCATCATCCCATAGTCCTTTTTATACATGCAAATATAGTGCACTTCTATGAAAATCAATACTTTTTGGCGTTTTTTTATTTTTCACCAGTCAATGGTACTATCGCCGCGCTCCATATTGCAAGCCCTTTTTGTGTCGCGGGGTTTACGCAGGTTCTGCGTATTAATTCTCAATTCTCAACTCTCAATTCTCAATTATGTAACTTCGTTCCATGATTTTTGTCGCGACTCGGGATAGAAAGTAAACTTTCTCTCCTCTCACTGCTCCAAAAATTCTCAATTATGTAACTTCGTTCCATGATTTTTGTCGCGACTCGGGATAGAAAGTAAACTTTCTCTCCTCTCACTGCTCCAAAAATTCTCAATTCTCAATTATTATTTGTATTTTCGCGTAAACATTAAACACAAAGATTATGGCAAGCCGCAGAGATCTAAAGAAAGACATCAATTATGTAATTGGTGACATTTTCACTGAGTGTCTAATATATAAGGAACTTATTCCGGGTACCGATGCAAAGGCTGCCGATGAGCTGATTGTTGAGCTGCTCCGCATAGACAACGATTTCACCTCACGTATCAGCCACACAGAGCCGGGCAAGGCCAAGGAGTTCTATCGCGCTCTCACAACTGACTTCCAGAAGAGCATACTTGCTGTTATTGATAAGCTGAACAAGCTTAAAAAGAAGAAATAACAACAGCTCAGCTTATGTTCCGGTGCATGCGAGCTATGCTGGCGGCACTGACCGTCATCCTGTCCGTTCAAGGGCTCAAAGCCCAGACGGACAATGCAGTCATACGCTCTAAAGTAAAGCAACATTTTGAACAGTACCAGTCGGAGGTTGACCTTAAGAACCTTAAGGTTGAGCATACCGACATAAGCCGTAACGGCCGCCGTCTGGACATCTATCTGAATCCCAACTTCAGTTACCAGAGGTTCCGTCATACGCTTATTGACACCATCTACGCAAACCTGCGCAAGGATCTGCCCCAGGACATACGCCGATACAGCATTGGCATACACACCAATGACCGCACCATTGAGCAGCTCATACCCAACTGGGCGCGCAATGTCATAAGGCAGGATGACCTGTGGAACGAGACCTTCTATGACGGCCGCCCGTGGGTATCAAACGAGAGCCGTCCCTATACCCCGGCCAAAGGCCTCACAAACATACACATGGCGGTAACCCCCAGCCACGGTCTCTATTACGACAATGAGGACAGTCTGTGGGAGTGGCAACGTCCGCCGCTGTACTGTACCCGTGAGGACCTGCTCACTCAGTCATTTGCCTACCCTTACCTTATTCCTATGCTGGAGAACGCCGGCGCAGTGGTCTATACCGCCCGCGAACGTGACTGGCAGACCAACAGCGTAACGGTAAAAGCGCGCAGTGATGATTACCGTGAGGACGGCCACTGGACATCCACCTATGGTGGAGGCTATTACGTAGATTCAGTACGCATATGCCCCGACAGCATGCGCATAAGGACACGCACAGCCCGGGCCGGCAACGGACCGGGAGTTGTAATGTCATCGGCCATGTGGATACCCGATATCCCAGAGGACGGTGATTATGCCGTCTATGTAACCTATCAGAGTGACTCATCCCGGGTTGATGACGCACGTTACATAGTGTTCCATACCGGCGGTTCCACCACGTTCAAGGTGAACCAGCAGATGGGTGGCGGCACATGGGTCTATCTGGGCACCTTCCATTTCAGGAAGGGACGCAGTCCGCAGGGTATGGTCACCCTGGACAACAGCAGCCAGATGCACGGAACGGTCAATGCCGATGCCGTCAGGTTTGGCGGCGGAACAGCCGTTGAGCAGCGTGAGGGCCTGCAGATAGAAGCGCCCCGTTACAACATGGGAGCCAAATATTACACACGCTTTGCCGGTGCCCCGGACAGCATATTCAGCAAATATGACAATAAGGATGATTACCGCGAGGATATATGGGCCCGCCCCTATATGTCCAACTGGATATCGGGAGGATCTATCTTCAACAAAGCCAACTACGGTCTGGGGGTACCCCTGGAGCTCTATTTTGCACTCCATACCGATGCAGGATACACCTACGGGGATACACTGGTAGGCACCTTGGGCATATGCACCACGGATTTCAATGACAAGATACTGGGCGAGGGGCATTCGCGTTATCTGAGCCGTGACCTCACCGACATGGTTCTTACCGGATTGCTGCGTGACCTCAACGCCGGACTGGACCGTGAGTGGGCATATCGCGGGATATGGGACAAAAACTACTGCGAGAGCCGTGAGCCACAGATACTCTCCATGCTGCTTGAGCTTCTCTCACACCAGAACTACTGGGATGTCAAGCTGGCCCTGAACCCCAACTTCAGATTCATGGCATCACGCTCCATATACAAATCAATACTTAAATATGAGAGTTTCCTGCATGACCGCAGCTATGTGGTGCAGCCGCTTCCCATTGATAATTTCAGCATAGAGATAGCCGGCGGAGCTGTTCTTAAACTATCGTGGCGTGCCGTAGCCGATACACTGGAGCCCACAGCCGTACCCGGAGGATACATTGTATATAAGGCGGTCGATGACGGCGGATTTGACAACGGTACCTTTACCCGTCAGGAGAGCTACACATTCAACCCTGAGAAAGGACGTCTGTACCGTTTCAGGGTGACTGCCGTAAATGAGGGAGGTGAGAGCATGCCATCCCAGGAACTTGCAGCCTCAATAGCCGCCCAGAGCAAAGGAACCGTACTGGTTGTAAACGGATTCCAGCGCCTGAGTGCGCCTCAGACCGTTGAGACTGACTCCACACAGGGATTTGACATCCTGGCCGATCCCGGCGTACAGTATATGCGCTCCCCCATCCTGTGCGGTGCCCAGCAGATATTCCTTATAGACAGCATTGACTCACCTGAGGAGGTATCGCTTGGTACAAGCGACGAACGCCTTAACGGTGCCCTGCTGGCCGGCAACACCTTTGACTACCCGGCCCTGCACGGACGCTCCATTGCCGATGCAGGATGGTCATTCACATCATGCAGCCGTGAGGCCGTACAGAACGGCAGCATTGACCTGACTGCATACCCAGTGGTTGACCTTATCCTTGGCCTGCAGAAACGCTCAGACCAGGATACCCTGTTCCACAAGGACTACTCAACATTCCCGCCCGTACTGCAACACATCATAACCGCTTATCTCAACACCGGAGGCAAGCTCTTTGTAAGCGGCTCTTACGTGGCACAAGACATGACCGGCACCAAGGATGACGAGGCCTTTATAACAAAGGTGCTCCACTATCAGCCCGTCAACGTCCCTGTACCCGAGTCTGAGAACGAGGTAAAGGGCATGCACAACAGGCCTGAGATAAGACGTAACGCCACCGTTCAAGGATACGGTGTAACACATCCCGATGTACTGCGTCCCACAGGAATGGCCGAGACTCTGATGTCCTACTCCAGGAGCGACCTGACTGCCGCCGTAGGATTCAAGGACCGTACAAGCGCCAGCATAACAATGGGATTCCCGTTTGAGAGCATCACCACAGACCGCGAGCGTGACAAACTTATGCGCGCCATACTTAAGTATCTGACCGAAAACTAAATAAGTTGCACTATGTACACTATTCAAGCCAATGAATCAGGAACACGCAGCATTAGCGTTTCCGATGAGAATCTGAGCACTATCCGCAGGTTTTCACTCTTCCAGTTGCTTATTGACAGCAACGGCATAGTGACAGAACAGTCACTTGACAAGCTCAAGCTGAACATCCGTTCACTGCTTACCACGCCGCAGGGATCAGACAAGGCGTTGCTGGACCTCTGCATTGACGTAATCTACCACCGTGACATGAAGG
>Ga0265298_10005712_pt1 | contig 15509 bp, 13 predicted proteins | sample AusTroGonzalo_MG_3_FD_193486 | JGI IMG/M metagenome (GOLD analysis project Ga0265298, IMG submission 193486) | Bovine rumen microbial communities from tropical cattle in Woodstock, Queensland, Australia - Gonzalo_01 | ecosystem: Host-associated > Mammals > Digestive system > Stomach > Rumen ... | reverse complement strand
TATAAGGATTGCTTCTTTCGGAAACGATAACGGGGATTTTGGATCTCCATTGTGAAAACAGTATTTCAGGACTGATGGTGTTTAAAAACGAGATAATCACATCGGCCTTACAGCTGTTTATAGTATTTTTCAGTTTTTTTGTGTTTTTGACGAATCGGGTGATTAGCTTTATCGGGTTCTTGAGTTTGACGGGGTTGATTCTTCTGTCGATGATGTTTACCTTCGACAAATCATATTTGGGTTTGTCGGAAGCATCAATTAACAGAAAAACCGTATTTTCCTCTTTTTGTGAAAAGCAGGTTGCCAATTGTTGGGCTACATTTCCTGCACCACCTATTAGTTTGTCTGCAACAATCAGTATTCTCATCTTACTCAACCTTTCTATTCACATAACCCTCGGCACCTTTCATGGAAATGATTCTTGCTGGCACACCTGCTACCACAGCATTATCCGGCACGTCATGCGTGACTACAGCATTTGCACCAATGGCCACATTGTTTCCAATGGTAACTGCACCTATGATTTTGGCACCAGGACCAATATACACTCCATCTCCGATGGTTGCCACCCCGGCATTTTCTCCACGATTGGCCACACCGATGGTAACGCCTTGCGAGATGTTGACATTCTTTCCCATCACCGTGGCAGGACTAACCACGATACAGCCAAAATGTCCAATATAAAACCCCTTGCCAATCTGCGCATTGAATGGAATGCTAATGCCATAATGATATTTATAATGGTTATAGCGATTGATGGCAAAACCATACAATAGCATCCAAGCTTTCTTTCCTTGCAACTCATGGCAAAGCCGCATCCAAAAACTATACCTTAATCCTGGAATGCTTCTAATTGATAGGTACTTAAGAAACAATCCCTTTTTCTTAAACTTGGAAAAGGTTGAATCATTCAAATATCGGCGTGCGTCCAAAAGAAACATTTCATTAAAACAACCGATGGAATTCATGTCAATAGACTTTTTCGTTTTCGTTCAATAATTCCTCAACCATCCAACCGCAAAAGTCAAAATGGGTTCCTTCGTGCCATTGCATATCCTGAGTCCAATAGCCTTCACAGCTATCGTAAGCTTTCACAGCAAAACCATAGCTGATTTCAACAATTTTAGGGTTATGGTCCTCGTCAAACACAAAATCGAAGGCAAGGCTTTGTGCACATAGTTTGCTATTGACCTCAAAAGCTATTTGAACGCACCTTTCGTCGATTTGTTGCTTGTCGTAAACAATGCTCCCGCTACCTGATGCCCTAAAATCGTTTTTTCTTGTCATTCGTTTCAAGGCAAAAGCCTTATCGCCTATCACACACACGCGAATGTCGAACATATTATTTGGAACAAAATCTTGAAAATAGGCATATCCTATTTCATTCTGATGATAGTGTGAAAACTCGGTAGGATATCTCTTCAACGCGTATCTGATTGGGCGAAGCACTTCTCGTAAAGAAGCCTTACCCTCTTTATATTTGTTGAAGCTTTCATGAAACTGTTCTTGCCAACGATATTGCTTAAAACCCCTGCCAAAACATTGATTAATAAGTTTGATGGCTTCATTTTTTGTCCGAGCAAGTTTTACATTAGAAGCCCCTGCGCCACCCTTAAGCTTAAACACCTTCGGAAAAACCGTGTTCTCAGTCCATGTGACAGCCTCTCTCTTCGAATAAAACACATAAGAAGGTACAAGCGGAGCACCAATAGATTCCAATAAATACTTCTGTGCGATCTTATCATCAAAATGCCAGCAGGTATGACTATCAGGGAAACATTTGATTCCTCGTGTTTCCAACGACAAAATCAGCCCTTTGGCAAAAAGCATATCCCGATAATCGCCTTGATGAAAATGCCACATGAATGCATCACAATCCGATACTTGCTCAATAATATCGTTTGCGTATGCATTAACGAGCTTATACTCTATCTGGTGCTGGTCCAAATATGCTATCCAGCGATTGCTGAAACTGTTCTCTCTGTGATGTACGGCTATTTTCATTGGTATCGTTTTTGATTCTATCGAAATATGCATACATACAAATTATGGCATAGAAAATCATGATATAGTTCTGGTTATAGCTCCATCCAGTTAGATTCAAAAACATTACGGTCATCAGACCAAACAAAGACACGCCAACTCCTTGTTTGTTACTCGTATTGCTTCTCTTGCTTATTGACAATGCTATAATGAGCCATACATAAAAAAGCATGAGCAAAACCAAACCAATCATGCCATTTTCGCACAATTGAACCATATATTCCGGATGAAGAACCATTTCTCCTCCTGACATATCCATATAATTGGTCAAGCCAATGCCCGTCCAATAATGCTCATGAAAGAATTCTATTGCCATTTCATATTGGCCGGCACGGTCACCCAATAATACCATTAAAAAATCATTTATTTTTTGGTTGTCAACCAATTGGACATAAAAACCATCATCTTCTGTACTAGAAAGAATACGTTCTCCAAGACTTGTGTTGTTCACAACATAATACACACCCACTGCCAATAGAGCACCAAACACTCCGATTCTCACCCATGACCATAGATTTCGCTTTTTCCCATCGTTCAAGATGACGCCCAACAACAAGATAGCCTCTGCTCCAAAGGCCTTTCGTGTACCTGATAACAGAATTAATGCACTTATACCTGCTACTATTATCCAGAAAAACACCCTGTTGATTTTATTTTCGATGAACAAAACCGAAGTGACAAACAGAAAACTGACTGCGTGCAAAGGCAACAGATTGCCTACATCTTCCACGTCAAATCTACCTTCGTCATTTAAGCTAAAATAAGGCAAGCATATAAGCAAATAAACGCTCAAAGCCGCCCATATCACCCATAGGCAGGTTTGTCTGTCCCTTTTCAGCTCCAACATCAAGATGATAAGCAAAACAAAAGAATCAAAAAAGTGTTTCCTTAAAAACGCAAAAGTGCCAAATTCCGCATAAAAACCTTTAGAGAAGGCATTAGCCATTGAATAACAAAACAAGACCATCCAACAAAGGAAAGCCATAGACATATAGATTTTCTTTTGCTTCCAAAACTCATATAAGTTTACCAGTATGACTAAAATCGACATAATCATGATGGTACGTCCTGCACCGTCCACTTTTAGAATATAAATCTGAAAAGGTTGCCAAATAATAGCCATAAAGATATAGAAAAGGCTATATGCTTTGATAAGTTGCTTCACATCTTTTGATTTTAAATGAATACTTTTCTAAAAACAGTTTTTAGAAAACAAGTTGACTGATAAAACCTACTTTTTCTCTTTATTAACGACGGACAAAACCTTGGTTTTCAAACCCAACAAAATAGTCCTGTCTTTAGGAAACATATAAAGCGTGGCAAAATAAACCACTATGCAAACACCTACCCAAATGAATGAAGGAATAAGGTCATGGTTGACTCTTAATAACGCAAAAGCAACCATGGACATGACCAAACAAGAACAAAGTTCCGGTAATATGTTCGTGAACATCTTCCATGGAGACTGTTTGATAAGAATATATAGTATGATGAGATTCACCAAAACGCCTTCCAAACGAACCAAAGATCGTGTGATATAGAGTGGCTGAAAACCATATTGTCCCGAAATGATGACGGCAGGAACCAATACTACCAAATGCAACAATTGTACTATCACAGAAACTCTCGGCTTACCTATCGCTGGATAAACATTAGAACAAAATCTGGCAAAAATCACCGTAATCACTTCCATCAATGCCCAAAGTCCAATAAAAGGAGCGGCTTCGGTCCATTGGGTGCCCAATATAATAGCAGTAACAAAATCCTGAAACATGAATATGCCAAAACCTACAGGTAAAAGTAGCACAGAAGTGTACTTTTGAAAATTTAACAAAGTCTTTCTCATTTCTGGAATATTGTCCTGCAGACGCGCAATTGCAGGCATGATAACAGGCAAAATACTTGCAGTTATAAGAGTTGTAAAACTACCGACTGTTGTTATTGAAGTTTTATAAAGGCCCAAATAATAGGCATTAAGTGCTCTACCGATAAAGAAAATATCAACATAAGCTGTTGCCCATACCAACACAGAATCCAATATGCTCCACGAGCAGAAAGAAAACATATCTTTTAAGCGTGCAAAACTATAATACCTCCTAGGTTTCCAATTAGATTTGACAGTCAGCAATATGGCATTTACCAAATTGGTAACAATAGTTCCGATAACCAATGCCCAATAGCTTCGCAACCAAAATGCCAATGGAATGGTCACACAAAGCGGCACCAATATCATCGCTAAACGTCTCCAAAATAACGTCTTAAAATCAAAATCTCTTTTGAATAACGCCATTTGGATACTGGAAAATGCGGCTAACGGAATGGAAACACAAGCCACCACAAGCACATGACCCAAACCAGGATTGCCAACTAAAGTAGCGAGAGGTTCGCAGAAAATGGCTATTATACCCCAAAGGACAAAACTCATCACCAAATTGGACCAAAAAGCCACATTGGTAGATTTGTCTTTGTCATCCTCATCCTCGAACTCATGTTGTATCAAATAGCGTTGGAAACCAGCATCCGTGAAAATTTCGGCAAAAGCAATCACCATATTCAAAGTGGCCACTACACCGAATGCTTCTGGTGTTAGCAAACGGGCCAACACCATACTGGAGATGGGTGCAACCAATTTGGCCATCACTTCTGTTATAGCCGACCATTTGGTAGCATTGACAATTTTATTGTTGAGCGTATCCGCCATGAAATTCTTTTCGATTATTCAGTCGGCATGAATAGTATTATTGGTGGACAATATGCAATTCGGAAATGTTTTGTGCCGGATTCCCCTGAATTAAAGAATTATTTGGAAATATACCTTTCACCACACTACCGGCACTAATCACACAATTGTCACCGATGATGGATCCTTTCAGTATGATGGCATTCAATCCTATCCAAACATTATTACCAATAACTATAGGTTGAGAGTCATCACGCCCAATGGTCCTATTTGATGAGTTGACTTGGTGACCATTAGAATCAATAATATTCACTCCTGCTGCAATTACACAGTTATCTCCAATTTGAATTGCCTTTTGCGAATGAACATATACGCCATTTAACCTGCAATTTGCACCAATAGAAATCAGCGCATCAGGTTTGTCAGCCAACAATGTTGTCGGGAAAGGCATCCCTGTATGATAGACATTAGGATTGGAACGAAGATAGACATTATTACCAACTAGAATATGAGTATTGGCATAAGCCAATACTTTGCTTTGTTTATCCAACCTTACAGTGTTCGCAATATGAACTTCTGCTTTTTTGTTAGAATTCATATTTCGAATCCGCAAACGCTGAAAAACTCTATCAAGCTTCCGAATACTGTTCTGAATAATTGACATGAAAATCATCCAATTAAAAAACGTCCTATATTGGATTTGAGTAACAAATCGGATAACACATACGAAACAACAGCCGCAATAATAAATCCACACAAAGGCAACCAATAAGGCCCCACCAACAAAGGGAATTCTGTTTTGTAATATAACAATTGCAACACAAACTGTTGAAAAAGATAGATGCCGAAACAACAAGCTGCTATCGTTATAGTGGCTTTAGACAATTGATGTTTCTGAGTGTAATAAACTACAGTTGTATAAAAAGCAATCAATCCTGCCGAAGCATATAATAATTGGCAGGCATGATTACCAATAACAAACAATAGTTTTTGCAAACGAGAAAATGTGTCTTCTGCCGTTAATACATCACGAAGCGGCCGAAAAACGACAAAAAGGACTACAAAAACCACCCAAAAGATGACAAGATTTCTTGCAGCAATAAGAGACTTTATCTTGTTGGAATGCTTATAGCACAAAAAACCTCCATAAAAATAGATCAGAAAAGAGAACGCATTGGACAACCGTAAAGGCAAACGGAGGTATGAACATAAATTCAACACCACAAGAAACGCCAACTTCCAACTGTCTTTTATCTTTACCTGTTCCAACAACCAACCTCCTACAAAGCACCAGAACAGCATGGGCAGATACCACATGTGGCCGCAGCCGTTGATAACGGAATACACCATATTACTCGCACTATTATATTCGTAAAAGAGGATAAAATATAATACGCTGAAAATGATACTGGGCAGCATTAACCTCTTTAATTTATTGACAATTAACCTCCCCATGTTCTCTATGCGGTTCAGCGTGAGTCGCTGAAAGGCAAAAAGGTATCCAGAAATAAAGACAAAAGCCTCAAGCGTGTATGCAAATGAAAATCTTGCAAGCCATTTGTACAATGGAATATCCACATACCCTGCCGGTTGCCTCCAACAGCCGTCATAGCAGGTGAAAGCATGCATGAAGACAATCAACAAGGCAAGGATAGTCCGCATGAGAGTCACCTCATCAAGGCGTATTCTCTTTTTGTCGGTTTCCATTTATTATTTCTTCTAAAATATCGGTATCATATTATACATCTACCCAAGGTGTTGGGTTCAATCTTTCAATTCTCTCGGAAACAACACTTTATTGATTATCGGCACCTTCACCATCACCAAGGCCAATCCGATGCTTATCAATAATGTCAGAACATAAATCACGACACCTATGCCAACGCTCTCCCTTGTGAAATGCAGGAAAAGTACAGATAGTGCATTGATTACATAAACATGCACCAAATAGATTTGCAGAGAATAAGTGCCGATGAATTTCAGCAATTTAGATTTGCTCAACAAGTTACGCATACCATATAACAATAGGAACACCAACACTGGCATAACCAACCTGAGAATGGTGGAGACATTCAGCATCGAACCTACCAAGTTCTTGCGATAATACAGCAAAACCGTACATACACCTATCAGAAATAAAACCACAGGCATTTGCCATTGGGCCAAAAATTGTTTTTCTGTTAACCAACGCGCCAATAAACCCAAAAGGATGAAATAGAAGGCTTGCGAAATCGCAAAAGGAATATACATCCCTACAGTGTAACAAGACACAACTTTGGTAATTGCCAACACCCATAACGCTATGGACACAAAGACAATAACCCATCTTACAATCGGCTTGGAATTGTACCAGACACTTTTAAGCGTCATCAATGCCAACATGGCGGGCAAAAACCAGATAAAGTTGAAACCAATATACTTGTCCATCAGAGGTTCATTGCCAAAAACAAAAGCATAAAGCATGCCTTTCAAATTCATAGTTCCACCACCAATGACAACAAAAATGATGGCAGAGAACAGAAAAAACCAACAATAGGGAACGCCTATCTTTATCAGGTTGTGTTTTAGGTCTTTTGCAATACTTCGTAAACCTTTCTGCTTACCAGTTTCATCTAGTCTATGGTAGCCATAAATGAATGGCAGTATTAGAAAGACATACACGTGGAAAGAATACAGCCAATGCCAAAAAAAGGTTTTTCCGCCAGTGGCAAAATTGGTCGTTATCATTCCCGAATGACCAAAAACAATGAGCAGCATCAGCAAGCCTTTGATGGCTGATGATTCGTCACGAGTGAGAAGAGAAGGTCTTTCCATATACATCAGTTACAAATTACTGATTGATTAAAATCTTTTCCTAAAATTTATTTCAACTATAATACCCTTTATACCACTCCGCAAACTTCCTCAACCCTTCTCTTAAAGTTATTTTTGGCACAAAGCCAAAGTCCCTTTCCAAACCTGTGGCATCGGCGTATGTGGTAAGCACATCGCCTGGCTGCATCGGCACGAGTTGCTTGTGGGCTTCGAAGTCATAGTCTTGCGAAAGCACTCCGGCACGCAATAGCTCTTCCTGCAATGTCTGCACAAAGTCGAGAAGATTCTCGGGCTGACCGCCGCCGATGTTATACACAGCGTAGGGCGGCACAGGAAGGCCATCTTCCCCTATCTTCTTTGCAGGAGCTTTGGCCATCACTCGGACGACACCTTCAACGATATCGTCAACATAGGTGAAGTCGCGGCGGCAGTTGCCGTAGTTGTAAATCTGGATAGTTTCACCTCTCAATAGCTTGTTGGTAAAGCCATAGTAAGCCATGTCGGGTCTTCCTGCTGGGCCATAAACCGTGAAGAAGCGGAGACCTGTACTGGGAATATCATAGAGCTTGCTGTAGCAATGAGCCATCAGTTCATTGCTTTTCTTGGTGGCAGCATATAGGCTTACAGGGCCATCCACTCTATCATCCACACTGAAAGGCACCTTCTTGTTACCGCCGTAAACGCTACTGGAACTTGCATATACCAAATGTTCAACAGGATGGTGACGGCAAGCTTCGAGAATATTGTAAAAACCGATAATATTGCTCTCGATATAGACGTCAGGATTCTCTATGCTATAGCGAACACCAGCTTGGGCTGCCAAGTTTACTACAATATCGAATTGATACTTTGCGAATAACTCATCTACTACAGCTTTATCGGCAATGGATCCTTTGATGAAGACGTAGTTATGCTCGGGATGCGCCTTGGCTTTGTCGGAAATCACACCCAAACGATAGTCTTTCAGACTGGGGTCGTAATAGTTGTTAAGATTGTCCAAGCCTACAATGGTAAGAGACTCTTGGCTTTCCAAAAGACGCAATACCAAGTTCGCTCCAATAAAACCTGCAGATCCAGTGACAAGTATGCTCTGCATGTTATAATCTTCCGTCCACGATGTTTCTATCCAATGTACATTTCACGTCAAACACCACATGGTTTTCCTTCAACAAACCAAGGATGTCAAGTGCCTCAAATTCCTTGTGTGCCACGGCAGCAATGCAGGCATCGAATTTTTGCTTCGGCAACTCGTTGACGATCTCTATTCCGTATTCATGCTTCACGATGGCGGGATTGGCCCACGGATCGTAAACCGTGATACCGAGGTTGTACTCCTTCAAGGCTTTATAGATATCGATGACCTTGGTGTTGCGCACATCGGGGCAGTTCTCCTTGAAAGTGAAACCGAGGATGAGGATATCACTATTAATCACCAGAATGCCTTTCTTCAGCATCAGTTTGATGGTCTCCATGGCCACATACTCGCCCATGCCGTCGTTCATCCGTCTTCCTGCAAGGATGATTTCAGGGTTGTAGCCATGACGCTGGGCGCATTGTGCCAGATAATACGGGTCAACGCCGATGCAGTGGCCACCCACCAGTCCCGGACGGAAAGGCAGAAAGTTCCACTTGGTGCTGGCGGCTTCGAGGACGTCAAGAGTGTCAATGCCCATCTTGTTGAAAATCTTGCTCAGCTCATTTACGAAGGCGATGTTAATGTCACGCTGTGAGTTCTCGATAACCTTGGCTGCCTCAGCCACTTTGATGGTCGGAGCAAGATGTGTTCCAGCGGTAATCACGCTGCTGTACACCTCGTTGATGTATTTGCCAATCTCTGGAGTACTACCGGAAGTCACTTTCTTAATGTGTTCCACAGTGTGTAGCTTGTCACCAGGGTTGATACGCTCAGGGCTGTAGCCGCCGTAGAAATCTACGTTCATCTTCAAGCCAGAGACCTTCTCCACCACGGGGATGCATTCGTCTTCGGTCACGCCTGGATAGACAGTGCTTTCATACACCACCACGTCACCCTTGCCGATGACCTTGCCGACGGTAGTACTGGCACCCACAAGCGGAGTCAAGTCTGGATTGTTGTCGCTGTCAACGGGAGTGGGAACAGCCACGATGTAGAAATTGCAGTCCTTGATGTCCTCCAACTTGGTGGTACACTTGAAGCCATGGTTCTTTATTGCATCTTGAAGGAGTTCATCTGCCACTTCGAGTGTTGCATCATGGCCACTCATAAGGGCATCCACGCGGGCTTGACTCATGTCGAAACCGATGGTAGGATACTTGGTTGAGAAAAGGCGTGCCAGCGGCAAGCCGACGTAACCGAGACCGATTACACAGATTTTGGTGTCTTTCATTGAATATTGGTTGTTTATATTGATGATTTGTTCGTTATTGTTTTCTAAAGATTAGCCTTGTACCATTCGATGGCTTCATTCAAGCCTTTCGCAAAATCGTACTCGGGATTGTAGCCTAACATCTGTCTTGCTTTTGAGATGTCGGCGTTTGAGTGTTTGATGTCGCCTGGGCGGTCAGGGCCGAAAATAGGCTCGATGTCCTTGCCCAAGGCCTTGGTGAGTGTGTAATAGATGTCTATCAGATACTCCCTTCCACCGTATGCAATATTGAAGGCCTCGCCACTGGCCTCGTCGGGTGCCAAGCAAGCTTTCAAGTTGGCTTCTATGACATTCTCAATGTAAGTGAAGTCGCGGCTCTGCTTACCATCACCATTGATAGTGGGGCGTTCATCGTTCAGCAACTGCTTGATAAACTTTGGAATGACAGCCGCATACGCCCCATAAGGGTCTTGCCTTCTTCCAAAGACATTGAAATAGCGTAAGCCTATAGTCTTCAATCCATAGTGCATTGCGTATTGTTTCGCCCATTCTTCGTCGCAACGCTTGCTGACGGCATAGGGGCTGAGAAGGTTGCCTTCTATGCCCTCTCGTTTGGGAAGGTGTATTTCATCCCCATAGACCGACGAACTGGAAGCGTACACAAAGGTCTTCACCTTGTTCTGCCTTGCGGCCTCCAGCATGTTCAGCGTGCCTTGGATGTTGTTCAAACTGTAATACAAAGGCATCTTTATGGAGCGCGGAACACTGCCCCATGCAGCCTCGTTGAGCACATAGTCTACATCCTTACAAGCTTTCATGCAAGTGTCAAGGTCCTTGATGTCACCCTTGACAAACTCATAGTTGGGATTGTCAAGAAAAATGTCTACGTTGGCCTGCTTGCCCGTACTGAGGTCGTCCAAACAACGGACTTTATAGCCTAGTTTCAAGATGGCTTCGCATAGGTTGGAGCCGATGAAACCAGCACCACCAGTGACAAGAAACAAAGTATCCTTGGGAAATTGAAAATGGATGTATGACATTATTATATTATAAAAATTGATCTGTTTTCAAAGTATTATTTCCATCCAAACGGATGTCCACTCAAAGGCGACTTAGCCATTGGATGATAGTCGCCAATGAGACCTACGGGATGGGCATGGCGGATGTCGTAGGCAATTTCAATAGAACGACGGGCCTCTTGGATGCGGAATCCTCGGCCTTCAAGGATCTCCTTGTAACTTTCGGTGTGCAGTTCGGTGAATCCCAGACTAAACTCAAACTCCTTTCCATCAATCGTGATGGTACGATAGGTGCGTTTCTCGCCTTCTACGGCATTGGGTGGAAGCGTGTCGGAGTTGATGCTGAGGAAGTAGCGCACATGTGCACGTTCCAAATCCAAATAACCCGCCACACGATCATGCGAGGCCACATGGACGATGTTTCTCCTCACATCGCCAAAAATCCAACCCAGCATATCGTAGAAGTGTATACCAATGTTAGTGGCAATGCCACCGCTCTTGTTGACATCACCTTTCCACGAGGCATAGTACCAGCTGCCGCGTGCAGTGATATAAGTCAGGTCAACATCATACATCTTGTCTTGAGGACCTTCTTCCACCATTTTCTTCAAGGCTTTGATCTTATCGTGCAGACGCAACTGCAGGATGGTGTAGGCCTTTCGTCCTTCACGTTGTTCCACATGCTCCAAGCCATCGATGTTCCAAGGGTTGAGCGCAACAGGTTTCTCACAAATGACATCGGCACCCAAACGCAGACCATAATGAATATGGGAATCATGCAAATAGTTGGGTGTGCAGACGCTCATGTAATCAATTTGATTACCGCTGTCTTTCAGTTTGGTGTTGTGACGGTCGAACAATTCCAATTCGGTAAAAAAGGCAGCCTCAGGAAAATAGCTGTCCATAATACCTACGTTATCGTGTCTGTCGTAGGCGGAAACAAGAAGGTTACCTGTGTCCTTAATAGCTTTAAGGTGCCGGGGGGCAATGTAGCCCCCCACACCAAAGATTGCAAAAGTTTTCATTCTTAATATAGTCCTTTTATGTTTTCTTGGTTCTTATAAGTTTTCTTTTTCGATGTCCTTAAAATATTTCACCGTGCCGTAGGTCATCTCGTCACAGGCGGCATCGTCGCAGACGATGATGCCTTTCGGGTGCATTTGCAGCACGCTGACGGTCCACATCTGGCTGACAGCACCTTCGATGGCGTGTGCCAAAGCGCGAGCCTTGCCATGACCATTGGCCAAAATCATCACCTCGCGGCTGTCCATCACGGTACCCACGCCGACGGTCAAAGCTGTCTTCGGCACTTTGTTGATGTCGTTCTCGAAGAAGCGTGAGTTAGCGATGATGGTGTCGGTGGTCAGGCTCTTCACACGGGTGCGTGAAGTCAAGCTGCTGCCGGGCTCGTTGAAGGCGATGTGACCATCGGGACCAATGCCGCCCATGAAGAGGTCGATACCGCCGTAGCTCTTAATCTTTTCCTCGTAACGGGCACACTCGGCTTCCAAGTCTTCGGCGTTGCCGTTCAGGATATTGACGTTCTCCTTCTTGATGTCGATGTGGCTGAAGAAGTTGTTCCACATGAAGCTGTGGTAGCTCTCGGGATGGCTCTCTGGAATCTTCACGTATTCGTCCATGTTGAAGGTGACCACGTTCTGGAACGAGATTTTGCCTTCTTTATGGAGGCGGACCAGTTCACGATAAGTGCCAATGGGTGTGGAACCCGTAGGAAGTCCAAGGATGAAGGGTTTCTCGGCAGTAGGTTTGAAGGCATTGATGCGTTCCACAATATGGTTGGCTGCCCAACGCGACATGGCGTCGTAGTTTTGTTCAATAATTACTCTCATTTTGTTTAGTTATTAGTTGTTAATTTATTCAGTTGTTTAGTTGGTGCTTCGTGTCATTGCGAGGAACGAAGCAATCCAAAGTTTTAGTTTTATTAAAGATTATTGCGTTTTTTGTAATCCTCCACACGCTGCTTGAACTCCTCTGTATCCTTGTGGGTCTTTTTGACGAAGCTGACATCGTCGATGCGGCCCACGACAGCGATTTTCTCATCATCGTTGCGGAAGGTAGTGCCACGAATTTCATTTTCGTAGTCTTTCTTGCGGCTTTGATACACTTGGTCGCAGACATACTGCTGGATGCGGACAGCCTTGTCTAGGTTTTCTTTCCACATCTCCTTGGTCAGCACATCGGTTTCGTCCTTGTAGAGGAACATCAGCGAGAAGTAGGCATGACGCAGTTTCTCGTGCTGGTAGTTCTCCCACAGCTCGTCGTAACGGTGATGGATTTCGTCCCATGTGTTGAGTTTGCCTTCGCGAATGTCGGCACGCAACTGCTCGACATCATCTTCGGGCATGGTCTGACCACCAAGGTTGATCCATTTGCGGATGCGCTTGCCCCGCATTCGTTCCACGATATGCTCCATATCGGTGTCCTTATGCTTCTCAAGATACGTCAGGCAAGTATTTACGGCATAGTAAGTAATCATGTCGCCATAGGCGTGATAGGCTTTCACGACTTTGTCGATGACCACCTTGCGGTGACCTTTCTCGATTTTCTCGCCCAAAACCTCCAACTTGTCGACAGTCTCAGGTTCGTTGTCCAAAAGGTTCTTGCCACACTCGCGCAAGTCGTAATATTCATACTTGCTGATGTCTTCGCCTTTCGAGCGGAGATAGGCTTGTGCCACCCAGACTTCCAACAGCTTGCGGCCTTCGATAATCTCTTCCACGGTGTCGGGTGCAAGGGTTTCAAACTCAATGTTCTGAATCTTGCGCTTGCGTTTGTCGCGGCTTTGGTATTTCGAAGTGTTCCGGGCAAGTGCATACATGTTATACATCCACCAATAGGCAGGCATGAGGTGCAGCTCGTCTTTCGCCAGATTGTTGCTGACAAGGCAGAAGGGCAGCTTAATGTTCATCTCGTTCGGATAGTCGGCCTTCGAGAGCAGTGTAAACGAGGCAAACTTTGAAGAATGCTTCACACTGGAGCAAAGACCTGGCCAGAATCCGCGCGAGGCCACAATCTCACCGTCGGTGGCGCGACTGTTATGGTTGGAACCGATGGTAGCACCTGCCGCCATGTTGCTCTGACCCATCACGCATGCCGAGATAAGGAACGAGTTGTTGTGATGCTGCTCATGCGAGGGGAAGATGATGTTGTTCAACACCTCGCAGCACGAAATGGTGGAGTTGTCGCCCAAAACGGAATAAATCAGGCGGGCACCATACTTCAGGTTGCAGTTGTCGCCCAGCACGAAGCGTGTGGCCACCACCGAATAGAAGATACGGCAGCCATAGCCCGTCACACCATTCACCAGGATAACACCCTCACCAATTTGCGAAGGTTCGTCTTCCGATGAGTTGATAGTGACATTCTTCAGCTTGCTGGCACCTTTGATATAACAATGGGGGCCCACTTTGGCATCCTTCAAAATCCAGCAGTTCTTGATAACGCACGATTCGCCGATGGTGCCATAGTAACCACGGCGGAAGTCGACGCTGGCCTGGGTGATTTCTTTCAGGCGCTCCTGCAACTTGGTGTCATCGGTGTATTTGGCCCACAAATAAGCGTCGGCTGTGGTCATACCGTCGAATGGCAATATCTTGCGGGTGCCTATCTCGTTCATCACTTCAAGCCACACACGCACATCTTCATCCTCGCCTTCCTTGATGGTGCCATTACCGAACTTGGAGTGGTCGGTGGTCGACATCTCCTGGATGTTGAACAGGATGCAACGATCGCCAATGATGTAGTTGGCCATGTAGTGCACATCGTGGATGGCCGCATCGTCGCCGATGTCGCAAGAGATGATACTACTATCGGTGATTCCGACAGGGACGCGCAGGTCGTGGTACTGCAGCACCTGACGTCTAATGCGCCCGATGCGTACCTTGCCGAAGAAGCGGTTGTTGCGCACCATCCGAGTGTCAAACTCGTCGGTCACCCAAATCTCATCCCAATCAGTGGCAGAATTGTTGTTCATCACAAGTTGCTCCACTTCACTTGAATGTAGATGACGCCAACCACCGGCGGGTTGTTTCACCTGCTGGTCGCGGAAGTAGTACTCGTCATAACCATGCAAGTATTTCTCTTCAATGAAGTTCTTATATATCTTATCGTATTCTATGATTGTTACTTTATCCATTTATGTATATTGGTATTTATTAGTTATCAATAAGTTAATTATCCGTTGAATTTTCGACTGAGTTCGGGTTCTACCCGTCGTCTCAGTCTACGATTACGGAAACGGTTTCACAACCCCAGCGTAGCGGATACCGCTTATCCTAACTAATATGGGCCTGTCTAGGTTCATAATGATATTATCTACCTTTATACATGTCTTCGTAATATTTCTGGTAATCGCCAGAAGTGACGTTGTCCATCCACTCTTGGTTATCCAAATACCAGCGGACGGTTTTTTCAATGCCCTCCTCAAATTGCAAGCTCGGTTCCCAACCCAATTCTTTCTGCAGTTTGGTTGAGTCGATGGCATAGCGCATATCATGACCTGCACGGTCGGTCACGTAGGTGATGAGGTTCATGTCCTCGCCTTCCTTGCGGCCAAGTAATCTATCAACCGTATTGATGAGCACCTTG
>Ga0265298_10005711_pt1 | contig 15511 bp, 15 predicted proteins | sample AusTroGonzalo_MG_3_FD_193486 | JGI IMG/M metagenome (GOLD analysis project Ga0265298, IMG submission 193486) | Bovine rumen microbial communities from tropical cattle in Woodstock, Queensland, Australia - Gonzalo_01 | ecosystem: Host-associated > Mammals > Digestive system > Stomach > Rumen ... | reverse complement strand
TTTTTTGAGTGCAACTTTTCCGCGCGGCTTTAGGACATGCCGGATTTCGGCGGAAGAAATCTCCTGTGAGCATTGATTCACCTTGCTGACAACAGCCTGCCAGATGTTCGCCCTTGTTATACTGCCGACGAATGGTAGAGTGGTAGAGTGGGAGAGTGGGAGAGTGGGAGAGTGGGAGAGTGGGAGAGGCTCTTGTGAATCAGGATCCGGGAATTGTCCGTTTGCTTTAGGGGCAAAGAATTCCCTGGTCACCCTGATATTGTTGGCTTCATAGCGGTTTTTTGTGCCAAAGAGTTTTAGTGGCAAAGTCGGAAACTATAAACTCCTGATCAAATCCCGGTAAAAGGGACGGTCGCTTCGATTCATGCATTGTAAAACGGAGTAAGATTTCAAATTTCGGAGCGAGATTTCAAAATTCCGAGTGAGATTTCAAGTGAGATTTCATCATCCATGCTGAAAAACTGCTTCATATGGTCCGTGTTGAGGGGAACTGAATTTGCTGAACCCGTTGATTTATAAGGCTGCAAGCTGCTTTTTAGGGGAACCGGATTCGAGGGGAACCTACCGATCTGAAATGAGCCAGATCCCAAATCCCGAAATCCCATGGGATTTGGCACACACACCCGATGGAATCGGAGTCGATCAGTCCCATATTCCCAGTTTCCAAATGCTTGATCTGTTTCCTTGCCTTTTGCTGTACGCTCCCGCCAAAGACTTCGCTCTGTTCAGCGTTGACCGTGAAATTCCTCTGCTTTTGGCCAAATCATATAGAGCAATACTGTCCATGGGACTGTCCTGAAGTACATTTCTCAGGAAATCAACTGCTTTTTTGATCCTGATATCAGCATATCCGTCGTTGCTGCTGTCGGTTACTTTTTTCTGGTCGCCTGGATTATGTCCTGTGTTTCCGGTGTGAGCTTCATTTTCTTTTTCAGCCGCATAATCCCGCCATGCAAAGTAGGATAGGGTATAGTCGTCTTCCTGCTTCAGTCCGACCGGAAAAAATTCTTTTTCTCTGAAGCTCATCTTCGATGTTTTCAGCATTCGAACCAGATGATTCTTGTAGGGATCTTCCGTTACGGTCAGGATACTCCGCAGCGTGATCATCATTTCCGATCCGCCAAGTCCCTTTGCCAGGTCCGATCCGCTTCTGGATTTGGAAAAGTTTCCGCACAGCACAATCGTTGTGCCGGTTTCTTCGGCGACTTTCTGAATGCGCAGCAGCATGGACCGCAGTTTTTCGTTGGATGTGGATGCAATATCGTCCAGGAATTCCTGCCAGGGATCGATCACGATCAGTTTGGCGTCAAACCGTTCAATAATGCCACGGATATCCTCTTCTTTCAGAACGAAATGCCCCTCGTCTTCATCCTGAAAGTACAGGTGTTCCCGTTTCCCGCCGTAAAGGTCAAACATCGGGATCAGCGTATCCTCAATGCCGTTTTCCGTTGTAATGTAGAAAACAGTAATAGGTTCGCCTTTCTCCTGCTCCAGCAGTTCTCCGTGAAACTGTGTCGGCGGTTTCAACCCGTTGGTGCTGTCGGCAACGATTCTCAGCATCAGGCTGGTCTTTCCGATGCCTGTGTTGCCCTGAATCAGAGTTACCCTTCCGGCGGGAATAAACGGTTTCCAAAACCATTCAGGCTGTTTTCCGACAATGCCCACTGCGGATTTCCCGGCGATCATGTACTTACCTCCCGTATTCGCGCATGACTCCGGCGAAAACCGGAATTCATGGATTCTGAGAGTAATTGTATCATAATATTGGACAAAGTAAAGGGGAACAAAAAAATATTGTTCCCCTGCCTTTGGAATGAACGCTGCAAAAACCCGTCGTTGGTATCCTTTGCCGGATTCAGCTGCTTATTGCATATCCGCTGCAATACGCTCCCGAATCCGTAGCATTTTTTCGTCCAGCTTTGCGCTTTCTTCCGCGCAGGCCTCCAGCTCCTTTGCCAGCTCTTCGATCGTTTGCGGATTAAGATTCTTTTTATACCGCAGTTTGTGTTCGAGACTTGCCCAGAAATCCATTGCGATCGTACGCATCTGCACTTCAACGAACATGTCTTTTTTCCCGTTTTCCGTATAGATCGGTATTTTAATGATCAGGTGAAGACTCCGATAGCCGCTCGGCTTTGGATTCTTGATATAGTCTTTGCGCTCAATCAGCGTGATATCCTCCTGGGCAAGGAAGTTTTCCTCGATTCTGTAAATATCGTCGGCAAAAGAACAGACGACGCGCACCCCGGCAATATCCTTTATATTTCCTTCAACCGATTCGATCTCAATTGGCAAGTGGAGCTTATCCAGCTTCCGAATGATACTGTCGAGGCTTTTTACTCTCGATTTGATGGATTCAATCGGGTTGTGTTCTCCCTGGATGGAGAGGCGATTGTTCAGAATATTGAATCTTGTTTCCACTTCCATCACAGCGCACTGATAATCCATCAGCATGTTGTAAACAGGATCAAAATCAGCATGAAGCTGCTCAAGGTACTGATCGATGTTCACCGGATCGTTCGTCTGCATGGGCTGATTTAAAGCAGGTTGAGTATTGCTGTTCATAAACGTAAACCTCCGTCATTGATTGTAGTTCTTATTTTACGCTATTTTGTGGGTTCAATGCAAGCAGGTTTCCGGATCCGGCGGGAGATTTCGTTTGACATCGGGTCTGAAACGGATTTATCATAGCGCAGGAACCCAAATGCCCCGGAATGGATGTGTGAAGATGATCAACGAAACGATGCTGCAGGGATTCGAATGGTACCTGCCTGCGGATGGAAAACACTGGCAAAAGCTGTCCCGGATGGCGCACTGGCTGGCCTTCCGGGGCTTTACTGCGGTCTGGCTGCCGCCGGCTTACAAGGGAGAACTGGGAGACCGTGAAGTCGGCTATGCTGTCTATGACCTGTATGATCTGGGAGAATTCAACCAAAAGGGAACGGTAAGAACCAAATACGGAACAGCCGAGGAATATATTGACTGCGTCAGCGCACTGAAGCGGGTGGGGATCCGGCCGCTGGCGGATATTGTGCTGAACCATCGCATCGGCGGGGATGAGGAAGAAACCGTTCGGGCGCGCATCTACGATCCGAATAACCGGCTGCAGGCGGAGAATTCGGAAAAGGAGATCGTCTGCAAATCCCGTTTTACCTTTCCCGGGAGGAATGGAAAATATTCATCCTTTATCTGGGACCACACCTGCTTCACCGGCTATGACGTGAATGAGCTGGATCCTGAATATCATCTATATCTGTTTGAAGGAAAAAACTGGGCTCCGGACGTGGACAGGGAAAAAGGCAACTATGATTTTCTGATGGGCTGCGATGTGGATGTACAGAATCCGAAGGTGCGGGAGGAGCTGATCCGCTGGGGCCGCTGGTATCTGGAAAAGACCGGTGTGGAAGGATTCCGGCTGGATGCGGTGAAGCATATTTCAGCCGACTTTTATCGTGATTGGTTGCAGCAGCTGCGCGATCAGACGGGGCGGGAGCTGTACGCTGTGGGTGAGTACTGGAACGGCGATCTGCAGACACTGACCGGGTATCTGGACCGCACGGAGGGGAAGATACAGCTGTTTGATGTTCCCTTCCATTACCATCTGACAGCGGCATCCCGCAGCAATGGTGCCTTCGATATGCGGAACATGCTGAAAGGTACGCTGGTGGAAGCCAGGGCTCAGCATGCGGTAACTTTTGTGGATAATCATGACACACAGATCGGACAGTCCCTGGAAAGCTGGGTGGATGGATGGTTCAAGGCCGCGGCGTACGGACTGATTCTGCTGCGGAAGGATGGATATCCCTGCGTGTTCTGGGGAGATTTGGAGGGCATTCCGGCCAAAAATGTCGGATCGGTCACGGAGCTGAAGAAGCTGATGCGCATCCGAATCTATAATGCTTACGGAACAGAACGTGACTGGTTTGACGATCCGGATCTGATCGGTTTCACCCGGGAAGGAAGCGAGGAAGTCCGCGGGAGTGGATTGGCTTTCCTGTGCACGAACGCCGGGGGTGGCACAAAACGCATGGAGGTTGGAAAGCGCTTCGCGGGGAAAACCTTTCATTGCGTGATCGGCGAACAGCAGGCGGTTACCATCGATGAGAACGGATGGGGCGAATTCGCGGTGAGGGGCGGCGGCTGCAGTGTATATGTGCCCAGGGTCGGACTGTTTCTGAGAATAAGGCATCTGTTTAAGGATGTGAAGCGCTTTTTCCGGGTATCGTGAAACGGAATTCAAATGGAGGAGGAAAACCAATGAAATATGTTGTGATGATTCAGGCCCGCTGCGGTTCCACGCGGCTTCCGAACAAAGTTCTGAAACCCCTTTGCGGCAAACCGGCCCTGCAGCGGATGATCGAGCGTGTGCAGCGCAGCAGCCTTGTCGACGAGGTCATGGTGATCACCTCGATCAACAGGGAGAACCTCCCGATTCTTGCCCTTTGCGCGGACATGGGCGTGCGCTGCGGCGTCGGGGCGGAGGACGACGTGCTGGACCGCTATTACCAGACGGCGAAGCTGCTGAAGCCGGAATACGTGATTCGCCTGACGGCGGACTGCCCCTGCTTCGACGCGGAACTGCTGGATCTGGCCTTGAGCCAGATGGAACCGGATGCCGATTATATGGGCATGATCTCCGAATCCTTTGCCGATGGACTGGACCTGGAGATCATGAAATATGCGGCCCTGGAAAAATCCTGGAAGGAAGCGGTGCATTCCTTTGAGCGGGAGCACGTGACCCAGTACATCAAGCGTCATCCGGAGATTTTCAGGCTCCAGAACTTTGAATCTCCCATCGGTTTCTTCGGCAACCACCGCTGGACGGTGGATGAAGCCGAAGATTTCGAACTGGTTACAAAAGTCTATGAACATTTCGAAATCGGGGAAAAGAACGACAGCTTCGGCTACAGGGAAATCCTGGACTTCCTGAACCGGAATCCGGAAATCATGGCCCTGAACAGCAAATACGCCCGTAATGAGGGCCTGGCCAAATCCATCCGGGAAGACCACATTGTTCAACCCGAATAAATGCTCATGATCGTTCCACCTGTGCGGAGGTCGATTTTGCCTTCTGCGGCCTGAATGCAGTTTGCCAATCTGGAAACCCCTCTTGTATAAGACAGGAAAATATGGTAGATTCAATATAAAAAGCAGGCGGGGGAGATCCCGCCGAAGAAAGTACATTAACGGAAAGGAGGGAAAAACATGGACAGAGTCTGGTCGGATGGCCCCAGAGCCCACGAGGGAGAATTGTGCCCGGAATGCAAAAAAGAACGTTTGGTGTTCGTGCAGTACCAGCAGAGAGAAGGCGGCCCGGTTACGGAAATCTATTTCTGCCATTACTGCGATGACCATATCTATTTTTACCCGTGATGGAAGAAGAAAACGACGAGGATTACTGGTGCCCTGATGCGCCGAACTTCAGATGCATAAAAGGCTACAAGCATGGATGGAGGAAATCCAAAGAATGCAGATACTGCCGCGGACGCGATGAAATGCCATGGCCGCCTGAGGATTAAAGCAAAATAAGACAAAAGCGCCCCGGAAGCCTTGTGAATCAAGGCGACCGGGACTTGTTTTTATTGAAACCTGACATTCCGGAACATCCTCTTGAAAAACGTCGCAAATTGAGGCAAAATACATATTGTCAAAAAGGAAACCAAAAGTATACAGAAAGGCAGTTGCACAGATAAAATGAAAAACCTGAAAAAACTCACCATTCTGCATTCCAATGACCTTCACGGCGATTTCCTGGCCGAGAAAGTGGATAAGAAACTGATCGGCGGTGTTTCCCGTCTGTCCGGTTATATCAACAAAGTCCGCAATGAAGAGAATAACGTCATTTACGCCATTGCCGGCGACATGTTCCGCGGCTCGCTGATCGACAGCGAGTTTCAGGGCATCTCCACCATTCAGATCATGAATCTGCTGGCGCCGGACGTGGTAACCATCGGCAATCACGAGGTGGACTACGGCCTGGCCCATCTGCTGTTTCTTGAAAAGGGCGCCACCTTTCCGATCATCAACGCCAACATGTATTTGAAATACATCGGCGTACACCTTTTCAAATCGCACTATATCAAGGAAATTGACGGGATGCGTGTGCTTTTTATCGGGATCCTGACGGAGAGTGTTCTGGCAAATACCCAAAGAGAGAGACTCATCGGTACCCTGGTTGACGTTGAAGACGCTGCACAGGAGGTTGGCAAAATTTGCGACGCCTTCCGCGATGTCGACATCGATTTTACCGTGCTGCTGACACATATCGGCTTTGAGGAGGACAAGAAGCTGGCCGAGAAGCTTAACCCGGCCTGGGGCGTGGATATGATTATCGGCGGTCACAGCCATACCTTGCTTTCCGAACCCTGTGTGGTTGCCGGTATTCCCATCGTTCAGGCCGCTATCGGCACGGATCAGATCGGGCGCTTCGACATCATGGTGGATACGGACAACAATCGCATCGACTCTTATACCTGGCAATGCATCCCGATTACGGATGAAAACTGCCCGCGTGACGAGGCGCTGGAGGAGATCATAGAGCAGTATAAGGAATACACCGATGAGAAATATAGCCGTGTACTCACGCGCTTCCCGCGTGAATACACGCACCCGAGGCGTGATACGGAGACAGAGCTCGGCGACGTGCTGGCGGAGTGCCTCCGTGCACAGCTCGGCGTGGATCTGGTTCTGCTCGGCTCCGGCAGTATCCGCAAGCCGAAGCTCGGGCCCATCGTAACCCTGGGTGACTTCATGGAGGCATTTCCCTATGGCGGCCCTCTATACGGAATAAAGCTCAGCGGGGCGCAGCTGCGCCATGCACTGAAGTACATCCTGCGGGAAGCAGTCTTCCTCGGCCAGGAGCACGGCTCGTCCTATCAGCTTTCCGGCGGCACATATTGTGAGTATGCCCGTGCGACCCAGTCCTTTGTTTCTTTTAAAATAAACGGAAAAGAGATTCAGGACAGCGATCTGTTTACAGTGATCCTGCAGGAATATCACTTTGTAAACATGGAGCGTTACATGAACCTGACCCTTGAAGAGGTTGAGCGCAACGGAAAATCGGTCGAGGTCGCAAGCGATGCGCGGAATGTGTTGGAGGCCTGGTTTGCTTCTCATCCCCTGGTGGAGCTCTATGATACACCGCGTTATATCGTTCACGGATTGGGAGGATCGGATGGAGAATAAAAGAAGATGAAGAAGATTGCGTGTTTGTTTCCCGGAGTGATTTATACCTTTGACAGACCTTTGCTGTACTACAGCTGGAAACTGCTCGACGGACTGGGCTGGGAAATCATCCCGGTTCGATATGGAGGCTTTTCGCCTTGCTCCAAAAAAGATATCGGGATGATCATAAAGTCTGCGGGCATGGCGCTGGAACAGTCGGAGGAGGCTCTGCGCGGGATCGATTGGAGTGCGTACGGAGATATCCTGATGATTGGCAAGAGCATCGGGACCATCGCCGGCAGTGCATACGCACGCCGCCATGGCATCAACTGCCGCCAGATTCATTTTTCACCGGTTGAAGAAACCTTTCGGTATGCCGGAGAAAAAGGCATCGTCTTCCATGGAACAGCTGATCGCTGGGTGGATACGAAGGTTGTTGAAAGCAGCTGCGCGGAGAAGGGGCTTTCGCTGTATAAGATCGAAGGCGCAAACCATTCCCTTGAGACAGGGGATGTCGGGTTCGATATTGAGACCATCAAAAAAACCATCGGGATCATCCGGGAGTATGTCCTGGACAGATTGTTTGACAATCCGGAAACCCCGCTTGTAGGAGACAGAAAAATATGGTAAAAGAAAGAATAACCAGATTTGCAATGCATGTTGCGGATGCGAAAATGACCAGGCACAACATTTAGTATGCCTGATCTCATAGAGCTTGTTCGATTTTGCTATTGCAGATGGTGAAAAGTCGGGAAATAGATGCTTTTACCACCATCTTCTATAGTTCATAAAGTTGGGAAACTTTTACCTTAAATGATAGGGAAATTCAGCTCTTTTGTCAAGGCAAAACCCTTCATGTTGCACGGCGTTGAAAGTGCAAGCATTTTACTTTGCAAATCATTCGGACCGTGCCTGGATAAAGCGCTTACGTTTCTTCATGATACTCTTCTTTTCACCGTGAATGGTAACGGGGAAAGCAATTCGGGTTTGATAATCTGGAACACCCCCTTGACAGCAGCGGAAAAAAATTGCAAAGTATAGACGAACCAGCCTGACAGAACGGCTGCCGGCACGGAGGGGCATTTCCCTCCGAAGATCTGAAAGGTAGATACGAAATGCCGTATTATGTTTTGCAGCGGGGCTATGAGCTCTGCGGATTTAAGGGACTTCCCTTCGCCCTGCGCCATCCGAACCCGGTATATACAGACTTCTATGACAGGGAGCGCTTTCGGGTCGTCTATGCCTGCGACGGCCGACATGACATCCGGGAGGATGAACTGACGGAAGCGCAGAAAAATCTTCTGAAGCAGCTGGTGGAACAGAAGATTGCCATCCCCAGCGACGGAACCCGGCGGCTGGAGCCGAACCAGGAATACAGGAGCTATCCGGCCATGTACAAAAGCCAGGTTCAGTGGTCCGTTACGGGGCGCTGCAATTATCGCTGCCGCCACTGTTTCATGTCGGCGCCGGATTACAAAGGCGGGGACCTGACGCTCGGGCAGTGCCTCCATATTCTGGATGAGCTGGCCGCCTGCGGCATTCGCTCAGTGGATCTGACGGGTGGCGAGCCCCTGGTAATCCCTCACATATTCGAACTCCTGGACGGAATGCGGGAGCGGAACATCGTTCTCGGGACGATCTATACAAACGGCGCGCTGGTGAACGAAAGGCTTCTGGTGGAACTGGAAAAGAGACAGATGAAGCCGGTTTTCCAGATGAGTTTCGATGGGGTGCGGTGGCACGACTGGATGCGCGGCATCCCCGGCGCGGAGGAAACTGTGATCCGGAAGTTCAGGTTCCTGAAAGAGCGGGGCTATGGGACCGAAACTGCCATGTGTCTGCACAGGCACAATATCGGCGACCTGAAGGAGAATATCGATCTGCTTGCCTCTCTCGGCGTTTCTCATCTGAAGATGGGGATCGCGGACCCCCTGGGAAGCTGGAAAAGCCAGCGCGGGCACTTCCTGACCGCGGACGAGGCAAACGAGGCCTTCCTCGCGTATATACCGCAGTATGTGGCGGACGGAATGCCGATGTCGGTGCAGTTTGGCCGTCTGATTGAGTTCAATACGAAGCGCAGAATGATCACCATCCCCCTTGAGAAGTTTTCCGGCAGAGAAAAAGCCTCGGAGGGCTGGGCCTGTTCCACCATCAAAAACACCATGTATATCAGCCCGCAGGGAAGGATCCTTCCGTGCATGATGTTCGCCGGTACGGTCATGGACGGACCGCCGTTTGATTCCGTGCTGGAAAAGCCGCTGAGCGAGATCCTCTCCGACTCCTTCTACCGGAACACCTGCCTGACAAAAATGGGAGACTGTATCGGTCACAATGAAAAGTGCCGCGGCTGTGAATACCGCCTCGTTTGCGGGGCAGGCTGCCGGTATTCCGCCTGCGGGGAGCTGGGAACGGATTATCTGGCGCCTGATGAAGAAACGTGCTGTCTGTTCCGGAATGGCTGGTATGAAAAGGCAAAAGAATTGCGCAGCAGGTACCGAAAAAGTTTTCCTGCTGAAAAACAAAAACCATGATTCCGTTCTCAGCTACCTGGCCCGCATCCGGTAAGCCGGGTAACGCGGCAAGTTGATGGGAGTCTCCCATCCCCGCACACGTGGGGCCGCGAGTTCCGAAGGAATGAATCCCTTTTCCTCCCGGCAATGACAGTATTAATCCGTTAAGGCGGTTTCGAGTTCATGTCGCATCATTTTTTTTGTAAAACGGCAAAGTGCTTCAAACTGAGCATCGCTGTAGGAAGCGCGGTTGTTGGGGCACACGCCTGCGCAGTTCCAATAAGCGAAACATGTTTTACACGATTCGCGCTTCTCGTTTGAGAATACTGTAACGCGTTCAAATCTTTCAGGATCGATATTTACCGCGGTATCCACGCTTCCAAAGAGAAATTTATCATACAATGCGTCCCTCTCCGAGGAAGCCCGATGACAGGCAACCAATGTTCCCGTCGGCGTAATACAAAGTTCGCCGCTGCACCATCTTTCTTTGGGAAACAGGGTAGCTCTGATGATTGAATTTCTGAGACGTATCCCATATTGTTCTCCCAGCTCCCGGGCCTTGAAGAAGCTGGTGTAAAACTGATCATAATAGTCTGTTTTTTCCAGGCCGTCCTGCGATACATGCTCAAAGGTCATGCCTTTGACGCCGGGGAAATGCGTGTGCACATGCGCTACCATTTCCGGCATTCTGGAGACGCAGGCTGTGGTGATCGTGGACCTGATGCTGGGAATCAAGCCGTTTGCAAGGAGGATTCCAATAGCCTCGGCCACTTTATCATAACTGCTCCTGCTTTTGTCCGGGAACGGGCGCTGCGTATCCTGCACATCCGGAAGGATATCAAAGGATAAGCCTATGTGAACATTACGTTCCTTCAGCCACAGGATCCTGCTTTCGGTCAGCAGGGTTCCGTTCGTCATGATTGAGATCTGGTATTCCTGCCCCCTGGACTCTTCACGGATATGTTCGATGGCCCATGTCAATAACTCCCACGTAGCGGTCGGCTCGCCACCCCCCAGAAAGACAAAGCGCTTTCGTTTTGAGTCGATTTTTGAGAACACATATTGAATAGCCGTAGAAAGCGTATGCTTATCAATGATCTCGCTGGAATGCGCGTCGTGAGCGAAACAATATTCACATGCCAGATTACACCGTTGAGACAGCAGAATCACCAGACGGTTTGCGCTTGCCATCCGCGACGGGTGAACGCTTCGCTCTTCTCTGGAAAAGACCGTATCTATGCGGTCCCGCAATAATCGATAATGATCGGGTATGGGTACATCTTTTTCCAGGTAGTCCCGCAAAACCGAAGCGGCGTCTGCGCTGACGGAGAAAAGCCGGCTTCGAAGCGGCGAATAAAAGAGATACCTGTCCGGCTTTTCCGACGGAATCAGAAATGAATTCTTAACCCTTACGACATCCATTTTATCCCTCCGGTTTTTGTGAAGAACAGATATCAGAAAGAAATCCACATCATCTGAACGATAATGTGGATTCGGGCAGGGTGCCATGAAACTCAGTCGTCACAATCACAATCGCAAGGTAAGTCAAAGCAACCGTCCTCACCGTCATCACAGCATTCATCAACATACTCTTCATTTTTGCTGCTGAGATTCACAATGTCACTGACATAGGAGAGATCCATTTTTTTATCTCCTTTCTTTTGCACTTTTCCACAGGTTGCTTATACAACCAATGATCATTTTATTAAAGTATAAAGAATTTGTCAAGTACACACGAAGAGACAGCTTTGCTTTCTCCTTCTACTTTTCCTCCGGCGCAGGCGCCGGGATCAGCAGTGACTCTCCTGTCATCTCTGCCGGCTTTTCCATCCCCATCATCTCGATCAGCGCGGGAAACTGTCTCTGTATTTTTCCGCGGCTTCCTTTGCCTTTTCATACCAGCCGTTCCGGAAAAAATGACAAACTTCCTCATCGATTCCAAGATAGTCATTTCCCGTGCCGGCGCAGGCACATGCCCGACACCCGGCGCCGCAAAGCAGCCGATAGCCGCAGGCGCTGCATCGCTCATTATGCCCGATACAGGAGCCCATCGGGAGCCTGCTCATTTCCCGATAGAAAGAATCTGTGAGGATTTCGGTGAGAGGTTTTTCCAGTACGGATTCAAACATCGGCTCCATGGCCGTACCGCACATCGACATGCAGGGCAGAACACGGCCGGAAGCGCTGATATACATATTGTTTCGAACCGCACGGCAGGCGAAAACGCGTTCCTCACCCGGCTGTCCGCTGAACTTCGCGGAAGGAATCCGGATGATTCTCTTTTCCCGGTCAAAATCAAGAAGACCGCAGAACTGCGCGGAGACGGGCATGCCATCCGCGACATATTGCGGAAGATACGCGAGGATGGCCTCATTCGCCTCATCCTGCGTGAGAAAATTCGCCGTTTCCCGCTTCCAGCGGCCTTCCGGCCTCGCCACGGCCATTTTCAGGTGCCTTACGCCCAGGGAGGCCAGCATATCCACGCTTTCTTTCAGCACGCCGATGTTATGCCTGTGCAGGCACATGGAGACTGCTGTCTGAAAGCCCCGCTCATGCAGGAGCCGGAAGGCCCGGATCACGGCCTCTTCCGCGCCGTCCACGCTGCGCAGCCAGTCATGCCGACCCGCGCCGTCAAAACTCAGGTGAAAGGCCGGGCGCATCTGTCTTCTGTCCAGTTCATCCAGCAGCTTTTCATCCACAAGCCGGCCGTTGGAATGAATCACCTGCAGCAAAATATCCCGCTGGCGGATTTCATCCAGCAGGTCAGTCAAACAGGGATGGATCAGCGGCTCTCCTCCGGTGAGCTGCACCACGCGGATTCCGCAGGACAGCAACTCATCCAGAATGTGCCTGCACTCCGCCAGAGAGAGATCCTTCCCCCGATAGTCCGGCGCGGACATAAAACAGTGGCGGCAGCGATAGTTGCAGCGCCCGGTGACGGACCAGTTTACAGCTTTTTTATACAGGGCCGGATAACGCCGATATTCCTGCCGCGGCTCGAGCCGCTCCTCCCCGCCTGAGGGAACAGCGATGTGCTGCTCCTTCAGGCGATTCAGAAGGTCTTTCTGAGCGGGAGAGAGGTTGTCTTCGACGATGTCATGCCGACCGTCCAGGGCATATACAAGCCGATACTCGTCCCTGTCGAAAAAATCTACATGCTGCGGATCGGGATAGCGAAGGCCGAAGGGCATTCCCTCCCATCCGCACAGTTCATAGCCCTTCCGCAGAAGATAATATGCCACAGACGTTCTCCGTTTTCACCTTTTCCGTCTTACTTCTCTTCAGCTTCCTCGCCGCGGACGCTGTTATTCCAGCAAGGATGGGGCACGTAGTCCGGTAAGAGGTAGCACCAATCCACGGTTTTCTTCTGGTCGCCTTCGACTGCTGCCTGTTCTTCTTCGGAAACTTCCTGGGAAAGAACCTCTTCTTCTTTTGCCTTTTCCTGTTCTGACATTGGTTGTTCCTCCTTTATGATTTTGTATTCTGAAAACTCAGAGCCATTATGATATCATGGACTCTGGTTTTTCCAAAGGGAAAGCATTACTTCCTTTCCTCAAAAACCGGTCACGTCCGAAAATCTCCCCCGTTCCCGGCTGTAACATAATATACCTTTTTTTCAGATGTTTTTCAAGGAAGGTTCCCAGAATGTCAAACTTTTTTTCGTCCAAGATTGTTATTCACAGTTTTTCAAAGAGGAGAAAAATACACCGGCTGGCAGTGATCAGGGACGAATTGGCCATCTTTGCAGAGACCATGGAAGGATTTCAGAGAAGTCGTTCGGGGATTATTATACCGATGTCCAACTTCATATGCGGAGCTAACGGTTGCTAAGGTAAGCAATAATATTCCTGCATCTGTTATAGGCGTACAGTTTGCAGTGCGAACGCAAGAAAACCCGCACAAGTGGCAAAGGCAGCACCGGTTGCACATTCGCCAGTTTCCTCATCGACGCTTTCGCATGCGACGCCGTTATCCATTGATGTTGCATTCAGATGACGCAAAGCACTTTCAGCATAACCGGCCAGGAGACTGTTACAGATGGCTAGAATCCAGGGGTGCGGTGCATGCTTGCATCCGATTTCCGCAATCGTATGGTTCGCAAAAGAGAGAGGATAGTTTTTATCCCTGATGACAGAGACTGTATTCTGCCAAACAATGTTATCCCGGTCGAAAAAACCATAGAAAGGCAGTAATTGCAAGCTTCCAGGAGGCTCATCATAGATATCCCAATTTTCGTTGAGGTCCACAGACCAGGCAAACACAGGTTTACCATCCTGTTCAAAAACGCAGTGCCGCAGGATTGCATTTTTTACACTGTCTGCCTTTTTATCCAACGACGGCTTGTTCAGCAATTGGGCCAGAATATGAAGTGATTTCCATACCAGCACATTATCATAAGTCAGATAGAGATGATTGTGCATATCATCTCTTCTATCGCCTCTGCGGTCATCGGTTTATCGGTTGGCCTGTTCGTTGTTCTCTCCGTTGTTGAGTTTGCGATCGGCTACTGGCAGAACGGTATCGCCTTCATGGTGCTTGCTCTGCTGGCCAGTCCAATTGGACTGCCGGCGATTGCGAACTTCCTGCTGAACAGAATGGATCACATTCTCGGATTCTTTGAAGGACTTCTCTGCTGATCATCAGCAGCAACATCACGGCGGTTTGTGTGAATCACAGATCGCCGCTTTTCTTTTTATGGAGGAACGAATGGCAACAACACGCATTATTCCCATGCACATCAACAAGGGAAAAACGATTGCTCAGTGCATGAAAGCCCGGATTGATTACGTAAAGAATCCGGATAAGACAGAGGATGGAGAGTTTATTTCGTCCTACGCCTGCGCACCGGAGTCAGCGGATCAGGAGTTTGTTCTTGCGCGAAATCAGTATCTTATGAACGCCGGCAGCGGAAAGAGAAACGAAGTGATTGCGTATCAGCTCCGGCAATCTTTTAAGCCGGGAGAGGTTTCGGCGGAGGATGCAAATAAGATTGGCTACGAGCTGGCTGAGCGCCTTCTTCACGGCGAACACGCCTTCATTGTGGCGACACATACGGATCGAAGGCATGTCCATAATCACATTGTGTTCTGCGCAACAGCTCTGGATTGCTCTCATAAATTCAGGAATGTGTGGAATTCCAGTCGTCTTGTTGCGGAGATCAGCGATGAGCTTTGCCGTGAACATCATCTTTCAGTTGTTCAGAATCCGCAGAACAAAACCGTTTCCTATGACAAATGGGAGGGCGATCAATCCAACTTGAACAGCCGGGATAGTCTGCGAATTACGATTGACGAAGCGCTGCGGATGCAGCCTGATGGATTTGACGCGCTCATGCAGCTAATGGAGGAAGCGGGATGCTGGATCAAACGCCGCGCTCATATCAGCATCAAGCTGCCTAGCGGAGAACGATATATTCGCCTGGACAGCCTTGGCGCGGAATACTCAGAAGAAAAATTGAGACAGGTGCTTGACGGCCATCATGTTCACATTCCGAAAATTCCCAGGAGCGAATACAACTACTATGGATATTGGTCTCCTCGGCAGGATCATAGGGAATCCGCTCGGTATAGATTCCCTCGCCGCTGTATTTCCTGCCGTCCCTGAGACAGAAGTAGTGATAAAGGACTGCCTCAATGAAGCGATTGAGGCCCAGGCCGTCGCACAGGCCATGGAACATGGCAAAGGATATCCTGTCCTTCCAATAGGTCACGTCGCTGATGAACGACCATACATTCCCCTGGTATTCGGACCGACGAATGATATATCGAAGGAGCATTCTCCATGAGAAAACTGGTTTACCGGATGCGGGTCAGGTGGCTGAGAACGGAATCGAGCTC
>Ga0265298_10005709_pt1 | contig 15513 bp, 14 predicted proteins | sample AusTroGonzalo_MG_3_FD_193486 | JGI IMG/M metagenome (GOLD analysis project Ga0265298, IMG submission 193486) | Bovine rumen microbial communities from tropical cattle in Woodstock, Queensland, Australia - Gonzalo_01 | ecosystem: Host-associated > Mammals > Digestive system > Stomach > Rumen ... | reverse complement strand
ACAACCATGTTGTCTCTAAGGTATCCCATCAGAGCGCTTGTACCACCCGGGAACTCAGGTGATTCATCAACCACCATAAATACATCCTCCTCACCGGGAGATTCGCTCAATTGGGCATTTTCCATCGGCTTGCCCCAATCATCGTCACCATCTAAAGTTAAAGTTACCCATTCAACAGCACCATCTGTACATATACCTTCATTGCCTTGGGCCGGGATTACTTGTTCCTGACCGGCAGGTGTTTGGGTGCTGTCTACTGTAACATCATCCTGTTTGGAGAGCAGGCTGATGGTGAACGCCAAAGCCATTATGATTGCGGACGCGGCAGGTAGTCCAACTGCAATACTCAGATATGTGCGGCGACGGCGTGCAAAACGCTCCCGTGTTGCCTGCCTGTTGAGGAAAGCATCACGGTCTGTGTCAGGCAGTTTCATCTCATAGCCTTCCAGTCGCTGCTTGAATATATCGTCAAAATCTTTCATCTTCCTGTCCTTTTAAGATAATCATTAACCTGGCTCTTAAGTTGAGCGCGGGCCTTGGCCAGAATGGATGCCGAACCTTTCTCCGTGATTCCTATGGCTGCGGCTATATCCTTATGGCTGAAACCGTCTATGCAGTACATGTTGAATACCGTACGCCTGACCGATGGCAGGGCAGCCACCATATCCAACAATGCCTGTGCCGGTATGTTATCGGCCGCATCGTCATCGGTATCAGTAATACCCGGTTCAATCGTCTGATCCAGCGGAACAATACGCAGCTTGCTCATCTGGCGCAGGCGGTCAATCACAACGTTGACCGTAAGGCGGCGAAGCCATGCGTAGAGTGACCCGTCACCGGAATAACTGAAATACCGGAAACTGTCCATGGCCTTTATCATGGCGTCATGCATCAGGTCCTGGGCTTCTTCACGGTCTGCCACGTATCGGTAGCAAAGAGCATACAGGCGCGACGCATACTGAGCGTAGAGTTCGCCTTGCGCCTCCCTATCGCCTGCAGTACACAAGCGGGCCAGTTCCTGCTCAGTTCTCATCCTACTTTCAGCTTATCCGGTTTTAGAACGGCAAGATACTTAAAATACGTCTTTCTATGATCTTTTTCTTTAGATTATCTGCGGCGGCCGAAGAGTCTTCTTCTGGGTTTGTCATCAAACTGTGTGGTTTGGATATCAAGTACACCATTACGTCCGCGCGTTCCCCAGATTGCTGTGGATGCCGGGGTGGTGAGGATTGAAACGTTCTTTATCTGACCGGTTGCCAATCCCAGAAGGTCAGCCGCTTCCTGGCGTGTAATATCATTGTCTGCAATCATATCCGACAGTTTCTTTCCGTCAACATCTGCTATGTTGCCATCAACAACCACTAATGGATTGGAAACCTCCTTTGTCTTGTCTTTGACTCTTGACGAAGAGCCTACAAGACTGTCCACTAAAGATTCATCGTTATGAAGCGGTGATGCAAAAACATTGGGTATATCGGTCTTAATGCTGTCATAATAGAAATCACGCTCTTCATCGGGCAATACGCAACGTACCATCCAGCCTATCTCGGGTTTTAAAGCTCCGGTTGAGGCATCTTCGCTCAGGCCAATGATGCCCGCATACAGCAGCATATCGTACTTGGCAAGAACAGTTCCGTCATAGTCCCTGATTTCATAGATGAAAGGTGTCTCTACAACCTCGGGAAGCAGTCTGGCGTTGTACGTCATTGGACCGGATATCCTTTCGCCGAACGCATCATACGGATAGAATGTGGTAAACCAACCGTCAAACCTAAGTTCCGTATTGTCCGCATCTTTGGAGGGTATTCCACAACCCATTAGCCTGAATTTGACCGATCCCACCATCTCCATCCAGAACTCTTTTACTATTTTACCCTGTGAGGCATCCACAAACTGTTTAAGTATAGGATCCAGGCTTTCTATCCACCAGTCCATTCCATATCCTTTAAGGGATTGGGCCTTCTCCCTTATCTTGCGCCAATCGTCAGGAGTTCCGGTCAAGGTGATATCCGGTATTCCGCATCCCAATGTCATCACCTTGTATTCAAAATAGGATTTTACCGATTCCATCAGGGTTATCTGTGATGCAATCTTTTCAGTTATGCCCGTGGTGCTGAAATCGGCGGTAATGATATCGGCAATATTATTCTTAGTATTGCTCCTTATCTGCTTCTCAAACTCGCCGAAGATAGAGTCCCAGTTGACCTTGTCAGTTTCAAGAATAAGGTTTCTGGGTGATTCCACCTCAAGGGTCTTCTTGCCCTGATGGTAAACTATCTTGTCTCGGAGTTCCTCAGAGTTAAGGTTTACATGGGCGGCAAATCCCTGACTTATAAGCAACCAGATCACATCGGGAGACAAGACTATACCCCTATGACTTGCATAGGCATTGATCATTCCCTTAAAGAATGAGTGGGTTCCGAAAGAAATCAGCGAATCGCCGTCAATACTGCTTTTAATGACCCCGTTACGGTAATCAGCACTATTGTATTTTACAATAGTATTAGCGATTTGATAAGAAGAACTGTGCTGGAATGACCGTTCTATCGGTTCCAGATCCTCAACATGGAAAGTAAAACCGGAGTTTTGCGCCAAAGCGCCAACCGTGAGCAGACTCAATACCAATCCAACAAACTCTCTTTTTGCAATCGACTTTTTCATACCAAAAAGTTTATTGTCGATGCAAATGTAAAGAGCCCAACTACATCAATCCAAGAGATGAGCGTTGCAAATCCGTTGCAAATGCACTACTTGTGATCCTGGTTGAAGAGGCGGAGGCGTTCCTCAAGGGCGGGGAACTGGTCATCACGGAAATTTGATGAGCAGCCGCGCATGCCCTGGCGGTCACTTCCGGTCGATGACAGTACTATTCCGCTTATTCCGTAGTACAGCAGCTCATGCATAAGCTGTCCGCCCTCCATGGGTGTGCCGTCAGGAAGGTTATAGCCGAATGTAAAGTAGAATCCGTCGCTTACCGGCTCCTCCAGGTCCTTATCGTAAGTGATATGGAATCCGTTGCGCAGCATAGCCTCCTTGATCTTCTCCGACCGGCGTGCGTACTCACGGATATCCTCACGGAATTGGTAAGTACCGTCACATGCGGCCTTGAGCATAGCGGCCATAGCGCACTGTACCGAGTGGGTTACGCCCGATGACATAGCGTAAAGCATATCGTATGCATAAACGGCACCGAAGCGGGATATGTTGTAACGTTTCTGAAGAGTTTCAAAATGACGTTCGGCCAGCTTGTCCGATATGCATGCTACGGCGATACGCTCGCCGGCGTAGCTGAAAATCTTGCTGCCGCTTATCATCATGATGTAGTTATCGGTGTAGTGTGATACACTAACCTGATAAGGCGGCTGGAAAGGAACTCCCAGACCGTCACGGCGGAAATCCATAGTCATGTAGGCCAGGTCCTCCAGGATGATTGTATCATATTTTGTAGCCAATCCACCGATAGTTTTTATCTCCTCCTCGGTCAGACACATCCAACTGGGGTTGTTGGGGTTTGAATAGACAATGCAGCAGATGTTGCCTTTAGCCAGGTAACTCTCCAGCTTGGGTCCCAGTTTCCCGGCACGGAAACCGGCTACGTCAAACTGGGCGAACTTGACACCCATAACCTGACACTGCATTTTCTGGACAGGGAACCCCGGGTCTATAAAGAGGATGGTATCCTTCTTGGGGTCAACCTGCGAGCAGAGCAGGAATGCGGCAAATGTGCCCTGCATGGCTCCGCAAGTGGGAGTGCAGTGAGAGGGCTGGATATCGGTATTGATGAAAGCCTTTACAAAACGGGCAGCCTGCTCCTTGAGTTCGGTTATTCCCTCAATGTTGGGGTACTTGGAAGCTACTCCGCGGTCCAGGGCCTCTTTCTGTGCCTGGATACCTACAGCCGCAGCCGGTATTCCTGGTACACCCATCTCAAAATGTATGAACTCCTTGCCGGTCACCTTCTCGGCATTCATGGCGCAGGCCAGCACCTGACGGATGGAGGCCTTGTTCATATCGGTTACCTCAATGCTCTTGAGGAAATCATCTATAACGTTTTTGGGAATAATCGTATTCATCGGTGTTTTTATTCACAGTTACGGCCTATCTCAAGGGCCTTTATGTTCATATCTACAATTGCATCGCCCTTGGCACCGAATATGGTGCGTACGCTCTGGCACAGTTTGTCAAAGCTTATGCTCTTGAGTGCCTTTGAAGCGGCACCTAGCAGTATCATGTTCACTGCCTTGGGCATCTTGTGCTCCTTACCCAGTTCATCGGTATCGATCAGGATAACGTTACCAAGCTCCTTGAGCTCGGCAATGATGGCATCCTTATCTGGATAGTTGCCTATGTTTACAAAGGGGTTGGATGATGTGATTACCCAGCCGTCCTTGCTCAGGTACTGTTTGTAACGCAGGGCCTCCATGGGCTCCATAGCGATGATGATATCGGCCTGACCAAGTGATATCAGGTCACTTGCTATGGGCTGGTCCGATATGCGCAGGTTTGACTGAACGTCACCGCCGCGCTGGCTCATTCCGTGAACTTCGGCCTGCTTGATGTAGAGGTTCTCCTCAAGGGCGGCCTGACCTATTACTGTTGCTATAGAGAGGATACCTTGTCCTCCTACGCCTGCAAGAATTATATCTGTCTTCATTTCTGTGCTGCTTTTGCCTTTGCCTTGCGGGCAAGTGTCTGGATACATTCACGGCGCGGTATGATAACCGACAGGCCCTGATACTCAATCTCCTCACGCAGTGTGCGTGTGATCTCCTCCATATTCTGAGGCAGCGGAACCACAACCTTCAGGTGGTCGGGGTCAACACCTATGCCGCGGCAGATTGCCTCGAACTTGTTGGTGCCGGCACTGTCCTGTCCGCCGGTCATACCGGTGGTAAGGTTATCGGATATGATGATTGTGATGGGAGAGTTCTCATTAACGGCATCCAGCAGACCGGTCATACCGGAGTGGGTGAATGTGCTGTCACCTATGATGGCGACTGCGGGGAACACGCCTGCATCGGCGGCACCCTTGGCCATGGTGATGCTGGCACCCATATCAACGGTGCTGTCAAGAGCCTGGAAAGGAGGCAGGGCACCCAGAGTGTAGCAACCTATGTCACCGAATACCTTGGCATCCTTGTAATCCTTGAGTACAATGTTGATTGCCTCATAAACGCTGCGGTGACCGCAACCTTGGCAGAGGGCGGGCGGACGTGCCACAACGTTTTTGGCAACTTCAGGATGAGGCAGTGGAGCCAGACCCAGAGCGGCCTTTACAATATCAGGATTGAGTTCTCCCTGGCGGGGTAATTCACCGGTCAATCGGCCGATAATTTTGCAGTCAGAGGGAAGAATACCTGCCACCTGCTCCTCGACAAAGGGCTGACCGTCCTCAATCACCATGATTGAGTCACACTGCTCAGCAAGGGTACGTACGGTCTCGGCAGGTATGGGGTACTGTGAAATCTTGAGTACTGGGAAAGGTATGCCATCGGGATAACACTCCGACAGGTAGTTGAATGCATTACCGCAGGCAATGGCTCCCATCTTGAAACGCTTGGCCTGGGCGTTGAAGCTGTTGAATGGTGATTCAACTGACAGCTGCATAATCTGTGGCTGACGCTCCAGAAGTGAAGCGTAGCGGCGTTTGGCGATAGCGGGCAGCAGCACCCAGTCACGTACTCCGCTTACGGGATTAAGCGGATTCTGGTCGCGTTTCTCCTTGAGGGAAACCACTGCACGAGAGTGGGCCAGACGGGTTACGGTACGCATCAGTACCGGGAGCTTGAGAGCCTCGGACATATCATATGCGTAAGCCATCATATCGTAGGCTTCCTGCTGTGATGAGGGTTCAAGAACCGGAATCAGTGCGAATTTACCGTAGAATCGGGTATCCTGCTCATCCTGAGAAGAGTGCATCGAGGGGTCATCGGCCACGAGGACTATAAGTCCTCCGTTCACTCCGGTAATGGATGAGTTTACGAACGGATCGGCAGCCACGTTCATGCCTACATGCTTCATGCATACCAGGGCGCGCTTGCCGGCAAATGACATACCCAGAGCAGCTTCCATGGCTGTCTTCTCGTTGGTGCACCAGCGGTTATGTATCTTTTCTCCGGGGTTCTTCTTGCAGTAACCCTGGATGTATTCAGTGATTTCAGTTGAGGGTGTGCCGGGATAAGCGTAAACTCCGCTCAGTCCGGCATCAATGGCACCCTGTGCTATGGCTTCATCGCCAAGTAACAGTTTCTTCATATATTGAGTGTCTTCAATTTTCAGGAACACAAAAGTACTTATTTTTTCACTTCATCGGCATCCATAAGTGAGGTCGATGCGTGTACGGTAACCTGACGGTCGTAGCAACCGAACATCTTGTCAACGCTCTCCTTCTCCTTAACAGAACTAAAGAGACTTACTATCGGAACTATAACCAGACCTGCTACCATTGACAGCACACCTGCGTTGATGGGCGAGCTGAAGAACGGGCTTATGAATGTGGTATGGGTGAATGTACCGTACATGCAACCGCACATGATTCCTACTCCTACAATGAAGCTTGCCCAAACAGAAGCCTTGGTGGTCTTTTTCCAGTAGAGTCCGTACAGGAACGGAGCCAGGAATGCACCTGCCAGAGCGCCCCAGCTGATACCCATGAGCTGAGCGATGAATGTAACTGAGCTCTTGGCCTGGATGATAGCCAGTACGGATGATACTGCGATGAAGAAAACAACCAACAGACGGATTGAGAGAAGCTGTGATTTCTCACTCATGCTCTTGCCGCCCTTGGCAATGGCCGGCTTGATGATATCAAGTGTAAGGGTGGAGCCTGATGTCAGAACCAGCGATGAAAGCGTGGACATTGATGCTGAGAGAACCAGTATGATAACTACACCGATCATAAGGTCAGGCAGGGTCTGGAGCATAGAAGGAACGATGCTGTCGTATATTGGTGTCCCGTTTACTTTGTCAATGACATCTCCGTACAGACGACCGAAACCGCCCAGGAAGTAGCAACCACCTGCCACGATAATGGCAAAGAAGGTTGAAATGAAGGTTCCCTTGCGGATGGCGGCCTCATCACGGATTGCATAGAACTTACCTACCATCTGAGGCAGACCCCATGTGCCAAGTGAGGTGAGCAGCACGACGCCAAGCAGATAGAGCGGTTGCGGTCCGAAGAATGAGACAAAGGCGCCGTTAAGCGCGGGAGCGGCCTCGCTGGGAATCTGTGACATTTTCTCTATTGCTGCGGTGAAACCGCCGTTTCCGTTAAGAACAGAAAGGATAACTGCAACTATACCTATGAGCATGATCATACCCTGTATGAAGTCATTCACGGCTGTAGCCATGTAACCTCCTACCAGCACGTAGATACCGGTCAGGATAGCCATACCTAGAACGCACCATCCGTAGTCAATATTGAAAGCCATTCCAAACAGACGTGACAGACCGTTGTACAGGGATGCGGTATAAGGAATAAGGAACACGAATACGATTACCGAAGCAGCAACCTTAAGTGCCTCGGAGTTGAAACGCTGACCAAAGAAATCAGGCATGGTGGCACTCTTGAGGTACTGTGTCATAAGGCGTGTGCGGCGGCCCAGGATTCTCCATGCCAGGAGAGAACCTATAAGGGCGTTGCCCAGACCTATCCAGGTGGCTGAAAGACCGTACTTCCATCCGAACTGGCCGGCATATCCTACGAATATTACGGCCGAAAAGTATGATGTACCGAATGCGAAAGCCGTAAGCCATGAGCCTACCTTACGGTCGCCCAGTACGAATCCCTGGACATTGTTGGCTGTTTTGCGGCAATAGATACCAACGCCTATCATCACGGCGAAGAATAATATCAGAATCAGAATCTTTAAAAACATGGTTGAAATGTATTAGGTGTTAATAATTATTCCAAAAGAAATGGGAATGAAAAGCGTCATTCCCATCCCTGTATAAGTGTAAGACCTTTTTCCGTGGCCACCCGTTCTGTAATCTCAAGATTTGCGGGACGTATTATGAGCACCAGTTTTCCGTCTTTGTGGAATGTGTACAGGTAGCTGATGGAGCAGCCGCCGGATGTAAGGGCGTCAATGGCATCTGCAAAAGCGGCTGTATCGGGCTCTACCTGGATGGCGAGTACTTCGTTCAGGTTTACCAGATGTCCCTTGGCTGAGAGCAGTCGTGCTGCCTTTACCTGGTCTGATGTGATAAGACGCAGGATTCCGTACTCGGTGGTGTCGGCAACTGATGCTGCCTGGATCTCTATGTTCTGGTCCTTGAGGGCGTTCAGGATGTCACTCAGCTTGCCGCGCTGGTTCTCAAGAAATATGGAAATCTGCTTGATGGTCTTCATAATGTCCTTTATTAATGGTTATGACGCAAATCGTTAACTCTCTTGGCCTTGCCGTCTGACTGCGGGATTACTCCCTTGCCTACAAGCTTTACTCTGGGTGTGAGCAGTATCTCATCCTTGAGGCGGCGTGTAATCTCCTTGGTCAGGTTCTGCAGCATGCCGAAATCATCGGTGGCCTGTGCAAGTTCGGCCTCGATGGTCATCTCGTCGTTGTCGCCTATGGTCTCAATGGTGATCAGGTAGTCGCTGGCCAACTCGGGGAACTGCATCAGTATCTTCTCTATCTGGATAGGATAGATGTTTACGCCCTTTACAATCATCATGTCGTCGCTGCGACCCTGGAAACGTGCCAGTCGTACATGTGTACGGCCGCAGGGGCAGTCACCCGGCAGGATGCGCGTAAGGTCACGGGTGCGGTAACGGAACAGAGGCATGGCCTCACGGTTGAGCGTGGTAAGAACCAACTCGCCCAGTTCACCCTCCGGAACGGGCTCCAGGGTTTCGGGGTCAAGTATCTCGACGATATAGTTGTCTTCCCAGATATGCATTCCGTTCTGCTCCTGACATTCGATGGCTACGCCGGGGCCGCACATCTCACTCATTCCGAAGTTGTTGTAGGCCTTGGCTCCCCAGATCTCCTCAATACGCTTGCGCTGTGCCTCAGAGTGGGGCTCGGCACCGATGATGAGAGTGTGTACCGTGGTGGTACGGGGATCTATTCCCTCCTCTTCAAAGGCTGCAGCCAGACGGGTTGCATATGAAGGTATGCAGTGCAGGGCTGTCGTACCGAAGTCTGTGATGAACTTAACGTGACGCTTGCTGTTACCTGCACCTGCGGGAACGGTCAGTGCGCCCAGACGCTCAGCGGCATACTGTATGCCCAGACCGCCGGTGAACATGCCGTAACCGGATGTGTTCTGTATTATATCAGTGTTGCGCAGACCTATGCAATACATGGAGCGTGCCATGGCATCGGCCCACTCGTCAAGGTCTTTCTGTGAATGAAGGATTACGGTGGGATTACCGGTGGTACCGCTTGATGAGTGCAGACGGACTACCTTGTCCAGAGGTATTGACTTGATACCGAAAGGATAGGTGGCGCGGAGGTCATTTTTGGTTGTGAAGGGGAATCTCTTGATATCCTCTACTGATTTGATACTCTCCGGGGTTATGCCCAGTTCCTTGAATTTGGGAGCGTAGAACTTGCTGCCCATTGCAATCTCGACGGTTTTCTTGAGACGTTCCACCTGCAGCTTCTCAAGCTGTTTGCGAGGCATTGTCTCAATCTCCTCATTCCAGTATTTACCGTTCATATTTGTATTTTTATACGTTATTTTCTTTGTATCGCCGCAAATTTATAAAAATTTAGCCACTTCTTCAAGCAGATAATCCATTCCTTTATCACTAAGGCCTACGTAATATCTGACTGGTTCATCATTGGTAACAGCTTTTCTTAGCAGCACGGTCTTGAATGTTTCATCAACCAGCATTTCATCGGCATCAGGCATTACGATCAAGGATGTTATTCCCATGGGGTACTGTATGGTATAACCCTTATAAGTATCCCGGATTGTCCCGTTGCCTGATGTGGTCATTCCTGCCGCGATGTTGAGCATTCTGAATGTGCCTGTATAATAGTCAATCACGGATAAGACAGGACTGTCATGGAATATCGTGATCTGCTTATCCAGAATGACTGTTTCGCCGTATATGGTCCAGGGATCATAGGAGAGATGGAGGACCAGTTTTTCGTCAGTTTGGGACAGGATCTCGGCTTTTGCCAATGTTGACGGTCTGTAAAAACCAATATCGCCCATTGGGCAGGATCCGCCGTATCCTAAGGCGTATTGGTCTATAGGCATATGGGTTGTTTTGCCGTCTTCACCCTTGAAGTATGCCTCAAATGCCGGAGCATTGTAGCGTAAACCTTCATATTTTCTGTGAGTTGTGAACTGTACGGTTCCGTTGGTCCAACTTACGCGGTCCTTTTGGATCTTCATTGAGAGTTGGCCTTGAGACCGGCCGCAACTGACGCAAATGGCTGCAAGGATAATCAGATATAGTGTCTTTTTCATTTTCCTGAATAGGCTAATGCGTATGTCTTGATCTGTTTGAGCATGGAGAGCAGTCCGTTGCTGCGTGTAGGTGAGAGGTGCTGGGTCAGACCTATGGCATCAATGAAATGCACGTCACTGGCCAGGATCTCCCGGGGAGTATGGTCAGATAGGACTCTTATGAGCAGAGCAATTAGACCTTTTGTTATGATGGCGTCACTGTCTGCCTCAAAATGTACAAGACCGTCTTTCATACAGGCATGGAGCCATACCCTGCTCTGGCAGCCGTCAATAAGGTTGTCCTCGGTCTTGAAAGCCGGGTCCAGGGGCGGCTGTTCATTGCCCAGGTCAATGATCATCTGGTATTTGTCCATCCAGTCATCAAAGGCTGAGAACTCTTCTATAACCTCTTCCTGAAGTTCTTCAATCGTCATGGTTTCTCGTTGTATATTACCTCCATCAGCGTTTTGCCGACGGCCTCCAGAACGTTTTTGTCAATATTCTCTATATTGTCATGTGCGGTATGCCAGGTGGGTCCGAAACTACTCTCCCTGCAATTAGGCAAGTAGGGTACTATGTCGATGGCGGGTATCCTTGCAATCGTGTTTATGAAATAGTGGTCATCAGTCACATAACCGCCGTCAACAGGTGTGAACACGTTGCCATATCCAAGCTTTCCTGCTGCTCCCCATACTTTATCGACAATCTGTTTGCCGTATTTTACCGAATACATCTCACGGCAGAATTTGGCACCCTTGCCGCCTACCATGTCAAGCAGGATGGCATAACGGGCTTTGTAATTCTGTTTGTGAGGATTCTTAGCCCAATATTGTGTGCCAAGTCCCCAATAAGTTTCCAGATGAAGTCCTTGGTAGCTGTCTCCCGGACCCCAGTCCTCGGCATCCAGGAAGATGCAGTCTACACCTATGGCCGGTGCCTGTTTCTGCATCTGGCGGGCAATTTCAAGAATAACGCCTACACCGCTGGCGCCGTCATTTGCCGCATCCACCGGTTTCATCCAGTTGGCCGGATCGGGATCGTTGTCAGCCCATGGACGGCTGTCCCAGTGCGAACAGATGATAATGCGTGTAGGGCTGTCAGGATTGTAACTGCCGATTATGTTGTAACATTTAAGCTTTGTCTTGTCAAAGGTGACGGTCTCAAACCTTTGCACCAGTGTCCGGGCTCCCAGTTCATTGAGTTTTCCTGTCAGCCATGCCGCACACTCAAAATGGGCATCCGTGTTGGGTACACGTGGGCCGAAACCGGTCTGTACTTTTATGTAACTGTATGCGCTGTCGGCACAGAACTCAGGTATCTCTACGGTGGTCGGAGCGGTTGTCTGAGCCGCTTTGCGTCCTCCGCATGAGAGTGCCATGAAAAGCACCGACAGGATAATGGCGGATTTCTTCATTTCAGCGGTTAAGTTTCCAGGTTGCACCGTCCTTGGTATCCTTGATCTCGAATCCAAGTGCGGTTAACTCATTGCGTATCTTGTCACTAGTAGCCCAGTCCTTGTTTGCCTTGGCTATGGCACGCTGCTCAAGCAACATATCGACCACCTTGCCGAATGCCTCCTCCCGGCCGCTGCCGCCCCCTTCTTCGGCTTTGATTCCAAGGATATTGAAGAGGAAAGTATCAAACAGGGACTTGAGTTCGGCCACGTCGGCGGCAGAGAGTTTGGCGTTGCCGTCGACAGCCTGGTTGATCACCTTGGCGGCATCAAACAGATGGCTTATAACAATCGGGGTATTCAGGTCATCGTCCATGGCCTCATAGCACTTGCCCTTGAACTCGCTTACGATTACAGTGCTCTCAGCAGCGGGCTGTATGCGGTCTATGGCATTGTAGGCCTCCATAAGACGGCTCATTGCCTTCTCGGCAGCCTGCAGGGCATCATTACTGAAATCAACGGTACCGCGGTAGTGAGCCATCAGTATGAAGAACCTTATGGTCATTGGGCTGTAGGCCTGTTTCAAATTGGGGTTCTGACCGGTAAAGAACTCGTTCAGGGTTATGAAGTTACCCAGTGACTTGCCCATCTTCTGGCCGTTTATGGTAATCATGTTGTTGTGCATCCAGTAGTGTACGATGTCATGACCCTGGCTGGCAACGGCCTGCGCAATCTCGCACTCGTGGTGCGGGAAGATCAGGTCCATGCCGCCTCCATGTATGTCAAAACGCTCTCCAAGATACTTTCGGCCCATGGCGGTGCACTCGCAGTGCCAACCCGGGAATCCGTCGCTCCATGGTGATGGCCAGCGCATGATATGCTCGGGCTGGGCTTTCTTCCAAAGCGCAAAGTCGGCAGGGTTGTGTTTCTCCTCCTGACCGTCCAGCTCACGGGTGGTGTTGAGCACATCATCCAGGTTTCGACCTGAAAGTATGCCGTAGTGATGATCCTTGTTGTATTTGTTTACGTCAAAGTAGATGCTGCCCTGGCTTTCATAAGCGTAGCCGTTGTCCAGTATCTGCTTTACAAGTTCAATCTGCTCTATGATATGGCCCGATGCGTGAGGTTCAATGCTGGGCGGCAATACGTTAAGCATCTCCATGGCCTTGTGATAGCGCAGGGTGTAGTACTGCACCACCTCCATTGGCTCCAGCTGCTCCAGACGTGCTTTCTTGGCTATTTTGTCCTCGCCCTCATCGGCATCATGCTCAAGATGTCCTACGTCAGTGATGTTACGGACGTAACGCACCTTGTAACCAAGATGCTGCAGGTAACGGAAAAGGATATCGAAGGTGATGGCCGGACGGGCGTGACCCAGGTGCGGATCACCATATACCGTAGGGCCGCATACGTACATGCCTACATGTGGCGGATTCAAGGCTTCAAACAGCTCTTTCTTTCTGGTAAGGGTGTTGTAGATCGTCAGTTTGTTTTCCATATTATCTTTTTGTTGTTTCTTCAATCAGTTGGAGGAGTCTGTCTACTGCATTCTCCTCGGGGATATTTTTCTCTATGCACTCTTTGCCGCGATAGAGGCTTATCTTTCCGCGGCCTGCACCAACATAGCCGAAATCGGCATCGGCCATCTCACCCGGTCCGTTCACGATACAGCCCATTATGGCTATCTTGACTCCCTTAAGGTGGCCTGTGGCGGCTTTTATACGTGCTATTGTCTCTTCAAGATTATAAAGTGTCCGTCCGCAGCCCGGACAGGATATGTATTCGGGTTTGCTGAACCTGATGCGTGCTCCCTGAAGGATCGCCTCCTCTGTGGATTTGATCTGAGCGGCAGTCATGTTTGGATTGGTAAGCTTAAGGTCATGTGCCTTGCCGTCTATGAGCAGTGCGCCTGCATCCATGGCTGCATGCAGCTGGAAATCCTCCGGCAAAGTGTCATTGTATGACAGACTCAGGACTCCGTCTTCAATTTTGGCCGATGCACGCACCTGGGCGCTGGTTTCTGCATAATCCACCAGTTTGCGGGCGACGGGAATCTCATGCTCGGGAGCCTCGGACAGAGATACGCGGATGGTATCGCCGATACCCTCGGCCAGCAGTGCGCCTATGCCGATGGCACTCTTGATGCGTCCGTCCTCACCTTCACCGGCCTCGGTCACTCCCAGATGGATGGGGAATGCCATGCCTTCACGGTCCATCTCCTTTACCAGCAGACGTACGGTCTCAATCATGACAACCGTGTTGCTGGCCTTGATGGAGATTACCACGTTCATGAAGTCCTGGTCCACGCAGATGCGCAGGAACTCCATGCAGCTCTCCACCATACCGGCCGGGGTGTTGCCGTAGCGGCTCATGATACGGTCGGAGAGTGATCCGTGGTTTACACCTATGCGTACGGCGGTACCGTGCTCACGGCAGATATTCAGGAACGGGATGAAACGGTCGCGAATACGTTCTATCTCCTGTGCATAATCAGCGTCAGTATATTCAAGATGTTTGAACGTACGTGCAGGATCCACATAGTTGCCCGGGTTGATGCGTACTTTCTCCACGTATCGCGCGGCCACATCGGCCACGGCGGGGTTGAAATGGACATCGGCCACAAGCGGGGTGTCGTAACCGCGTGCGGTAAGCCCCTCGCGTATTAACCGCATGTTCTCCGCCTCGCGTGTGCCCTGCGTGGTCATGCGCACCAGCTCTCCGCCAGCCTGGATGATACGGATGGCCTGCTCTATGCAGCCTTCTGTATCCATGGTAGCGGTGGTGGTCATGGACTGCAGGCGTATAGGATTGTTGCCGCCGATAGCGGTACCTCCTACACGAACGCTAATGGATTTCCTGCGGTTATAGACGCTCATTATCAGTTGGTCTTGAAATTGTATTTTACCTGACTGAGCTCGGCGTTTGCCTTCTCAATCTTCTCCTTGAGGCCCTCCTTGTGTGCGGCCAGACGTGCTGCGAGTTCGCTGTCAGCTACTGCCAGGATCTGGGCAGCCAGAATGGCGGCGTTTTGTGCACCGTTAACTCCTACGGTAGCCACGGGTATCCCGGGGGGCATCTGTATGATTGAGAGCATGGCGTCCAGACCGTCAAGCATACCTTTGATAGGGACACCGATAACGGGAACGTTGGTGTTGGCGGCAATTACACCTGGCAGTGCTGCTGCCATACCTGCTGCAGCGATTATGACCTTGATGCCGCGTGCCTGTGCACCCTTGGCAAACTCCTCAACGGCCGCAGGTGTGCGGTGAGCTGAGAGGGCATTCATTTCAAACGGAATCTGGATGCTGTCCAGAAAGGCAGCTGCCTTCTCCATAACGGGCAGGTCGGATGTGCTGCCCATGATAATGCTTACTACTGGTTTCATATATCTAGTGTATTAACTTTTGCGCATTCTAGCTACCGGAATACCTATCTGCTCACGATATTTTGCTACCGTTCGGCGTGCCACCTTGAACCCGCGCTGAGCCAGCATATCGGACAGCTGTTCATCAGTGAGAGGATTGGAGTGGTCCTCGGCATCGGTTGCCTCACGTAGTATGCGGTGTATCTCCTTTACCGATACCTCCTCGCCGCTGCTTGTCTTTACGCCGTCGGTAAAGAAGGCTTTGAGCGGAAATGTGCCGAACGGAGTCTGCACATACTTGCCGCTGGTCACTCGAGATATGGTCGATATGTCATATCCTGTCTTCTCGGCC
>Ga0265298_10005707_pt1 | contig 15517 bp, 10 predicted proteins | sample AusTroGonzalo_MG_3_FD_193486 | JGI IMG/M metagenome (GOLD analysis project Ga0265298, IMG submission 193486) | Bovine rumen microbial communities from tropical cattle in Woodstock, Queensland, Australia - Gonzalo_01 | ecosystem: Host-associated > Mammals > Digestive system > Stomach > Rumen ... | reverse complement strand
AATGAGATAATCGCCGGGTACGGCATGAAAGGCAGCTATATCGAATCCCACGAAACCGGGCGGGCATTCGTAGGGGACGGGATGCAAGTGAAGAGGAAGGCCACCGTGCCGATGTCTGCCATCTGGGTGCCGGATTCTCCCTCCGGCTCCATGATACCTTCTGCCATTTCGGATATTCGTGAGAGCGCATCGGTCGCACATATTTACGGGCAGAATATCGCTGCTGCCGAGTCTTTTACGGCGAACGGAGATGGTAAGCATGCATACACCTATCATCCCGGCAATCTTAAGGCAGTGGCCGACATGGCCCTTGCCAGCGGCTTGAACCGCTTCGTTATCCATGACAGCGCCAGCCAGCCTTCGGACAACTATCTGCCGGGTTTAGGCTTGTTCAGATACGGCCAATGGTTCCACCGCAACGAGACCTGGGCCCCGTACGCTAAGGTCTGGACGGATTATCTCGCGCGCAGCTGCCAGATGATGCAGCAGGGCCGCAACGTGGCGGACATCCTATTATTTTACGGTGAGGATACCAATGCCACCTCGCAGTACGGTGGAGAGTATCTTAAATATCTCCCCAAGATTCCGGCCGGATACAATTTCGATTATGCCAATGCGGATGTGCTCCTTAATGCCGTGAAGGTGGAAAACGGCTGCCTGGTGACCGGGAGCGGCCAGCGATATAGGATTTTGGTGCTGGGTGCAAACTATAGCAAGAATATGTCTGAGGCTCTTCAGAGGCGTTTGCACAATCTCGGGCTGCAGGATGTGCATGTTTGTTTGGAGGAGAATTTGCCGGCCGCACTGGATTCCCTTGGTATCAGACCGGACTGTGACATCGCAGGACAGACAGGCAATGATGGCTTCGTTTATGGAGGAAATGCTCCGAAGAACCAGCGCGGGCACGATTGCAGTTTGACAGGGATTCAGTTTGTGCATAGGAAGATTACCGGCCAGGTCGGCAATGATTCCGACATTTATTGGCTATGTAATTTTACAGGCAAAGACTGGCAGGGGACGGTCAGTTTTCGTGAAGAAGGCAAATATGCTGCCCTGCTTAATCCTGAAACCGGAGAGGCGGAGAGGATCGCTGCAAGCAACGAGGCAGGAAGGACTTTGATTCAAGCATATCTGAAACAGGGCGATGCGATGTTCTATGTCCTGACGGACGAGCCCCTGGACATTCCGGCCGCAAAGCCTGAATACAAACACAAAGAAATCCTTACCCTTGACCGCTGGTGGGATGTGGAATTCAACCAGAAAGGCGGTGAAAATGCCTTTGAGACCTTCTCTACCTTGAACGACTGGACCACAAACAGCGATCCCGTGGTAAAATACTTCTCAGGCACCGCTAAATACAAATCCGCTTTCACGGTCCCCGCAGGTGCTCTGAAGGGCCTTAAAGAAGCCAGGCTCGACCTCGGCACCGTAAATGTCATGGCAGAACTTATCGTCAACGGCCACAATGCCGGAGTGCTCTGGCGCGAACCCTTCGCGAGCGCGGACATCCTGCCATGGCTTAAAGAAGGGGAGAACAGCATAGAAGTGAACGTGACCAACCTCTGGGTCAACCGTATGATAGGTGACCGCCAGCGTGGGGAGAAACCGGTAACCAGGGTACGCCGCTTCTATAAAGCAGGCGACAAACTGTTGCCGTCCGGCCTGCTTGGGCCCGTTAAACTGATAGGAGAAAACTGATGAGCGAAGAACTCAATTTTGTACGTGACCTTGCCGTGATTCTCATCTCGGCAGGCGTTTTTACGATTATTTCCAAAGCCCTCAAGCAGCCGCTGATCCTGGGCTACATAATCGCCGGTTTCCTGATAGGGCCGCATGTGAAGTTTTTCCTGAACATTTCCAGTGCCGAAGCGGTGCATCAGTGGTCTGAAATCGGATTGATATTCATGATGTTTGGTCTGGGGCTTGAATTCAGCTTCAAGAAACTTCTGAAGGTCGGCAGCGGAGCCCTGGTGACGGCCGGAACCAAATTCGTGGGGGTTTTCGTGATAGGTTTCATCGTTGGGCAGGCCCTCTCCTGGACGGTCATGGAAAGCATATTCCTGGCGGGTCTCATGAGCATGTCGTCGACTGCTGTCGTGCTCAAGTCGTATGACGATATGGGGCTCAAGGACAAGCCATGGGCCGGACTCGTGTTCGGCACCCTGGTAGTCGAAGACCTGATCGCAATACTGCTGATGGTGCTGCTCTCCACGCTTGCGGTATCGAACCAGTTCGCCGGCGGAGAACTTGTGGGCGCACTGGCAAAACTGCTGTTTTTCATCATCCTGGTATTCGTCGTCGGCATCTACCTTATTCCTACGCTCCTGAAGAAGGCGCGCCGCTATGTGAACGATGAAATACTGCTTCTGGTAAGCATAGGCCTGTGCTTCGCGATGGTAAGCATCGCATCCGCCGCCGGTTTTTCTTCTGCGCTGGGTGCTTTCGTAATGGGATCCATTCTGGCGGAAACCATTGAAAGCGAGCATATCGAGCATCTGGTCAGCCCCATAAAAGACCTTTTCGGAGCGATTTTCTTCGTTTCGGTAGGTATGATGATTGCGCCGGATGTAATTCTTCACAACTGGTTCATAATACTGATTCTGGCCGTGCTGGTGATAATAACCCACATCTTTTTCAGTGCGACGGGAATTCTGCTGACCGGCAACGGTCTGGAGAATTCGGTGCAGACAGGGTTCAGTCTTGCCCAGCTTGGAGAATTCGGCTTCATCATCGCCGGAGTCGGGGTGACTCTGGGAGTGATGAGAGACTTCATCTATCCGATAATAGTGGCCGTTTCGGTCATCACGACCTTCACGACGCCATATATGATACGCCTGGCCGGTCCGGCTCATTCCTATTTGCTCAAGAAACTTCCGGAAAAGGTACTGGCCCGCATTTCGCAGATGGAAAGGACTTCATCTTCATCGGCGGCGGAAAAGAGTGACTGGAATAAGCTGCTGTCGGCTTATTTTCTGCGGATATTCCTCTACGGAGTCATCCTTATTGCCATAATGATTGCTTCGCGGGCATGGCTGGAGCCGTTCATGGGGCGCCTGCTTCCGGGGATAAGCGGTTTCTCGCGAAATCTGATAACGGTAAGCATAACGCTTGCCGTGATGGCACCGCTTCTTTACGGACTGGCGGTCAACAAGGGAGCTGCCGATGTGTACGCCCGCAACCTGATGAAGGCGAAACCTTCAAACCGATGGCCGATTCTCGGCTTGCTTCTCGGGCGTTTCTTCCTTGCCCTCGGTTTCGTGCTGGCAGTGATCTCTACCCATTTCGAACTTGCCGGATGGAGTGTGATACTGCTGCTGCTCGGGGGAGTGGTGTTCTTCTTTTTCTCCCGTTCCCGCATGCGCGGCCGCAGTGCTTCGATGGAAAGCAAGTTCTTCGACAATCTGCATGCCAGGGAGATGCAGGAGCGCAAGAGCATGCCTGTCACCAGCTCCATCCGTGCAAAGATGGGAGGCTACGACGTTCATCTAGAGCAGATAAAGATTTCCTCCGATTCCTCTTTGGCCGGCCTGCGTCTTAAAGACATCCCGTTCCGTGTCGAAACAGGAGCGAACATCATCAAGATTGCCCGTGGCAGCCGCAGTATCCTCATCCCTTCGGGAGATGAGTTCGTCTATCCCGGCGATATCCTTCTGGCGGTTGGGACAAAAGAGCAGCTTGGCGCGCTCAAGAAGATGATATCATCTTCCATTGTCGCAGCAGATCCCTCCGGAGAGGCATTTGACGTACGTAGCGTGGAGTTGAAGGCGGATTCCTACCTTGTAGGCAGGAGCCTTAAATCGGTGGATATGCGCCAGTCTGCCTGCATGGTCATCAGCGTCCTCCGCGACGGCGCCATCATTACAAACCCCAAACCTGATTTCGTCTTTGCCGAAGGCGACCTTGTATGGATTGCCGGCGAGCTTTCTTCGGCTGATTATTTGATTTCAAGTGAATAAACAGTTCTGTTATATGAAAAATAAGTTATTGATTACTGCCCTTGCACTTGTGCTTGTGATTCCTTTGCAGGCGCGAAAAGTGGACCGCGGCCTGGGCGATCCAAAGGCCGTTTACATAGATAAAGGCACGTTGCAACTGGGTTTTTCCGGTGGCTTCAAGACATACGGCGCCGAAGGCCTTGGCGAAACGGCCGGCACATCCCTCTACGGCATCGTAAACGACCTTAGCGGGCAGGCCAGGATGTGGAATGCCTCCGCATCCGCAGCCTGGTTCTTTGCAAATAATGTTGCGGTGGGCGCACGCTTCGGATACGAGCAGTCGGACGTGGATATCGACAGTGGCACCATTTTGTCTTTCGTGACCCTTCAGAACAGGCACATAGACGGAATGCACTACACCGGGGATCTTTTCTGCAGGGCTTATATACCGCTGTTCAACAGCAAGATATTTGCCATATACGGAGAAGGCAGCCTTGGCGGAAAGCGCGGCTATTCCAAGGACTATGCAGAAACGGAACGCGGCAAGCTCGGCACTTATTCCGACGATTTCAGCCTTGCGTTCAAAATGTGCTCAGGACTGTCGGTATTCGTGAACGATTTCTGCGCCATAAGCGTTTCTCTGCCATTCCTGCAGATAGGCAAGACCTGGAGCAACCAGATTAAAGAAGGGGAGCCCGCGAGCAAGCGTTCTCAGATAATCGCTGATTACAAGCCTGACCTTCTCGGAATCGGCATAGGTGTAAGCTATAATTTCTGAATGCTATGAAAAAGATCATCATACTTATAGGAATCGCGCTTTCTATGTTGGCCTGCACAGAACAGTGGAACGACATGGTGCACAAGGAAGTACCTGCATATATTGATGTTTTCAAAGTAGAGGGGCAGGTTGACTACAATATGAATCCTTCAGATAAGAAAATCGAGGTAATCATGCCATGGTATGCCGATCCCAAGGCGCTGAAGGTGACCGAGTTCAAGATCACTGAAGGGGCGAAATGCAATCCGGCCATAAAAGTCGGGGACATCCTCGACATGTCCGAGCCTCTCACCGTTACCCTCACCACTTACGACGATTACGTATGGACACTGACGGCCACTCTAAAGCCCAAGCCCTCCGACGATCTCTACAACATGAATTTCGACATGTGGGATACGGATTCTTCTCCCTATGCCAGTGGAGCAAACTCGGAGGAACGCAACTATTGGAGTTCTTTCAATTACTTCCTCGCTTTAGTCGGTTATGCCGTCGTAGCGAAAGAGGCAGACTTTGTCGCAAGCGCTGGTGAAGGAAAGGCTGCGATGAAACTCCAGACACAGGTGGTGACCGAATTGGCCAAAACCATACCCGCTCAGGTATTCACGGGAACATATGACCTCTTCGATTTCGACAATCCTACCATCCTGTATGGCGTTCCCTTCATAAGGCGCCCCAAAGCTTTGGAAGGATTTGCATGCTACAAGCCCCAGGGGACCGATACAGGCTTCGTTTTCGTCGCCTTGGGCGAATGGGATGCGCCCTATAAGTCCGGAGCCATTAACGCTTTTATAGATGGAATAGAATCCGTGCCCGGCCTTGTCGGCTATGGCAAAAAGGTTTACGACAAGGAGATGAGCGCCTACGAAGACTTCAGCATAGACATTACGTATAAGAACGACCACGACCCCACGTACGTTGTCGTAATAGCCTCTGCCAGCTACGACACACCCGTAGCAGGTTCCACCCTCTACGTCGACGAACTGGGATTTACATACTAGTTGTGTGTGTGATTTTCAGCCTTGCTGGAAAAGAAGATCCCGGATGAATCCCGTATCCCAACGCCTGTTGAGCCAGCAGCTCATCTGCCCGCAGTTCGCCACGCCCAGGGAGGTGGTGAGCTGGATGGGAGCCATACAGGCACAGGACCATAAGGGAATGCGCTGGGCTGTGGCCATGCGGACGAAAAAACCTTCGCTTAAAGCCTTCCAGAAGGCCTTCAATGCCGGCGAGATAGTCCGCTTTCATCTGATGCGGGGCACCTGGCAGCTGGTGGCGGCCGAGGATTACTGGCCATTTATTGAACTTTGCTCTCCTAAGGCAATAGCCGTTACCAAAGGCTGGATGGCCAGCAACCGGATAAGCATATCGGACGAAGAACTCTTCCGCATCCGGGAAATACTTTGCCGGATTGTGGCCGATAAAAGAAGTGCCACGAAGGAAGACATCGTAGATGGCCTGGCGTCACGCGACATCCGGATGGACGATCACCGGCTGTCGTACCACCTGCGGATGGCGGAATTTGCCGGCGTGCTCTGCAGTGGAGATTTATTGCCGATGAGGGCATCCTACGCCCTCTCGGCCGACAAATTGCCCGCACCCGCACAGATGGACCGGGACGAAGCCCTGATGCTCTTTACGCGCAAGTACTTCCGCCACAGCCAGCCCGCTACGCTGGAGGACTTCTCCTGGTGGAGCGGCCTCAACCTAAGCGACTGCAAAAGGGGCATTGCCCTCCTGGGCGATTGGCTCCATACAGAGAAGTGGCATGGCCGGGAATTCTATCTCACCGACGCCGCCCGCACGCGCGGCTTCCGGAAGGACCGTTGCATCCTGCTTCCTCCCTATGACGAATATCTGATCAGCTACAAGAGCCGGGATGTGGTCCTGTCTCTTGAACATCGTCATCACGCCCACGACCAGAGCGGAACCTTCTGGCCGGTTATCCTCCTGGGCGGCCAGGTGGCCGGTAACTGGACCGCTACCAAAGACAATGTTATTGTCAATCCTTTCCATCAGGAATGCAGCCTCAATCAAGAAAGTTTGAAGGCCGAAATTACCCGATACCTCAACTACCTGTCCAGGTAGTGCCCCCAAACCAAGCCCTTCTGCCAGCACGCCAACGGATTCTTCCGGCGCTTCAACGATGGGAAGGATATAGTATGTTTTTCTCTTTGCGCAAAATTTATTTATGCCATTTACCGACTCTGCGCAAAATGTTGACAAGAAAATAATGTGCCGCGCACGAGAAGGTTAAGAATAATGTAAAATTTTGAGGATTTTGTACTTTTGACCCGAAAAAAAACTAAGGAGAGGTCAGCTATGGTAGATGACACCTAGACCTGCATCCGCAACGGCAAGCGTGAGACCGAAGTCTATCCCAAATGGGCCAAAGTGGGCACCCGCACCAAGGCCAATGCCATGCAGAAGATTGCCGACAACTGGGAGGATGAAGAATAGGCCGATATTCTTGCAGAATTGAGGACAAATCCATATCTTTGCCTTGATTTCGTGTAGAAATGGCACAACCAACAAGTTTGATTTCGTGTAAATAAAAGTAAAACCGAAGCTTGATTCCGTGATGAAAAGAAAGATATACGACCAGCTGCTCCTTTGGAAAAACAAGCGCAAAGGCAAGTCTGCCATGATGATAGAAGGTGCCCGCCGCGTGGGCAAGAGCTACATCGTCAAGGAATTTGCCCAGAAAGAATACAAGAGCTATATCCTCATAGATTTCTTCAAAGTCGGCGACGACATCAAAGACCTTTTCAAGAACTACAAGGACAACCTGGATATGCTCTTCACGTACCTGAGCACCTACTTCTCCACCAAGCTCTATCCCAGGGAGTCCATCATTGTCTTTGACGAGATTGAATTCTGCCCGGCAGCCCGTGCAGCCATCAAGTACCTGGTTGAGGACGGCCGATACGACTACCTGGAAACCGGCTCCCTGCTCGGTATGAAAATGAGCACCAAAAAGAAGCTCAAGAAAACCGAGAAGAAAGAAGACTATCTGGTACCCTCCGAAGAGGAGAGCATGGTCATGCACCCGATGGATTTCGAAGAGTTCCTCTGGGCCATGGGCGAAGAATCCCTGATGGACTTCGTCCGGATGAAATTCGCAGCCCGGGAGCCCGTCGGCCAGTCCATGCACCGCAAACTCATGGACTACTTCCGCCTGTATATGATTATCGGCGGCATGCCACAGGCCATCCTGGAATACCTGGACACCAAATCCTTCGAGGACGTTGACCGCGTCAAGCGCCAGATCCTCAACCTCTACTACAACTGCATCGACAATTACGCCGGCGTGCACACAGCCAAGGTGAGGGCCATCTACGAGGCCATCCCCGGCCAGCTTCAGCTGCACGAGCACAAGTTCCAACTGTCAGACCTCAACAAAGACGCCCGTTTCCGTGACTACGACAGCTCCTTCTTCTGGCTTCGTGACGCCAAGATGGTGAATCTCGCTTTCAACACTACAGAGCCAAGCATCGGCCTCGGACTCAAGCAGAAGGACAACTCGCTCAAATGCTACATGAACGACACCGGCCTCATGATCAGCCACGCCTTTGATGAGCGCGGAATTGTTTCTGAACAACTATACCAGAAGATACTCAAAGACAAGCTGGAGGTCAATGCCGGCATGCTGATGGAGAACATCGTCGGCCAGATGCTCACAGCCATCGGCTGCAAACTCTTCTTCTACTCCAATCCTTCCAGGGAGAACAAGGATGACAGGATGGAAATCGACTTCCTTATCTCCAAGAAAGCCATTACCAGTCGCCACAACATTTCTCCCATCGAAGTGAAGTCCTCAACCGGATTCACAACCACTTCTCTGGAGAAATGCATCAAGAAATACTCCACGCACCTGGCGCAGGCCTACATCGTCCACACCGGTGACCTGGAGAAAGACGGCGATTACCTGTATATTCCGCTGTATATGGTTCCTTGCCTCTAATCACGCTGTTACACTTTAGGTAACCACTTCTCCCCATACCCCTTCACATACTTCTTCAGCCTCTCTCCCTCCAGGATTTTTATATTTGCCGCTTATGAGACTGAGGATGCTATAAATAACGAAAGCCGCCTTTTTAGACGGCTTCCGGGAGCGATGCTCCAAGCATCGGATGCGGTATAGCGCCAGTTCATGGATGAACCAGCCGGACGTTATTTACCTTTTCCGGTAATGCGCCCTGACGAATTCTTTCCTGCCATGGCACTCACGCCTTGCATGAGGATGCCGTAATAAAGGCGACCTATGATAAACATTACGGTGAGATTTATAGTCTGGAGGTCCTGTATAGAGCAACCCTGCAATCCGAAGCTATAAATAAAGAGCATTAAATCTCGAAAGGAGAAATAAATGCTCTTAAAATCATAGGCCGATTCCACGACCTCTCACCGTTGCATATGCAAATGTAAGAAGAATAATTTGATTTGTAAGACTTACTGTGAGTTTTCCAAATACTCTATTGTCTTGTCGTGCCATGGCTGCGTGCATAATCGATTTCGTTACGCGTACTCTGGCCAATATAGCCGCCTACATTAATCACGTAGATGCCGTCGGCCATATCGATTTTGCGCTTGTGCATATCATCTAGCATCTCTTTAGTGCCTTCGGCCCAGACTTCGTCGTCGCCACTGTGGCCAAACAGGCCCACGCTGATAACGATGTTACCTGCGAGGGTTAAACGCTTCTGGGCCTCGAGGAATTGTTCTTTGAAGCGAGTGCTGCCACAAAGGGTTATGACGGGGTATTTGCCAATCATTTCAGTATATACTTGCAATTAGGATAGTTAGAGCAGCCATAGAATCGGCCGTAACGGCCATTCCGAAGCACTAGATTACCGCCGCAGCGGGGGCATTTCCCATTGGCAACCATCGTGTTTCGCCGAGCCTGATTGTTCTTTACACTGGTGACGTGCTGCTTGCGTGCCGACCTGTCGGTAACGTTGGCGGACAGGAGCGTGTTGTAGATTCCCTCGGCTTGAACATCGGTCAGACGGACCTCTTTATAACGCTTTATGTATGGTATCACATTCCACCAATACATAACCGGAAGCGAACGATCCACTTTTATTGTGGCCTGACGTGAGAAAGCAACGATGTTGTAGATGGGGACATTCCCCGAATCACCAATTAACCGTGCAATAGTCTTCACATGACCCTGATTCTGCCACAACGGATTCCGGAGCTGGTATTTGTTGCCGTAGATGTTCTGCGTCCAGTATTCGCTATTCTCGCCACCGTAAATCCACCCTTGGTAGTATTTAGTTTCTATGACGAATATTCCATAGATAGAGACGACAACGTGGTCTATCTGGGTACTATGCCCTCCGGACTGAATCAGCAAATCATTTATGACCTTGTAGCTTTTCTTTGGAAGAAGCGCCAACAGGGCTGCAACCTGCTTTTCCCCTAGTTTTCCCTTCGAGCGCCGCCAGATAATGGCTAGCACGATAAGAGTAATAATAGCAAGCAGTATGAAAGTGCTCAAATCCATCTTTCATTATTCTACAGCGCCATAAGAAGCGAAGTTAATAGTACATCTCAATGTAGGAATATGCCTTGTCGAAGACTTCCTGGTCTTTAATCTGGTACTTTATCCAGAGGATGGCGCGGAGTTTCTTCTTGATTTCGCGGCGGGCAGTTACGCTCTGGAAGGCATCCGTGAACTGACGGATAATGTTAACCACTTCGTTGTCGATGTCGTTGACCACCTGCTCGACGATGATGGGGGTTTGCTCCGTCTTTATGCTCTCGAAGAGTTCGGTGAGGGCGGCACGGGCCTTAGCACGTTTATCCTGCGGCTGCTCGACCCGCTGTTCCTCCTCCAGCACATCCTTGGCCAGTTGCAGGAGTTGCTTCAGGAAGTCGATGCTGGTGATGAGGCTTTGTTCCATCTTCTGCCGGAGTTCGTCCAGCTTCTCTGCGAATTTCTTGTAATTAGGATCGCCTTTGTGGGTGCCCAGGCGCAAGCGCAGGATCTTTTCTACCTCAATTATCTTCTTCTGACGAGACTTCTCGTCTTGAAGTACGGAGTCGATGATATCCGCATCAACAACCAGGTCCTCAAGCGGTGTACCGATGTCGATTGTATCTATGTTCCTGTGGATGATTTCAATGGTCTTGGCGCCAAGGAGCGTCCAGATCAGGGATCCGCCAGTGGCAACAGGGCGGACACTCTGATATACTTGCGCCAGCCAGGAATAGTCTTCCTGCCAGGTTTGCAAGTATGCGTCCGGGCTTACTATCTCCCAGGCCTTGGCCAGGCGGGCAAACTTCTTTGCGAAGTTGGTTTTCACGCCTTCATCCTTAAGGCACTGCTGTGCTGCGGAAAGGCCTTCCCAACCACCTATAGTACGGTCTACGCCCGGGAAGAATTCGATGCATTCCTGCACATAGACCGGGATGAGTTCCTTGATCTCATCAATGTTCTTGATGATGGTCTTTACTGTCTCCTCATCAAAGGCAAGGGACTTGGCCACGTCATCGAATACGCCCACAAAGTCCACTACCAGACCACATTTCTTGTTCTCGTTATAGGTTCTGTTGGTCCGGCAGATGGCCTGGAGCAGCGTATGATTCTTCATTGGCTTATCCAGGTACATACACTGCAGGATGGGCGCATCAAAGCCGGTCAGCAGCTTGCTTGTCACGATGACGAACTTCAGCGGTGAAAGCGGGTCACGGAACTGGTCCAGCAACTTCTTTTCCTCATCTCTGGTACGACGATACTCTTTGTAGTCATCCGCTTTATCGCCACCGGTATGCATTACAATCGTGGTCTGGTCATCCGTGCCCAGGAGGGCATCGATGGCCTTCTTATATTTTACGCAACAGGCGCGGTTGTACACAACCACCTGGGCCTTCATTCCTGTAGGCTCAATGTATTCGCGGAAATGGCTTACAATGTATTTGCAGACTTCGTTGATGCGGTCCTCTGCTGTGAAGAACGCCTCAACACTTGTACGGCGAACCAATTCCTCCTTATCTGTTTCATTGATTTGGTCGGTAAGAGCGTCGAATTCCTCCTGCAGTTTCTCTTCGTCCAGGTGCATGGACACCGGCACGGTCTTGAAGTTGAGCTCCAATGTGGCGCCATCGGCAACCGAGTTCTGGAAGGTGTATTTGGAAATGTAGCCGTATTTGTCTTCATCAGCGCCAAAGGCTGCGAAAGTATTGTGGTCATTCCTGTTGATAGGCGTACCGGTCAAGCCAAAGAAGAAAGCATTCGGGAGCGCTGTGCGCATCTTCTGGCCTAAGTCTCCTTCCTGAGTACGGTGTGCCTCGTCCATCAGCAGGATGATATTGTCGCGTGTGTCAATGACTTCGCCGGCATCAAGGTCTCCAAATTTGAAGATAGTGGTGATGAGAATCTTGCGCTGGCTAATTTTGGTCTCCAGCTCCTGCTTGGATGTGATGTTCTCCACGTTGGGAATCTCCGCCCTGGTGAAGTCGCCGGTGATCTGATCCTCCAGGTCAATACGATCATCCACGATAATTACAGTAGGAGCCTTCAATATGCTTTGACGACGCAATTTCTGTGCAGCGAATACCATCAGCCAGGATTTTCCGGAGCCCTGGAAATGCCAGATGAGACCTTTGCGGGGGCCCTTGCCGGCACGGTAGGTTGACAGAACACGCTGCACGATAGCTTCGCCACCCAGATATTGCTGGTAACGAGCCACAATCTTTATCTTGCGGCCGCTGGAGGTGCCTGTAAAGACCGTGTAGAAACGATAGATGTCAAGTAGTCTCTCAGGTTGAATAAGGAATCCATAGTTGTATGCGACAGCATTGAGGTCGCCTTTCTTTCGCATTTCGTCAGCGTACCAGGGACCCCATTTGTCCACAGGGGCACCAACTCCGGCATACTGAATCTCCCTGCCCTCACTTGAGAAGGAAAGGATATTCGACACGAACATCTCTGGGATACTCTTCTGGTAGTGGACGATATCCACAGCCCCATCACCCCATGTGACCTGAGGGCGTACGGGAGATTTAGCTTCTCCGATAACCATCGGGATACCATTGATGATGTAAACCAGATCCAGACGCTTGCCGCCTTCTTTGCTGGCCCGTGGGAATTCCCACTGATTGGTTACAACGCAGTCATTGGAAACAGCCGGATTGTCGCTGAAGAAACGGATATTGATATTATCTCCATCCTCACCAAATGGATAGGAATTCTCTTCAAAGAGCAGCTTGCGGAAGCGGTCGTTTGCTGCGACCAGTTCATCTGCATTGCTGCCAATAGACACGGCAGTGCGAAGCTTATAGATAACCTGCTCAGCTTGGTCCTCAGTGATGGGATTAAGGCGCAGAAGTGCCTGCAGGAGCCATTCTCCCACGAGAATCTCATCATATTGACGAGGGATATTCTGGGCTTCAACATATCTCCACCCATTTTTCTCTGCCACATTGATGAGCATCTGCTCAACTGTGTTGTTTTCGTTGAAATATGCCATAGTGTTTCGTGTTATCTAACTCAAATATTTTGATTTATCTGACTGACAAACAAATGAATCAAACGCTTTCACCTTATCCTTGTCAGGATCTGGAATGCGAATACTTGATACCTGACCTGCAGATATATGCTTGACGGTTGTTGCATTAGTTTGATTCTCTATTGAGGTGAGCACCGGCTGGACGGCATAAATGATATAGTTCTTGGTAATCTTATCAGACTTAGGGACAATCATACATACACGTTGATTGAGAAGTGCATCTTCTGATTTCCAAGGAGATATTTCAAAGATACCATCCATACCGATTAACAAATCGTCTTTCCTTACAACATATTGAACGTCACAGCTCTCCGTAGTATAAGTCTCCGTATATCCTCTAACAACATCCCGAATTCGAATTAGGGGACGTCCATTTCCTTCTTCATTGAATAACTCAGATTTGAATGGATAACCGCTTATTACCTGACAATAATCCCCTATACAATTCTTGAAAGATTCCTGACATTCTATTGGATTACCGAATTCCTCGATAAATCGGGATTTGAAACCATTAAATTTTGATTTATCGGCCTGCTTATACAAACTCACAAATTGCTCTTGCTGCTCAGGGGACGCGTCTGCAATGGGAATATCCCAGTATTTTTCCATCTTGAGATTCTGGATGCCGGTGGTCTTGTTTCCCATGCTTCGAATCTCACTCTTATTCGTGTGGTAATAATTGAATAATGAGTAGAAGACGAATAAACTATTCACCCCATCCTTACAGCGAAGAAGCTGGGTAAAGTTATTGAACAGGTATGTGCCTTCTGCCTCAAAATAAACGACTCTGCCTACGGGATTGTCCGCTGTTCCGCCAGATCTTTCAAGTATGATGTCGCCCAGGGACAAATGCTTCTTGTCAATCTTGGCTCGGTCAATCTTTCTCGTTACGACATTTGTCAGATCAAGCTTCCCAGAATTGGTGAAGTTCGTTGTACGGATGACCTTAACGCCAGTTCCATCAACATCGTCCTCGCCCCATTCACCAGGGAACGTTGCTCCTATGTACTCAGATAAGGGCTTGGTTCGCTCAGCATTGCCGAACAACTCGATAAATCGGGACTGAATTTTCAGAACTCTCATACGCTAGCCAATGAATTTACGGTGAGACATTTTGACATTGGCCTGGTTGACCATCGCGTACTGGAGGGTGGTGTCAAGACTCTGATGACCGAGCAGATGCTGTACCTGCTCGATGGGCATACCCTTATCGATGGCCATTGTCGCCAATGTCCTACGAAACTTGTGTGGATGCACCTTTGTCATATTCAAGTCTTTACCTATGTTCCTCAGGCGGATTTCAACTCCGCTTATTTGGAGCCTGTTGTAGGGCGCCAAGAGCGTCACGAACAGGGCTTCGTTATTATCTTTTCTCTGCCGCAGATAGTTTTGAAGATGGATCTTGGTCCGTGCATCAAAGTACACTATCCGCTGCTTATTTCCTTTACCGGTGACGATGCATTCCCGATTCTGGAAGTCAATGTCATCTCGGTTCAGTTTTACCAGCTCCCCAACACGCATCCCGGTCGAGGAGAGGATGTCTATCATTGCCAAGTCCCGGGCATTATTGCAGGAATCACGCATCATCTCAAGCGCCTCGTCCGTGTATGTTTCCTTCACGACCTTGCCAGTCTTGACTTTATGAATCCGTCGTACCGGGCTTTTCACAATATAGAACTCTTCCTCCAGCCAGGCAAAGAAGCTGGACAAGATCCTGCGAATGTTGTCTACAGTTACCCGACTAACTCTGCTTCGCTGTTGGTAAGCGTCCAGGTAATGCCGGAGATCATCGGTAGAGATGTCCTTGATTCCTTTCCCGATTGCGTTCAACGCATTCCGGATGGTGCTGTCGTAGTAGTTCATGGACTTCTCAGAACAGCCCTCAACTCGTTTTGCCGCCAGGAACGTCTGGATAATGGAGAAATCTACATTCTCGGTGTCGGATTCAGTCTTTTCAATGAGCTCGACCTTGTCAAAGGTCTGTTGCAGAACGGATTTCAGCCGTTCCAACTGGTTGCTTGAAAGAGATGATGTCATCTCCACAAGCACTTGGTTTATAAGTTTGGCTACCATATCGAAATGTCTTTTCGACAAAGTTAGCCAATCGATTACTGCATCAGGGCCCGCATCACTTTGTCGATCTTCTCGATGGCCTGTTTGAGTTCAAATTTTGATTTATCGGCCTGATTGACAAGGTCCACAAAAGATTGTTGTCGTTCAATTGCCGGCAAAGGAACTTGTACCTTTGCAAGATTAGCACGGCTTATCCTTTGACGCGTTGTCCCCGTAAT
>Ga0265298_10005706_pt1 | contig 15523 bp, 11 predicted proteins | sample AusTroGonzalo_MG_3_FD_193486 | JGI IMG/M metagenome (GOLD analysis project Ga0265298, IMG submission 193486) | Bovine rumen microbial communities from tropical cattle in Woodstock, Queensland, Australia - Gonzalo_01 | ecosystem: Host-associated > Mammals > Digestive system > Stomach > Rumen ... | reverse complement strand
TCATTTCTGGGTGTCATCGGCTTTGTCGGAATCATCTGTCCCCATGTGATCAAGAAGATCATGGGTCAGGAGCATCTGTGGTCCATTACCTCCAGCGCACTTCTGGGAAGTCTGCTCCTTCTTGTGGCAGATACTCTGTCACGAAGCATGGGAAACGGCTCGGCTCTTCCGGTGGGAGCCATCACATCAATGCTCGGAGCTCCGTTCTTCATCGCAATCATATTCAGAAGAGGAGGGAAGCACTGATGCTTGAAGTTCAGAACCTCATCTTCGGATATGATAAAGACAATCCGGTTCTCAGGGGCATTGAGATGACTCTGGAAGCCGGTCAGGTGGGAATCCTTTTAGGCCGTAACGGAGCCGGAAAGACCACGCTGTTCAAGATAATGACCGGAGTCCTGAAGCCGGACGGAGGAAGGATTTTGTTCGACGGACAGAATCTTCTTCAGATGTCCAGACGCGAAAGGGCAGGCATCGTCGCCTATGTTCCCCAGCAGCTTGATTTCGGAGCCCTGACTGTCTATCAGAGCGTCCTTACCGGAAGGGTTTCATACTACAATGTCAGACCTTCGAAGAAGGACCTTGCCATTGTGGAGGACATCCTGGCCGAGATGGGTCTTGAGGATATCTCCTGCAGGGACGTTCTTGAGCTCTCCGGAGGCGAGAGGCAGAAGGTCGCCATAGCACGTGCCCTGGCCCAGCAGCCAAGGGTTCTTGTGTTCGACGAGCCGACCGGAAACCTTGATATCGCAAATGAGCTTCTGATAATCAATGAAGCAAAAAAGATAGCCCATTCAAGGGGAATAACAGTACTTTCTTCGATACATGACCTGAATCAGGCTATGTTTTTCGGAGACAAGTTCTTCTTTATGAAGGAAGGAAGAATCCGTTACGCAGGCGGTCCCGAGACGTTCGATGAGATGACAATCAAGGACATCTACGGGGTGTCGGCCAAGGTCGTGACCGAAAACGGAGAACGATATATCCACTACTATAAGGAGAGGGAGAATGAATAAGAAAATATTCGTAATGCTGCTTGTCGCCGCTCTGGCACTGACAGCTGTCTTCGCAACACCTGTTCCGGAGTCTGCAGGAAGTCCTGCAAAATCCGTTGTCATCAAGGACATGATCGGCAGGGAAGTCGAGATTGTTCCGGGAAGCTATCACCGTGTTGTCTGCATCGGAGCCGGAGCTCTTAGAATGTACAGCTACATCGGTGATGTGTCGGATCTGTGCGGAGTCGAGGATATCGACAACATCAGTCTTCAGAACAGACCGAAGATGTTCGACCAGGCCGCCCGCCCTTATGTGATTGCATATTCAACAGAGTTCTCGAAGCTCCCTTCCTGCGGAGTCGGCGGACCTCAGGCACAGACTGCGGAAGCAGAGAAGATTCTTTCCTGCAACCCTGATATCGTCATCTCCGAGTATGAGGATGTCCAGAAGGAAGATGCCCTTCAGGCTCAGCTGGGTGTTCCTGTAATCACCCTCAGATCCGGTGCAGACGGAGTCTTTGCAGAGGAGTTCAAGGCTTCGATGAAGCTTCTCGGTGTTGTCTTTGCAAAGGAGAGCAGGGCTGATGAACTTGTTTCCTTCGTAAATAAGGAAGAAGCTGAGATCAGCAGGAGAACAGCTTCCGTCTCGGAGGCTTCAAAGCCCGGTGTTTACATCTGCGGTCTAGGAAACTGGGGAACGACGAACCACCTGATGACAGCCCAGAACTACAAGCCGTTTGAGATTGCCCACATCAAAAACGCTGTGACAGGACTTTCAGCGAAGGGTATGCAGGCTATCGAGAAGGAAAAGTTCGAGGCTATAGGAAAAGACATTGACATCATGATCATTGATGCCGCTGCTGTTAAGAATATCAAGCCGCTTCTTGCTGAGGATAAGAACATGTTCGATTCCTGCAAGGCATGGAAGAACGGAGATGTCTACATCCAGCTTCCGTACAACGCATACTACACCAACTACGAGATTGCCCTGATCAATACATGGTTCCTGGCAAAGACCGTCTATCCTCAGCTTTTCGAGGACATCAACATCTATGCGAAGATGGACGAAATCACACAGGTCTTTTTGGGTCTTCCGCTCGGAGACGAGATCCTGCGTTTCGGCGTCAGCAAGGGTGCATACAACAAGATTGACACAGCCACATTTTTTAACTAAACAGAATGTATGATCGACAAAAACGATGTCATTGCGTTCTTCGACCGATGCGCCCCTACCTGGGACGCCGGGATGAAGCGCAATGACGCTGTTATTGATTCAATTCTGGATGGCGCCTCCGTCCGTGCCGGAGCCAAGGTTCTCGATATAGCGTGCGGGACCGGTGTTCTGGTGCCATATTACCTGCGTCGTGGAGTCTCGAGTGTCCTGGGCGTGGATATCTCGCCGGAAATGATCAGGATTGCATCGTCCAAGTTCGATCGAAAGGATGTGAGTTTCATTTGCGCGGATGCCGAGACGGCCTTTTTCGGAAATGATTTCGACTGCATCGTGGTCTACAATGCCTTTCCCCATTTCTCCGATCCTGAAATGCTCTTGGAGAACCTTGTTCCGATGCTCAAGAAGGGCGGAATTCTGACCGTGGCGCACGGAATGAGCCGCGAGAAGGTAAATAGCCACCACATAGGCTGCCCCGCCGGTGTTTCCAATGGTCTGATCGACGCCTGGGAGCTTGCTTTTTCCTTCGGAAAACTTCTCGAAGTCACGACAATTATCTCCAGTGACCTCATGTATCTTGTCTGCGGAAGAAAAAGATAAAAAATATCCTCTAAAGGCTTGACCCTTACCCCCTTAAACTTTATGGTAGCCCTTGTAAAGTGCGGGGACCAACTATATCCAAGAATCCCCACAGTCACGGGCACAAACAATGCATGTGGTGCGTCCCTAGTCAAGAAAGACAAGCCTGTGACGAACGTCATTTTACCTAGGGTTACGAGAATGATTGAAATACGTCATTTGAGAAAGGAGTTTGACGGTAACACAGTTCCACTTAAGGATATCAACGTTACCATCAACAACGGGGATGTAATTAGCATCATCGGACCTTCTGGCACGGGCAAGTCCACATTGCTCAGATGCATCAACATGCTGACCGAACCGACCAGCGGACAGATCATAGTTGACGGCCAGGACATCACAGAAAGAGGTTGCAACCTCAACGAAGTGAGAAAGAAGATGGGGATGGTTTTCCAGTCCTTCAATCTCTTCGGTCATCTCACAGTCATCGAGAACATCATGAATCCTCAGATCACGCTGCTTGGAAGAAGCAGACAGGAAGCCTTTGACAAGGCTATGTACCTGCTTACCCAGGTCGGTCTGGCAACCAAGGTGTTCTCTTATCCGGACGAGCTCTCCGGTGGACAGCAGCAGAGAATCGCAATCGCCAGAACTCTGGCAATGGATCCGGATATCATCCTCTTCGACGAGCCCACCAGCGCACTGGATCCGAGTATGATCGGAGAAGTCCAGTCGGTTATCAAGCTTCTTGCCAAGACGGGAAGAACCATGATGATCGTCACCCACGAGATGGACTTCGCCCGCAAGATCTCCAACCGTGTCATCTTCATGGCGGACGGAATCATCTACGAAGAGGGCACACCGAAGCAGATCTTCGATCACCCACAGCACGAGCTCACACGCAAATTCGTCCAGAGACTCACGACTCTCAGCTACAAGATCGACAGCACTGAGTTCAACTTCGAGGCAATGAACGAAGAACTTCAGGGCTACGGTGAAAAGCTTCTCATCGAGGCCGAGCGTCTTACCAAGCTTTCACTGGCCATCGAGGAAATCTGTATCAACAACATCGCCAACTACTCGGACAACCCGTTCATCATGGTCAAGATCGAGTACTCCGAGAAGCAGGATACCCTGTACCTGTCAATTAAATACAAGGCCGATGAGTACTTCGATCCCAAGACTTCCGAAAGTAAGCTGTTCCTGCTTCTTCTCAGCGAGAGCACAACTACTCTGAAAGAGCAGAAGCTTAAGGACGATCCTGACGGCTGTCTCTATCAGATCGACATGAGCTTCAAGTGGGAGGAGGAATGAATATGAAGAAAGCACTGATTATTCTTTTTTCGCTCCTTCTTCTGAGCACATCTGTTTTCGCCACCACAGTGGATACCAGCAAATTCGAGAAGATCGAGGACTTCAACGGACTTCCCATCGGAGTCCAGACCGCAGTCCTTTACGAAGAGCTGATCCAGGACCGCGTACCTGACACCGAGTTCCAGTACTACACCATGCCCACCGACATGATCCTGGCTCTCAAGTCCGGTAAGGTGGCAGCATACCTTGTCGAGGCCGTAGGCTACGGTGTCCATAAGGCAAACCACCCGGAGCTTTCCACATTCAAGGAGATTCCGGGCTACATCAGCGCCAGCAACATCATCGGAAACAACGACAAGCAGGAGCGCCTGCTGCGCGAGATGAACGAGTTCATAAAGAAGGGCTATGAAAACGGCCTTCTCGGAGACAACGGAAGCCTCTACCAGTACTGGATCGCCGACTTCGATCCTGCAACCGACAACGTAGGAGTCAAGGACTTCACCTTCACCGGTGAGAACGGAACCTTGAATATCGCTGTCGAAGGCGGCTACGAGCCGTTCTCATTTGTCAGCGACGGAAATCTTGCCGGTTTCGATGTTGAGTTCGTCTGCCGCTTCTGTGTGGAATACGGTTATACTCCGATCTTCAACGAGATTCCGTTCGAGTCAATCGCACCGGGTGTCGAGACCGGTAAGTTCGACATCGGAATGAACATCGTCGTAAGCGAAGAGCGCAACGAGACCGGAACACTTTCGGACATCTACTACACATGTCCTGTTCTCCTTGTCGTCCTTGGCAATGAGGGAACTGCGGCCGCATCCGCAAAGAGCGGAGCCTACAACACAATCGAGGATCTTGACGGTCTTCCGATCGGAGTTCAGACAGCAGTTCTGTACGAAGAGCTGATTCAGGAACGTGTACCTCACACAGAGTTCCAGTACTACACCATGCCGACCGACATGATCCTGGCTCTGAAGTCAGGCAAGGTCGCTGCCTATCTTGTCGAGGGTGTCGGATACGGCGTTCACAAGGCCAACCATCCTGAACTTACAACGTTCAAGGAGATTCCGGGCTACATCAGCGCCAGCAACATCATCGGAAACAACGAGAAGCAGGAGCGCCTGCTGCGCGAGATGAACGAGTTCATCGACAACGGCTATAAGAACGGTCTTCTTGGAGATGAGGGAAGTCTCTATCAGTACTGGATCGCCGACTTCGATCCTGCCACCGATAACGTAGGAGTCAAGGACTTCACCTTCACAGGTGAAAACGGAACTCTTAACGTCGCAGTCGAGGGTGGCTATGAGCCGTTCTCCTTCGTCAGCGACGGCAACCTCGCAGGCTTTGACGTCGAGTTCGTCTGCCGCTTCTGCGTGGAGTACGGCTACACACCGATCTTCAATGAGATTCCGTTCGAGTCAATCGCACCGGGCGTCGAGACAGGTAAGTTCGACATCGGAATGAACATCGTCGTAAGCGAAGAGCGCAACGAGACAGGTACTCTTTCAGATGTGTACTACACATGTCCTGTGTACCTCGTCATCCTGGAGAACTCTCCTTATGCATCAGGAGAAAGCACAGGAACTTCTGTTGCCAAGGTCGGATTCTTCGAGAAGATCCAGCAGAGCTTCTACAAGACCTTCGTAAGAGAGAACCGCTGGAAGCTGTTCGTCTCAGGTGCCGGAGTCACGACTCTGATCACAATCTGTTCCATCGTCATCGGAACTGTTCTGGGATTCGCAGTCTACATGGCATGCAGACACGGCAATGTGTTCGCCAACAAGACGACCAACTTCTTCATGTGGCTGATCCACGGAATGCCGACAGTCCTGTTCCTGATGATTCTGTACTACGTCATCTTCGGAGCCTCAAGACTTTCCGGAATGTGGATCTCCGTTGTGGGCTTCTCACTGATGTTCGCAACATCCATGATCGACATGCTGCGTGTCGGATATAACGCAATCGGAAAGGGCCAGTACGAAGCTGCAACCGCAATGGGTTACTCTGACGGACAGAGCTTCTTCAGAATCCTGCTTCCGCAGGCTGCACATCACTTCCTGCCGATCTACAGCAACGAGGTGGTTACCCTGATCAAGGAAACATCAGTCGTAGGTTACATCGCTGTTCTGGATCTTACCAAGATAAGCGACCTTGTCAGAAGCAGAACCTATGAGGCCTTCTTCGCATTGATCCTCACCGCTGTGGTCTACTTCGTCATCCAGGGAATCATGGTCAGACTCGTCCGCATGATCCAGAAGAAGATCGACCCGCGCCGCAGATCCGACAAGAAGATCCTTGAAGGTATCGACATCAAGGACTGGGACCTCTTCTGAGTTTCAGTTCTAATAAGCGAAAAACCCGAAGCGAAAGCCTCGGGTTTTTTTAATTGCACGGGTATTAAAGAGAGTTCTTTCGCCCATTTAACAGCAAATTCCCCTGATTCCCCCAGAATTTGCCTATAATGCTCCAAATCATCGATTGCAAAAAACGGTTTGACCACAAAGAAGGGAAAAATCTCTGAAATAGTTGTTAATTCCAGAGATCAAAACCACAGAAGCAGAGACTTCTCCGGTATTTGTGGTCACATAACTTGAATGGCATCGAAAATTGCAACAAAAACAGTATTTGGAGCTGCATTTTGTTGCTTTGCTGACCACTAAAACCAGCGAATTTGCCTCAATTATGGTTGGAGTACTAAATCTACGATTGTGAACAGGCTGTTCGCAGCCTGTGAAGTGGCCAGCCGGAGCCAGGAGGCCCGCAGGCAGACTAGCCAATGCGGGCTGACGCAGAGAAGGCGCCAGGCTCTGCACAGGGTGTGAATCAGTCTGTGCACATGAGAAGACCCTCATGTCAATAAGCCGATGTGTAACCTGTGCATTTGCACTTCTGCACAAGACCAAAGGCCCCATGCGCCAGGCTGCATGGCCGCGCCGGGCCTTGCATGTGCAGACAACTGCACAGGTAACCCACAGCTGATTGACAATCGTTTCTGTTATCTAAGTTCCTTTATCCGTTTGATAACCCTGTCTATGTCGGTATGAGTCAGAGAAGGGTTGAGAAGGGTGAACTTGAGCATGACGCGCCCGTCCTTGGATGTCTGTCCTATGACGGTTCCTTCATCCATCAGGCGCTTTCTGATGTTCTTGTTGGCCTCATCTCCGTCAGTGACGGCAAAGACGACTGAGCTGATTTCAGGCTTGACCGGAGCGATGAAGGCGGGGTCATTGATCAGACACTCGTAGAAGTAGCTTGCGTTTCCTACAGCAGTATCGACAATTGCCTCAAAGCCGTCACGGCCGCGGGTGCGGAATGCCATGAAGACCTTAAGCGCATCGAAACGCCTTGTTGTCTGGATGCTCTTGTCCACAAGGTTGATGTAGCCTTCCTCTTCGTCCTCCTCACGGTTGAGGTAGTCCGCATGAAGCTCGAAGCACTGCTGAACGTTCTTGTCCTTGAATAGGACCACTGAACATGAGATGGGAAGAAGGAACATCTTGTGAAAATCCACCGTTACGCTGTCGCATACGGAAAGGTCTCCCATGCGGTCTTTGTACTTACGGCTCATGACCAGGGCTCCGCCGTAGGAAGCATCAGCATGGAGGAACATTCCGTACTTGTCGCAGATCTTTCGCATCGCAGCTACATCATCGATTGAACCGTAGTCCGTGGTTCCGATAGTGGCAACGGCGCAGAAGGGCAGTAGGCCGTCATCGATGTCCTGTTTTACCATCATTTCAAACTTATTTATATTTATCTTACAGTTTGAGTCCACCGGAAGCTTTCGTACGGAGTCATAACCAAGACCCATGACATGGCAGCTTTTCTCCATCGAGAAGTGCGAGACCTCAGAGGTGTAAAGACGGAGTTTGTCATAGCAGGAGGGCAGGCCTTTCTTCTTTACATCATGATCCAGCCTTGTATTGCAGAACCAGTCGCGCGCTGCGATTATGGCCGCCATATTTGACTGGGTTCCGCCTGAGGTGAAGGTTCCGTCGGATCCTGGCCCGAAGCCGAAAAGCTTCACAAGACCGTGAATCATGGCCTCTTCGATTTCAGTTGCTGCCGGACCCTGGTCCCAGCTGTCCATGCTGTCGTTGAATGTGCCGATTATCAGTTCTGATGCAATGGTCTCGGTGAGAGCCGGTGCATGAAGATGCGGCATGTAAAGGGGAGACCATGTGCGGAGAAGATGGGGCATGATGTTCTTCTTGACGGTATCAAGAGTCTCATCAAAACCTGTTCCATGTTCGGGAAGGAATCCCAGGCCCTCTATCTGGGACCTCAGTTCGTAGACGTTTTTGCCGGAGTATGCGGCGTCGTCGTCAAAAGATGTGATGATCGCATCAGTTGTCTGCTCGATCATGCTTCGGAACGTCTGTCTGACTTTCTTGTCAGAGGACAGAATGACAGGTGTTTTCCCCTCCATTTCCGACTCCTTCCAAAGTGATGGTGCTAAAAGGTAGATACCATGATAACAGCAAATATGGAAGTAGGCTATTAAAATTGTTTGACCCACCCCCGATATAAATATATAGTGGGGATTACACCGCAGTTATCTAACGGTTTGGGAGGCGCGATATGATGGATTTCATTGTAAGTGTCAACGATTTCGTCAACGGTATCGTTTGGGGTGTACCGATCATGGTACTTATTCTGGCAACCGGACTGTTCTTTACGTTCCGGCTTGGATTCTTCCAGTTCACGCACTTCGGCTTTATGTTCAAGGATACGATCGTAAAGGCCTTCAAGAAGAAGGACGAACATAAACCGGGAAAAGGCGAGCTGACGTCTTTCCAGGCTGCGATGACCAGCGTCTCCGCCATCGTCGGATCCGGTAATATCGCTGGTGTGGCTACTGCCATAGTAGTCGGAGGACCCGGAGCACTTTTCTGGATGATAATTGCGGCTATAGTCGGAATGGCTTCCAAGTTCGCCGAGATCACCCTCGGAATCAAATACAGGAAGTTCAATGACGACGGATCGGTCCGTGGCGGTGCCATGTACTACCTGGCAGACGGACTTAAGCAGAAATGGCTCGGAATCCTGTTTTCCATCCTGGTCATTCCGTTTGCATTTGTCATCAGCGGCGTCGTAGACACCAACACAATCGCAACTACACTCTTTGATGAGTTCAAAATCCCGACAATCGCAACAGGAATCGTTCTTGCAGTTGTCACCGGAATCATCGTTTTCGGCGGAGCCAAGAGAGTAGGTTATGTCTGTGCAGTCATCGCCCCGTTCATGGGCGGAGCATATCTGCTTGCAGGACTCTGCATCATCCTTATCAACATCACAAAGGTCCCCGGTGCCATCGGAACCATCATTACCGCAGCCTTCAATCCGGCGGCAGCAACAGGCGGTGTCATCGGCTCGATTCTGGTGACCATGAAGATGGGAATCGCAAGAGGCATGTACTCCAACGAAGCAGGTCTCGGAACCGCAGCTATGGTCCATTCACCTGCCAAGGTCAGTTCTCCTGCCGAGCAGGGAGTCTGGGGTCCGATCGAGGTCTTTTTGGATACCATCGTCGTATGTACCATCACAGCCCTTGCCATCGTCATGTCAGGTCTTTGGACATCAGGTCTTGACGGAGCCACGCTGACAGTCAACGCATTCAGGACAATGCTTCCCGGCGACATCGGATACTGGGTTGCAATCGGTTCTGTCATTCTTTTCGGCTTCAGCTGTCTGATCAGCTACTACGACTACGCCACACAGGCTGCCGAGTACCTTTTCGGCGAAAAGAGCAAGCTCTTCGTCAAGATTTTCTGGGTCATCACGATTATCATCGGAAGCCAGACAACTCTTGGTTTTGTCTGGGATCTTGCCGATACTTTCAACGGCCTTATGATCATTCCGAACCTCATCGGACTTCTGCTTCTGAGCAATGAGGTCATCAAGGAGAAGAAGACCTATTTCGAGGCCAACGGAATAAAGTGAGGATTCCTTATGGAACATGAGGTGTTTGAATTCAGAGGTCTGAATGTTCTTGATTCAAAGTGCTACAAGGTAGTAGTTGAAGACGGAGTCATCTCAGACCTCAGCGAATGCAAGACTGCGCCCGAAGGCTCATACTTCTGCCCGGGCGGCCTTATCGACACCCAGGTCAACGGATGTCTGGGCTACAACTACACAGGAGAAGATCTCTCCGTTTCTCAGGTCAGGCAGATATGCACGGAGCTTGCCGAGCACGGCACACTCCAGCACTTCGCCACCATTATCACAAGCAGTGAGGAGAGGATTCTCAAGAGTCTTGATACTCTTGTGAAGGCAATTGAGGAAGATGAGTTTGTAAGGCGCAGCATCACCGGAATCCACATCGAGGGAAACTACATCTCTCGTCTGGACGGCCCCAGGGGTGCTCATAATATCGCCTATGTCAGGGATGCAAGTATCGAGGAATTCGACCGCTGGTATGAGCACTCGAAGGGCCTTCTCAAGTACATCACAATCGGAGCCGAGGCAAACGGAGCTTTGGATCTGATCAAGCACGCAGTGGCAAAGGGCGTTGTCGTTTCAATAGGCCATACCGGAGCCACTAAGGAGCAGATTGATAAGGCTGCGGAGGCGGGAGCCTCGGAGTCGACGCACCTCGGAAACGGAGTCTTTGCCAAGATCGACCGCTTTGAGAACCCCATCTGGCCACAGCTGAGGAACCAGAAGCTTACAACTGGTCTGATTGCAGACGGCGACCATGTCACACCGGATCTGGTCTGGGTGATTTCAAGATGCAAGGATTCAGACCACATCATTCTGGTTTCGGACCTTCATCACTGCGCAGGTCTTGAGCCCGGCCGCCGCATGGACGGACCTCTGGAGATAGAAGTCTTCAAGGATGCGGCCGTGCGTGTAGCGGGAACGCCGTATCTTGCAGGAGCCGGCGTACACCTTCTTAAGTGCACATACAACTACGCACTCTTCTCGCAAACAGATCCTGTTCAGGCTTTCAGGCTCAGCACGGTCAATCCGATTCGCAAATACAACCTCGACCCCGAAAGGGCCGTCTTGCGCACAGGGAAAAAGGCCGAGTTCATCGCATTTGAGAAAGGGCAGAACTGCTACGATCTTAAAGCCGTCTTCGCAGACGGAAAGCGTATAGTATAGTTACTCGTAAATAGGCTCGAAGTCGCTCACATCATGGCCGCAGAGCGGGCAGATATAATCAGGCGGAAGAACGCTTTCTTTGTACTCAAATCCGCAGATCTTACATCTCCAGCCGACGATCTTCTTCTGAACCGGGGCTGCCGCCTTGGGCTTCACGTTGTTCTGATAGTCGTTGTAGGTAAGCGGTGCCTTGTCGCTTGTCCTGAAGGCGTCATCCACCTCTGCGATGAACAGGGTATGGCTTCCCAGATCCTGACTGCTTACAACATGGCAGCTTAAGACTGCGCAGGTCTGAATCGGAAGATAGGGGATTCCCTTTGCATCCACAGGACACTCGAAGTCTGCGAACTTATCGACGTTGCGTCCCGACTGGAGACCGAAGCGTTTGATTGTGTCGAATGTGGCACTCTGATCCAGAATGCTCATTGCGAAGACTCCGCTTTTCTTGATCATCTCGCATGTCAGGTTCTTGTTGATACAGGCGATGGCCACCCTTGTAGGAACCGCCGCAACCTGCATGCATGTGTTTGTTATACATCCGTTGACCTTGTCTCCATCCTTTGTCGCAAGCATGAAGATTCCGTATGAAATGTTGAACATTGCTTTAGGATCCATATTCATCCTCCTGTATCCGTGAATCAAGTCTATTAAACGGAACTGAGAGCTGTCAAACAAATTGTAGGCATGTTTAAGCAAGTTTCGTTGACATCATCAGGCACCGTAAATAGACTGAATACATGACAGGAGAACTATATATAAAATGGACAGCTATGGCTCTTTTATCTTGGGCAATTCTTTCCGTGTCCCAGATTCCTGTCAGAAAGAAGATGGGATGGGTTGTAAGAGGCATCCTGTTTGTCGTCAAATTCGCACTAATGACCCTCTGTGCCTATAAGATAATGGTCGGAAGCGGTCTTCTGACCTGGAGATACAGCTATCTTCTGGGCGGTTGGTATCTTGGGTTCATCGGTGACCTTATCTCGGATCTGGTTACACTTCCGTATGAAATAATAAAAAAGCGCAAAGGAAGCATTGTTCTGCACATAGTCGTCAGCCTGTTCTTCACACTGGCTATCATGCTGTACGGTTCGACGAACATGGATGTCATCAAGGCGAACACTGTGGCCATCTATTCCGATAAAATAAAAACAAATCATAGATTCGTCTTCGTTTCCGATGTCCATGTCGGTTCGTCACAGCGGCATCAGACAAATGAAGAGCTTGTTAAGATGATTGCTGCCGAAATGCCGGAGTTCGTGGTCCTGGGCGGCGACATCACTGACGAGTGGACAACCAAGGAAGAGATGCAGTGGTTCTATAACCAGATCGGTAAAATCAACTGCCCGGTCTTCTTTATCTACGGAAACCACGACCGTCAGCCTTCTTCGGATCTTGTCGGTGGTCATACCTATACCCTTCAGGAACTGACCGATGCCATTACGAACAACGGAATAATGATTCTGAAAGACGAATGGCGCCTGATTTCCGGAGATCTGATTATCCTCGGCCGAGACAGCTACGACAGTCCCGAACGTCTTTCTCCGGATCAGCTGGCGCCCAGACCTTCCAATGCCTATGTCGTCACATTCGACCATTCTCCGTATGAGTATCAGGATATCGTGGATACAGGTTCGGATCTTCAGGTTTCCGGTCATTCACATGCAGGCCAGATCTTCCCGCTGAGAATGCTCTATGCCATTGCCGGATATGATGTCCAGGGCTTCTACCGCCACGGTAACACAGATGTCTATGTTTCCTCCGGAGTGGGCGGATGGTATGTGCCCATCAGAACGGAAGGCCACTGTGCCTACGAGGTGATTACGCTTCGTCCCAAGAACAGTCAATGAAGCTGTTCCTTCATCCATGCTCTGATTGACTCGACCACCTGATCAAGATGGTAGTCGTAGCAGTGAGTGTCTCCTTCAACAACCACAAGCTTTGCGTTTCTATACCGCTTTGAGGCGTCAATTGAGCACTGCACCGGAATGGATTCGTCCGCAGAGCCGTGGATGAGGAATACAGGTCCGCTGTAGCTGTCGATGAAGTCCTCGATGCGGATGGTGCGTGCAACGCGGACGTAGTTTCCGCTGAGAGTTTTATCTTCTTTGACCTGAAATTGCTCGGGGATGTGAGATGGGTCGAACTCCATACCCAAGAGTCTGCCTTTTCTTGCGCCCTCGGGAATGACGATGGCCGGAGACATGGGGATGATGGCCTTGATCTGGTCGCTTTTCATTGCACCGGCCAGCATGACGGTAAGACCTCCCTGGGAGTGTCCGCAAAGATAGATGTCGGTGACGAAGTCCAGACTTCTTGCATAGTCGATTACCGTCAGGGCGTTGGTCATCCACTTGAACAGGGTGTGGTTCCTGAATTCGCCTCCGCTTTCGCCGTGGCCGTACATATCGACTCTGAGGGTGGCAAGGCCAAGTTCATTGAACATTCTGGAGACAGCCAGGATATGACGCTCTTCCTTGTTTCCGGTGTAGCCGTGGATGATGATAGCAAGAGGGCACTTGCCTGCATTCTTTGGCATTTCAAGCTTGGCATCCAGCAGGATTCCGTCGTCGATGATGTGCATGGAAAACTCCTTTTGCCCAGTATAACACAATCTTTCGTTCAGATGATGCGCCGAGAGAATATGCATGTTAGTATTACATCATGGCTGATAACAAAGGTATTAGTATCATTTTCCCCAACGGAAGCTATGACAGGTGCAGGACCTTAAGCGATACTGCTATCCATGACCTGGGATTGGATGTGATATGCAACGGCCTCTCGAATAAGGAGAAGGAGCAGAGTCTCATCCTGGGAATCATGTCCAAGATTACGGATGACCCGGAGGTTGTGCAGTTCCGTCTGGATGTCTTTGATGACATCTACAGAAACCCGGCCTTCCGGGAGAAGATGCTCGGGATTCTGGACAAGATCGAGTTTCTGAAGGACTTTGGAAGCTTCAGACGTGACAACGAAGAGTCCTCGGGAACATGGGATCTTCTTCACCGTCTTGAGGAGATCCGCGATTACATCGGCTATGTCGAGGCCCTGCAGCAGTGCCTGAGCGACAGCAGCCTCAAATCAAGGGGACTGAAAGAACTCAAAGAGAGAATCGACGGGATATACAACGACAGCAGTTTTGAAGAACTTAAGAAAGATATTGCGAATTTAAAGGCCTCGACCTCGAATCTGAAGAGCGTGACGCTTGGTGTGAATCTCAATGAGAGGTTCGAAGCCAAGGAGATCGGCCTGATTTCGGTGAACAGCAAGGCCTTCTCGAAGTCGACGATTCTGGAGAATTTCGGAAGCAAGATAATCAGGAAGGATAGCATCAACCCGGGTACGGATTGGGACGGAAGCATGAGGTTCCAGGCGTTCTCGACAGGCGAGGGCGGTCAGAACTTCATGGAGGGAATGGCCCGCGCACGGATGATGATTGAAAATCCCATTCTGACGATGGCCATGGTGCCTGACGGGGATATGGGAAAGGATGTGACAAGTCACATGGACAGGATCACCGACCACATGCTCGGAAAGACCATGAAGGCGGTCAAGGAAGTCCTGAGCAAGTATGTGGGGCTTTCCATCATGAATATCACTGCCCTGATTCCGGAGTTTCTGTACTATGTGCGCTGGGCCGAATTCATAAAACGCCAGCAGGATAAGGGTTTTGTTTTCTGCAAGGCGACTCTGATTCCGAGCGGCAAGGTCAGGATGAAGGCCAAAGGTTTTTACAACATGCGCCTTTCCTGCGCTGTGGACCAGATTGTGGACAACGATCTTGATTTCGACTGTGAAAAGAACCTCTACATTCTCACGGGTGCCAACCGCGGTGGAAAGACCACGGTGACCCAGGCCATAGGCCTTCTTCACGTCCTTGCCCAGGGCGGAATCTTCGTGCCGGCCAAGGAGTTCTCATTCACGCCTGTAGACTGCATCTTCACGCATTATCCGGCCGACGAGGACAAGACGCTGGACTTCGGAAGGCTGGGTGAGGAGTGTAACCGATTCCGTGAGCTTTTCGGTCAGTGTACTGAAAACAGCCTGCTTCTTCTGAACGAAACCTTCTCGACCACATCGTTCGAGGAGGGGTTCTTCATAGCAAAGGACGCTGTCCGTGCGATTCTGAAAAAGGGCACAAGGTGCATATACAATACCCACATGCACAAGCTCGCCCAGGATCTGGACAGCCTGAACGAAGAAAGTGCCAAGGAGGGTGCCACCTACAGGGCGGCATCGCTTGTGGCGCTTTCCGACGGAGGACAGCGTTCCTTCAAGGTAAAGGTCGCACCGCCTCAGGGTATGTCCTATGCACAGGATATCGCCCGCAAGTACGGCGTGACATATGATATGCTGGTAA
>Ga0265298_10005705_pt1 | contig 15523 bp, 12 predicted proteins | sample AusTroGonzalo_MG_3_FD_193486 | JGI IMG/M metagenome (GOLD analysis project Ga0265298, IMG submission 193486) | Bovine rumen microbial communities from tropical cattle in Woodstock, Queensland, Australia - Gonzalo_01 | ecosystem: Host-associated > Mammals > Digestive system > Stomach > Rumen ... | reverse complement strand
CCTCATGGCGGCTCTTGCCGGCAATATAACGGATCCATTCCAATGCCCTTTCATGGAAATGCTTCCTTGGAGAAATAGAGGGAATTTCGCCAAGGAAAGGAACGGAGAGGTTTTCCATGTCTCTCCTGCCGCGAACCGTTGTATTAAGAACCTCCCGCAAATAGAGGAAGCCGAAAGGTATGGCTAGTCCAAGGAATAAAGCCATAAGAAGAATCATCTTTTTATTGGGGGCGACAGGGTGGTTGGAGCCGCCCGGAGAAGAGATCAGGCGGGTGGTGTAAGCTGTAAACGCCTGAGACAGTTCATTCTCCTCACGCTTTTGGAGCAGGAATATATAGAGCGCTTCCTTGACCTTCTGCTGACGTTCGTCAGACAGTATCTCACCGGCTTGGCGCGGCACGGCAATGACTCTGGCATCAAAATCATGCTGTACCTGCTCAGTTGAACTTATCTGGATATTGAGTGACTTGATGTAGTTGTCAAGGGATGTAAGAATAGCTTGTCTAAGGGACGCCATCTGTCCGTCCAGATCTTTAACCAACAGATTATCCTCACTGGAATTTTCTGCAAGGCGGTTTCGCTGGAGCATATCGGTGTTGAACTGGGCAATCAGCGACTGGGTATTGGCATCGCTGAGGCCAACGTTGGCAGGAAGAAGTGCCCCGGTAGACGCACCCAGAACATCAGAACGGAGGATGTGAGCGATTGACAACTGGTTATTCAGGTCTATAAGCAGTTTGCCGGCCTCAGTGGAAAGCTGCATATCCTGCGATACGGCGTTGTTGTCAGGGAGGCGGTGTGAACTGCGGAAAGAGACGATGGCCTTGTCAACTGAGCCCAATTCCTGCTCGATGATACTGAGCCGTTCGTTAATGAACTCGTTGGCCGATGTTGAAATGATATTCTTATCCCTGATCCAGTTCTCATTATATACGTTAATGATCATCCACAGCACATCATCGGCCCTTTGGATAACAGCATCCTTATAAGTAAGTTCTATAACTGTAGTGTTCTTGCCTGAGAGGGATGCCGTGAGGCCACTTATGCATCGGTTAGTGGCAGTACGATAGCCTACACGATTAACAAAGATGGGCTCTGTAAACTCCTGTTGTCCAAACGTGAATGCACGCTCTACCAGAATGCGGCCTGCTGGCGTATCGGTAGTATCTCCGTAAGCAACCAAAAGACTGGTTTCCTGATCCTTTATCTTACCTCTGACAAAATGAGACAAGATAACATGTGAAGAATCGGCAGGAGAGACCGTCAGTGATGCTGATTCATTAAACTCTACGGAAAGGAACCTGACTTTGATGGGAAGGGTATTTCCATAACGCGGAATACTGTGAAACGTACCCTTTGAACTGTAACTTACGTCAAGGTCAAGATTGCGCACCACTGACATCATCAGGTCTGGTGACTGGAAATTGACAAGTTCATTGTTCACATTCACGCGGCTCACGCCAAAGCCCAGGTCTGAGAATGAGGAGGTGACATCCAGTGCCGATGAACTTTTCATGTCTTCCTTTATCAGGATAGATGCACTGCGGCTATAGACGGGTGTATAATGCAGGACGTATAGAGTTCCAGCCAACAGGCATATAACGGCGGAAAGGACAAACCATTTCCAATGGTCCAGAACGATGGCCACGATATCACGAAGCGTAAGCACGCTGTTACTTTCCAGGGTATCGGTTTGTGTGTTGAATGAGTTGGAATAGTTATTATCATCCATATGGTTTATAGTATTATCAGATTATGCTTATGAGTAGTGTTATGATTGAGGTGGCAAGAGAACTGATAGATATCCAGAATGAAGTGGAACGGACATTGTTGCCGTTAATGGTAGATTCACGCTGCCGTTTCTCATTGGGTGTAACATAAATGACATCGCCCTGTTGTACATAGAATGCAGGAGAATCATAAATCTGTTTGATATCAAGCAGATTAAGTCGATACAGGACGTCATGGTCAGCTTCGTGACGCACCAGAGCTACATCTTCCCTTTGTCCGTTTATGGTCAAGTCACCCGCCAGGCTAAGTGCATCAAAGAGCGTAAAGCGGTCACGGTCAATCTTATAACGCCCAGGTCTGGCAACGTCACCCAGAACTGAGAATCCCAGATTCATGAATTCAACAATTACAACAGGATCCTTGATCTGACGACTTTTTATAAGAAGTGATTTGATTGAGTTCTCGGCCTCTTCACGTGTAAGACCGGCAAGGTGAATCTTACCCAAAACGGGAAAATCAATATCTCCATGGGAATCGACTGTATAACCGGATATGCTTTGCGCACCGGCATTCATGTTTCCGCCAGAGCCTGTGAGAGACTGAGAATCGGCCAAACGCTTACCGTAATACGGAAGGTTAAACATAGACGCCACTTGAGGATCACGGCTGTTGACTACGATTGAAATCTGGTCAGTGGGTTGGAGACGGATGTAATCAACCTTAAGAGGAGACAGTTCCTCATTGTGAGGCGCATCCTGAAAATAGACAATATTTGCCGGAGTGCTGCAGGCTGCCAGAAGGACTATGATAAGCGAAAATAGTGCTTTCCGGATATAACCGGAACAGGTATAAAACAACTGTTTGACCATCATAATGGTTCAATCAATAATAGGAAATGGACTAAAGGTTAGAGTAAATGAACTGGTCAATTACTACTAACCAAAAATAACTTGTTAAACAGCTTCAAAATAAATCGGCGCGAAATTATAAAAAAACTCCAAACATGTAATATGTCGGTAATCTTTTTAAATTTTATTCACCTTCAACTTTGCAGCCGGAAGCGGGGAAAGCTTTATCGTCCAACTTGAATTTGGGAGTGCAGAAATAGATGAGTTCTGCACGGGTGAGTACGGTGTTATCGGCATCCATTAATTCTGCCTCAATGAAAGCCACGTTGCGCATCATCTTGGTTATGTGCGCGCGGACGGTTATCTCGTCCAGCAGGGTGGATACGGGCTTGAGGTACTCCATGTTCATCTTTGAGGTGACGCCGTTGGTCTGCAGTTTGCGACATACCACCCAGCCGGCGGTCTCGTCTATCAGAAGTGCCTGAAGACCTCCGTGTAGTGTATTCTGCCAGCTCTCATAGTCATGTGTGGGTTTGAACTTGGTAACTATATAGTCACCGTCTTCCCAGAACTCCAGATGGAGTCCGATGGGGTTGGTGGGGCAACATACAAAGCAGTTGTAACCTTCTGTGCCTATCCAGGGATTTATTATCTTTTTCATACTCATAATTTTTTTGCAAAAATGTGGAAAAGGGGACAGTCCCCTTTTTCACATTATTTTTTGTGAAATTGGGGACTGTCCCCTTTTCCACATTTTTCATTTTTGTCTTGATAGAGGAAGCGGCGGATCTTGTGGGTGGCGGTCTTGTTGAAGGGTTCTTTCATGACCTCCACGTCGCGGATCTTGAGGAAATGGCTCACCTTGGAGTTGACAAATTCCATAACCTCTTTCTTGCGGCGCTCTATGTTCTCAAGGAACTTTTCCTGTCCCTCCAGATTCCAGTCAACAGCGCCCTCGTTGAACTGGACCAGCGCTACAAGCTGTCCTGCGCGGCTTATCACGAGTGATTCATTCACGTCCGATATCTTGTTGATGACGCTCTCTATCTCCTCGGGGTAGATGTTCTCGCCCGATGCTCCTATGATTACGTTGCCTGACCGGCCCAGAATGGAGTATCGGCCCTTCTTATCCATAGTGGCGATATCACCGGTGCGCATCCAGCCGTCATCGGTCATTACGGCACGGGTACGGGCGTAATCCTTGTAGTATCCCAGCATTACGTTGGGGCCTTTTACCTGCAGTTCACCCTGGCCCGTTTCCGGGTTGACATCGGCCAAACGTACCTGCACCTCATATGATGCGGTGCCTGTGGTGCCCAGGTGTGTGCGCTTGGGGCCGGCGTCGCATATCAGTGGGGCGGTCTCTGTGAGCCCGTAGCCTATTGCGTAGGGGAATTTGATGTTACGCAGGAACTCCTCAACCTCACGGTCCAGTTTGGAGCCGCCTACGCCAAAGAAACGTACCCTGCCGCCAAACTGCTGCTTGACTTTCTTGCCGACCAGGAAGTAAAGTACGTGCGGAAAATGTTTCTTGAGGTAGCGCAGATACTTGCTGCCGGCTATGGTGGGGAATATCTTGCCGCGTATTACCTTCTCTATGATAAGAGGTACCGATAGTATCGTGGTGGGACGTATCTTGAGCAGCGCTTGGCTCAGTATGGTTGGAGTGGGGGGCTTCTGGATGTAATAAACGGGGCAGCCGGTGGAGAGCGGATAGAGCATTCCGATGCTCATCTCATATGTATGGGCCAGCGGAAGGATGGACAGGAATACGTCCTTGCGACGATAAACCTTGTGCGCATACCACGCCTCGAGCACGTTGTGGCAGAAGTTGCGGTGGCTCAGCATCACGCCCTTGGCGTTGCCTGTGGTGCCCGATGTGTAGATGATGGCTGCAATATCGGTTGCATCTGGCACTTTACTGCGTCCGTCACATGTATAGCTCTCATCTTCAGCCTTGATAAGGTCAAATGTACTGATATCTATTATGATATTCAGGCGGTTATATGATTCCTTGCTGATCTTGGGGAGTTGTTTTTGACTTACGAATATGGCCTTTGCTTCAGAGTGAACAAGGATATTCTCAACCTCATTAGGCGAAAGATCAGGCAACATTGGCACGGCAATACGGCCGTGAGCAGTTATTGCAAAGAAGGCTACTGCCCAGTTGGGCATGTTCTCAGACAGGATGGCTACCTTATCTGCCGGATTGAGTCCGAATGTGCCCAGCAGGCCAGACAGCTGATCGGCCTTGTCCCTGAACTGTGAGTATGTGTAGCTGCAGCCGCCGTCCACAAAATCCGATGCAAGGCGGTTGCGGTTTACGGTTGTGGTGTATTCAAGCAGATCGGCAAGTGTTGTGAATCTGTGTCTCATTTTGTAAGGTACTTGTTGGGATGACGTCCTTTAAGGTTCATGCTTTCATATATTTCCTGTATGCGGCGTGTATCGGTGTTGGCATCATCAGTAAGCTCAAACTTCTGGTCTACCGCGATTTTCTTGCGTCCCCAGTCAAAGTAGCACAGATAGACTGGAATGTTTGCTGCCTTGGCAATGAAGTGATAGCCGGTTTTCCAACGGCTTACCGGCTTACGTGTGCCCTCTGGGGCGATTGCCAGATGCATCAGGTCCGTCTTTTCCATCTCCTTGAGGACCGACCTTACCACGGTTGTTGGATGCTTGCGGTCTACAGGTATGCCTCCGATGGCTCTCAGTATCCAGCCCAGGGGTGGAAAGAAGAGGCTGCTCTTGACCATGCAGAAGGTCTTGCCGCCTATGGATACGTAGAACAGGTATGCCACAACAAAGTCCAGCATTGAGGTATGGGGTACTCCCAGAAGTATGCATTTGGGTTCAGGGGGCAGGAAGGTGCTCTTTTCCCAACCCCACACTTTCAATAACCATCCGCAGAATTTACGCCACATAATAATAGTCTCTTTTCATTTTGGGCGCAAAATTACTATGTAATGATGCAAAGAAACATATATAATATATAATTGTGGTAAAAGGACAGTTATATGTGGTGAAATGAGGAGGGATTAGGAGGGGAATTGAGGGGTAATACCCTTCTCAAAGCGGCCTTCGGCCGGCCCTCCCACAACACATTATATCTATTCCGAAACTCATGAGCAAGCTCATGGTTCCAGAATAGATACAATCTGTCGCGGGCCCCTCCCACTGGTCACGCGTGGGTGCGAGACTTTGGAAGGGTATAACCCCTCAATTCCGCTCACTTGGAAAGTGTGGTGATTTTTTTTATCTTTGCAGACGTTTTAGCAATTAGCAGAGATGACGAAATCATACGAGGAGATCAATGAGAAGATCCGGAAGGGTAAGGCGGTGGTTCTGACGGCCGAGGAGGTATCGGAAATGGCCCGCACAATGAAGCCCAAGGAGATTCTTGAGAAGGTTGATGTGGTTACTACCGCTACGTTCGGGGCTATGTGCTCAAGCGGTGCGTTCCTGAACTTTGGTCACGCCAATCCGCCCATCCGCATGGAGAGGATTGAGATCAATGGTGTGCCTGTTAGCGGTGGTCTTGCTGCTGTTGACACTTTTGTGGGTGCTACAGACTGCAATCCGCAGAATCCTACGTACGGCGGTGCGCACATTATCCAGGAATTGATTGACGGCAAGGAACTGACTCTTGAGGCTTGGGGTAAGGGTACTGACTGTTACCCGCGCAAGCATATCAAGACGATGATCAGTCTTAAGACCATCAATGAGGCTATACTGATGAATCCCCGTAATGCATATCAGAACTATAATGTGGCTGTGAACTCTACAGACCGCACATTATATACTTATATGGGCACTCTGCTGCCTCGCATGAAGAATGCTTCATATAGTTCTGCAGGTGAACTTTCACCTCTGCTCAATGATCCTGAGTGCAGGACCATAGGACTGGGTACACGCATTTTCCTGTGCGGAACGCAGGGTTATGTGGTTTGGAACGGCACTCAGTTCAACTGCTCAAAGCCTCTCAATGAATATGGAGTTCCGATGGGCAATGCGCGTACATTGGCCTTGATGGGTGAGATGCGTGAGATGTCAAGTGAGTTCCTGCGCGGCGCATATTTTGAGAAATATGGCGTTACGATGTATGTAGGCGTGGGTGTTCCAATTCCGCTCTTGGATGAGGATCTGGCTCACCGCGTGAGCATACGTAACAGCCAGATCGATACGTTCATTGAGGATTACGGCTGCAAGGGTGACCTGATTGGTAAGGTCAACTACGAACAGCTGCGCTCCGGTGAGATTGAATTCATGGGCAAGAAGATCCACACCGCTCCGCTTTCAAGTCTGTACAAGGCACGCAAGATTGCGGCCATCCTTAAGGATTGGATTGAGAAGGGACAGTTTGAACTGACTGCTCCTGTACGCCCCATGCCTACCGGAACGTCACTTCAGGGACTTAAAGATTTGAACTTGTAAATCAGCTAATTATGACAAAGAAAGTAGTTATATCATTCCCCGATGGTGAGGCCAGCCGCCCGCTTATCTATGAGCTGATTAAGAAGTTTGACATCATGGTCAGCATCATCAAGGCCGATATTGACGGTGGTCGCCGCGGCAAACTGGTACTTGAATTGGATTCTGACTCAGATCATATCCGCAGGGCCATTGATTTCATGAAGGAGAGTGGGGTGGATGTAAGCCCGCTTGAGAAGAAAATAAGCTATGATGACAGCAAGTGTGTGAGCTGCGGTGCCTGCACATCGGCCTGTCCGTCAGGGGCACTCTCTATCAACGCTCCGGATTGGAAACTGCGTTTTCAGCCCGATAAATGCGTGGTCTGCAAGCTCTGCATCACGGCTTGCCCGCTCAAACTCTTCCATATAGAGTTTGCAGATTAAATTATGGAATACAAGGAACGCAGCTATCGCAGCCGTTTCTCTAATGACGAGAGACGCTGGTTCTGCGTAAAGTTCCTTGAATCAGACCTTTGGATAGGAGTCGATAACGGCTCCTATTCTGCGTCTATGGAGCAGGATGTGTATGCAATGCTCGTGGAGTTGCGCCGCACCATGGACGCGTATCTGCTTGTAGATCCCGGGTATAAGGCGGCGCTTACGCCTTATGATGCAGGTTTGGAGGCTCCTGCTATCCTGAAAGAGATGTCGCAGGTGACCCACAAGACCGGGATAGGCCCCATGAGTGCTGTGGCGGGTGCCGTTGCCAAGAAAGTTGCCGATTTCATAAAGAGCAGATTCAATGTCAAAGAGGTAATCGCTGAGAACGGAGGTGATATCTATGCTGATGCAAATTCAGACATGGATATAAGCGTCTTTGCCGGCCAATCTCCGCTGTCAGAACGAGTAGGGCTTCATATTCCTGCATCGGCCTTTCCGCTTGGCATCTGCACCTCCAGCGGCACTGTAGGCCCCTCTCTGAGCCTTGGCCGCGCTGATGCCATGATGATAATCTGCAAAGATGTGCTGTTGGCTGACAGCTATGCGACAGCTTTTGCAAATCGCATACAAACAATCAATGATCTGCAAACGGTAATAGATCGGATACAAAACATTCCTGAAATTCAGGGAGCATTAGCTGTCAAAGACGACAGGCTTGCTGTCTGCGGCCTATATGAACTGCGTTTGTTTAAGTGAACGCAAAAGAAATATTCATCTAATAACTATCTCAAAACTGTTTTTTGTTTTTTTATACTATCTTCGCAGTTAATCTCATAGACAATAAACGACATGTTTACGTTAAAGCATTGAACCTAACTAAGACCGAAACTCAGAAGGTATTAATTTTAACAAGTAAAATCGGTTCCCTCGTATAAAAAGAAAAAAAGAGGTAAGATGGTATATGTAATTATTTTAGCAGGTGGAGTTGGGAATAGACTTGGAGCTGGAATTCCTAAACAATTTATTAATATTTTTGATAAGCCTATTATTGTTTATACAATGGAACACTTTCAGAATCATCCGCAAGTTGATGCAATAGAATTGGTGTGTGTGGATGGCTTTCAACAACAGTTACAACAAATTGTTGACGAAAATCATATTTCAAAAGTATTTCAAATTGTAAAAGGTGGAACAGAGTATGAACGATCCCTTATGAATGGTGTTAAGGGACTGAAGGGAATAGCAAAGCCGGACGATGTTGTTATGGTTCATTGGGCTGCGTCTCCATTTATAACAGAAGACATCATTTCTGACAATATTCGAATTTGCAAGGAAAAAGGCAATGCTATTAGTGCAAGCTATTCATACCTTTTGTATGGTACTAATGATGGAGATTGTTCAAAAAAGGCAATTAACAGAGAAACGTTTATGACTTTAGCAGCACCGCAAAGTTTCCTTTATAAAGTTATAGTAGAGATATATAGGCAAGTTGAAGAAAAGAATATGTTTGACTATTGCGAGGCACATACAACTGCTTTTATGACAGAACTTGGCATACCAATTTATTTCTCAAAAGGTAGTCACTCAAATATTAAAATCACCACCAAAGAGGACTTAGACTTGTTTAGAGGTTATCTTTTGAACAAAAAATACCCGGATTATTAATTCTATTATATGGATAGTATACAGACTACAGGAGGGATACTTCGTCAATCAGATATTGAATTCATAAACAACTGTATTTGTGAAGTATTCAATTGTGAGCCCGCTCAGATAACAGAATTGCAGCCCTTACAAAAAGGCCTTTCTAACTCTGTACTTTCTTTCAAGTTTAATGGTGGCAAATATGTCTTCCGTTATCCAGGTTTGGGCTCGGAGATGCTGATAGACCGTGGGCGTGAATCAATAGTCCAGAAGCAGATTGAAGATGCAGGTGTTGACACATCCCTTGTAGCTATGAGTGTACGCTACGGATGGCGTATCTCGCGTTTTGTCGAAACACGTACCTTTAACTATCATGACGTTAATGACATGGTTCGTGGTATTATCCAATTGCGTAAGCTTCATTCAGTAAGGCCTAAAGTGAGGTGGGAGTTCGACATCAAGGAGAAATGGGAGTCTATCCGTGATATGACACCGGCTGATAAGTATGGAGAAAACTTTGCGGATTTTCCTGAGTTCAAGGATGTCAAAGAGAGAATATATAAGTTGTATGAGCTTGCTAAGACAGATGGTATCAGGAAATGCTTGACTCATGGTGATTGCCGTGATGAGAACTTCCTTATTAACGACCACGAAATACACCTTATTGATTGGGAATATGCCGGATATGGAGATCCTGGATTTGATATCGGTTCATACGTTTGTGGTGGCGACCATTCTGAGGAAGAGGTAGACAGGATCCTTTTTACCTATTTCGGAAGGAAACCTTCTATCAAGGAACAACGTCATTTCTACGCATATATAGCTATCACTGGTTTTTTCTATATGCACTGGACGATGTATAAGGAGTCTCAGGGCCAAATCATTGGCTACTTGAAACCCCAGTGGTACCACTATGCCAAGAAGTATAGTAAGAAAGCATTACCATTGTATAACGAATAAAAAAATACGAATATGACATATATAATATTATCAGCAGGTAAGGGTGTTAAGTTACAGCCCCTGACTTTAAATTATCCGAAGTCATTATATAAACTTGATGACAAAACCACTATTTTACAGCGTTTGGTTCGTAATATAAGGAAATACGACGCAGAAGCAGAAATAGTGGTTGTAGTTGGCTATATGTACAAGCAAATCAAGAAAGAATTGGAAAATGACAACGTGAAGTTCGTTCATAATCCGTTCTACTCTGTTACCGGTTCTATGGGGTCTCTATGGTTTGCTAAGGACTTCTTGCATCGTGAGAATGTAACTATTATGAATGGTGATATTGTGACAAGCGACAAATTAATACAGGATGTCGTAAGTCAGCATACTGATTATCCATACGTATTACTTGATAGCACACATAAAGATACCAACAAGTACAATGTTCAGGTACATGGTGATTTGGTTTGCGTGATGAGTAAAAACCTTACAGAATTTGAGGGTAATTATGCTAGTATGACCAAACTTGATGCGGTTTCTTCCCGCTTACTGCTGGAACAATTGAATCAGATGGTCAACGAGGGGATGTACAATTTGTTTTTTGAAGATGCCATGATACAAATGATTTTTGATAAGAACTTTGAGTTGTATTATAAAGATATTTGTGAATATCAGTGGACAGAAGTGGATACTGTTGATGATTTGATTAAAGCTAAAGAAATAAATCTTAGACAATAGTGATATAATGGATAAGGAAATATCAATTGAGCAGTGCTATTGTCTAAGTGACTGCTAATTTTTGTATCTTCGCTGCAGAGATTAAACAATTCTACCAAATATATTTTATGAGAAAACTACTTATTCTTGGCGCGATGGCGCTTATGGCTCTTACTGGAAGAGCTGCCGATAACAAAGGCATTTCATTCAATGAATTATCCGCAGACAGATTTACACTTATTGAGAATGGCAAGCCCGTGCAGATTTTGGCTGATGAGGCCGATAAGAGCGGCGTTCAGATTGCCCTGAAGGCTTTGCAGAAGGATTTCAAGGCCGTAGCTGGGCAGGAGGCTAAGGTTGTATATGATGCCGCCGGCATTAGCGGTAAACCGGTGATTGTGGGTACAATTGACAGTAAGTTCATCAGTCAGGTCATCAAGGCTAAGAAGATTAACAAGAAGGATCTGCAGGGCAAGCGCGAAAAGTACATTATGACTGTTGTGGAGAATCCCATTAAGGGTATTGATGAAGCGCTGGTGATTGCCGGTAGTGATATGCGTGGTGCCATTTACGGTATCTATGAGCTCTCTGAGCAGATTGGCGTATCTCCGTGGTATTACTGGGCTGACGTTCCAATCGAGCATCAGGATAACATTTCACTGGCCAAGGGTACTTATACCGCAGGTGAGCCTGCAGTGACATATCGCGGCATTTTCCTGAACGATGAGGCACCGTGCCTTACCACATGGGTGGCAAATACATTTGGTACACAGCGCGGCGGACGTGAGTTCTACGCCTGCTGCTTTGAGCTGATTCTGCGTCTGCGCGGTAACTTCATGTGGCCCGCAATGTGGGACTGGGCATTCTATGCCGATGACCCTGAGAACTCAAAGACTGCCAATGAGATGGGTATAATTATGGGAACTTCCCATCATGAGCCTATGGCACGTAACCATCAGGAGTGGGCACGCAATCCTAAGGCATATGGTGGTCAGTGGGATTATACAGTAAACAAGGATGAGTTGCAGAGGTTCTTCCGTGAGGGCATGGAGCGTGCCAAGGATACAGAGGACCTGATTACCATCGGTATGCGTGGTGACGGTGACGCTGAGCTAAGAGGTTCTGATGAGGACAACATGAAGATGCTGGAGGGCCTGTTTGCCGACCAACGCCAGATCATCAAGGAGGTAACCGGCAAGCCGGCTGAGCAGCGTCCGCAGGTATGGGCACTCTACAAGGAGGTTCAGACCTATTATAATAAGGGCCTGCGCGTACCTGATGACGTTATTATCCTTTTGTCCGATGACAACTGGGGTGACATTCGCCGTCTGCCCAATGCCGAGGAGCGTAAGCGCAAAGGCGGTTGGGGTATGTACTACCATGTGGACTATGTAGGCGCTCCGCGTAACTCAAAGTGGCTCAATATTACTCCGATACAGCACCTCTGGGAGCAGATGCAACTTACCTATGATTACGGAGTTGACAAGATCTGGGTGCTTAACGTAGGTGACCTCAAGCCTATGGAGTATCCTATCACCCTGTTCCTGGATATGGCATGGAACCCCACATCATTCACTGTAGATAACCTGCTTGACCATACTTATGAGTTCTGCAAGGAGTTCTTCGGCGAGGAGGAGGCTCAGGAGGCAGCACGCATACTGAACCTGTGCTGCAAGTACAACGGCCGTATCAGCGCCGAGATGCTTGACGCACGTCAGTACTACACACTTGAGACCGGTGAGTTTGAGCAGGTTTGCGATGATTATGCACGTCTGGAGGCTGAGGCATTGCGTCAGTATCTGAAACTGAAGCCTGAGTATCGTGACGCTTATCAGCAGATAATACTGTTCCCCGTGCAGGCTATGGGTAACATTTACGATATGTACTACAGCCAGGCAATGAACCAGAAACTGGCCCGTAACAACGATCCTGCAGCAAACTACTGGGCAGAGCGTTGCGAACGTGACTTTAAGCGTGATGCCGAGCTCTGCGCATATTATAACAAGGAGATGGCCGGCGGCAAGTGGAACGGCATGATGATCCAGAAGCACATAGGCTACACCTCATGGAATGATAACTTCCGTGCCGATACACAGCCCCGCGTAACACGCGTTGAAGTAGGGGATAAAGTAGGTGGATACGTATTCACACAGAAGGATGGCGTGGTTGCCATGGAGGCTGAGCACTTCTATGCACAGGCTCCCGTGACAGCGGGTTCTGCCCAATGGACTACAATTCCTTTCATGGGCCGTACACTCTCTGGCGTAGCTCTGATGCCTTACAGTCAGCCTACCGATGGCGCCAGCATGACCTACAAGTTCAACCTTACTGATGATGTTGAGAATCTCTCAGCTGTGATTGCAGTAAATGCCACATTGACATTCTACCGTCTTGAAGGACACCGCTACATGGTAAGCCTGGATGGCGGTCAGGAGGTTGAGGTTGTGTTCAACGAGCGTCTTAACGAGGACCAGCGTAACATCTACTCAGTTTACTATCCCACAGTTGCTACACGCGTTAAGGATGACCGCGTACAGCTGGGCAAGGCTGCCAAGGGTGAACATACACTTACTATCCGTCCCATAGAGCCCGGTACTGTATTTGAGAAGGTGGTGATTGATGCCGGCGGATATATTAAGAGTTATTTGTTTATGCCGGAATCTCCGTACGTTAGGGAATAAGAATACTCGCGGCTTCGCCGCTCGAAGTTTTTGGGCTTTTACGTCTTTGGCTTAAAGCCTCGGGACAGAAAGTTATCTGCGTATCAGATACACGACATTTTTTTAGTTTGGGGCGTCGCCGCCCCAAACCCGTTCCGCGGGACTTTGTCCCGCTCCACTCTGCCGGCCTCCGGCCGGGTAAAACGAGACCCTGACGGGCTTTGCTGTCAGGGTCTCGTTTTACTGGGTGCAGATGGAAACAATCTGCGTATTAGAAGTCCACGCTTACCGTGAGTCCAAAAGCGGCGGACTTATCGGTGGGTAGGAATACCGTAGGTTCAAACTCAAACTGTAGGAGTTTGGCGGCCTGCCTTAATTCGAGTTCACGGTTGTAATCATCCGCTATCTTTTCTATCGCTCGTTTAGCCTTGCCTCTGCCTATTCGGCCCCAACAATAAAAGGTGAGTGCAGGTACGGCTAGTGCTCCTGAGATGATGTATAGCTTTTTAGACAGGCCCGGGTCATCATCTGACCTGTGAGTTGCCGCTATAAGTGTAAGGATTGCTGTAGGAACAATCATAATGGTACCTATCGTTTCCTTGTTATCAGCCTTAATGAACTTTTTACGTGCGGCATCAAATTTCTCAAACTGAACGGAATCCAGAAGCTGTTTCAGATCATCATCGCGGATAGCGTTGCCTGCGCCGCGGCCCTCTACGAATGTAAGGTTGGCACTGGTTCTTTCAAGTGCTGTGCTGTCATTGATGACTGATGCGCCCCAGCCGAATCCTCCGCCGCCGAATCCTCCACGGCCACCCATGCCGCCACCGCCGAAGTTTCCACCTCCGCCGCCCATGGGCATACCGCCACCGCCGCCCATGCCTCCCATGCCGCCTCCGCCGCCGAAGCCACCGCCTCCGCCGAAGCCGCCGCCACCTCCACCACCACGCTGGGCAAAGGTTACAACAGAGATCATCAGTATGAAAAACAGTGTAAAGGCTTTTTTGAAGTTCATATTGGGCATAGTAATTACCGGGTTAGAGTTCTAATTTCCTTTTAGACACAATTCAGCCTTTTTGGTTTAATCACTTCCAGTTTTTATCAAGGAAAGCAATGCGGGCTGCAAACCATTTCTTGAGTATTCCGATTTCTTCATCGTAACTGGAAACTGTGTATGCCGAGAACATTCCTGCTGCTCCGCCGCCACCAAAACCTCCGAAACCGCCACCTCCGGGGAATCCTCCTCCAAAGCCGCCGCCGAATCCGCCAAATCCACCATTCTGCTGTCCTTGAGTATTCTGATTGTCGTCTCTCTTAGGAACAAGGAGATCAGAATATTTTGTGTACTGACGGGCTTGAGCCTCCTGCAGTTGCGCAGCGTGCTCATCAATGAAACGGTTTATGCTTTCAATGCTCAGATAGTCCTTACGGAGTTCTTTCCAGCGAGCCTTGACCTTAGCCATAAAAGCGGGATCCTCTGTAAGGCGTTTCCACATAGCAGGGGTGGGGTTGGTCTCGCTGCCTTCATAAACCCATGCCTCAATGTTGTTGGCATTGGCAAAATTGCAGTTGCCGTATGCCAGATTGTAATCCCATACTGTGCCTGCATGCAGTTTTCCGCCGGTGCCGTCCTCATTCTGCTTGGTCTTATAAAAATAGGTGCTGCGCTTGAGGCCATCGGCATTAAGGCTGAGTTCAGTATGAATGAAATAATCCACAAATGATTCTACATCAATGTATTTGGCGTATCCGTTAACCGGATCTGCAAAATCATCACTCTGGATTACCTTCTCAACGGTATTTACATAATTGGATATATACTCCTGTTGCTTGTCGGTCAGTTTGCTGGCCTTGGGGTAGAAGATGGTCCAGGTTACGGTTGCCCTGCCGCCAAAGCCTCCGCCAAATCCGCCCATGCCGCCTCCGAATCCTCCGAACATGCCACCGACGTTAGTGTTCATGATGCCGGGTACATCGGATGTGAATGATTTCTCACCTTCATCGGGCGGGTCAACACGTACTATGTAACCGCCTGTGATATCAATGCCTGTGGTGTCCTTAGATGTAAGTTTGGCTATGTCAATGCGGTTCTTGCCGCGTTTGATCTTTTCACAAAGTGTAT
>Ga0265298_10005704_pt1 | contig 15523 bp, 22 predicted proteins | sample AusTroGonzalo_MG_3_FD_193486 | JGI IMG/M metagenome (GOLD analysis project Ga0265298, IMG submission 193486) | Bovine rumen microbial communities from tropical cattle in Woodstock, Queensland, Australia - Gonzalo_01 | ecosystem: Host-associated > Mammals > Digestive system > Stomach > Rumen ... | reverse complement strand
GACAACCGGCTTACATACGCCACATATCGGGACCGTGCTACTGGCAGCCCTCGGAGGGGCAGACGGGCGGAGCCGACAGGATTCCGCAGACTGACGACTTCGTTTCCATACCTGCTGCATCGGTGACATATCTGCCGAAGAAAGACGATCGTATCGTAGGCAGTATCATCGAGGCTGAAACGCCTCCAGCTGACGCACTGACCGTTATGAATGTCAAGGATCTCCGCTATGGATCCCCCAGAGTGCAGCATATCGAGCTGACTGCGAGGTGAGTATATGCTGAATTTCAAGGGCATTGAAATGGCTCCGGACTTCAAAGTCAAGTCGGAGAAGAACCTCCGGCAGGCTCAGGAATTCGTTGACAGCGAGTGCCTGAAATATCTGCCGGACTACACTCCGATAGCAATGAAGCGGTTCAAAAATCGTGGAAAAATGAGCAAAGCCCATAAGGTCGAACGCCCCGGCGTTATCATCAACACCGAGCCAAAAGCCCGGCGTGAATACTACGTCAACAAGGGCTTTTCCGGTCAGGGCAAGTTCTGGCTGGAGCGTATGAAAGCCGACCATAAGGAAGACATTCTGAAAGGGCTGAAAAAGCTATGAAAACACCTGTTATCGAGAGCGTAAGGAACTATATCCTCGGCTTTCCGGAGCTGAAAGAGGGCTGCCTTATGGTGGATATTCTCGGTTCTGAGCCGGTCGAGTATATGGTCGAGGGAGTTCCCTGCGATCCAGTCTATAAAAAATACGTTGACGGGAGCTGCATCAAGCAGTTTCTTTTCATTTTCGCAAGCAGAGAGTATTTCAGCGCTGACGTCAATCAGGCTATCGAAAACCTTGAATTCTACGAGAAGTTCGGGGACTGGATAGAGGAACAGAACGATTCCGGCGTACTACCTGATCTGGGCTATGGGCGTGAACCTGTCAGCATCGAGGTACTCACAAGCGGCTACTCTCTCAGTGAGGAAGCCAACACCGCACGTTATCAGATACAACTGAGATTACTATACGAGGAGGAATGATTATGTCTATTGTCGCAAGACACAAAAAGGTTGCGTTCTACGGCGTTCCTACCACAAGCGGAGGAACTACAACTATCGTCTATACAAGAATGCCGAAGTTCACGCAGCTCACCACCAACAAGAACCCTATCGAGTACAACCGCCAGTACGTTGACGAGCCTTTTCAGGAGTCGGACGTTGTGGGATACTCTCCCTCGATCGCCTACGCCTTTGACCGTCACACTGACAAGGCTGTGCAGACCGACATCATCAAGATCACTGACGAGGAGCTTATCGGTGACGATGCCGTAAGAAGCATCATCGTTGTAGATATCGACACCAGCGCTGCTACCAAGCGTGACTACGCTGTTATCCCCTCCACCGAGGGCGACAACATCAACATCTACACATATTCCGGCAACTTCAAGACAAAGGGCGAACTCATTCAGGGTACTGCAACATCGTCCGATGACTGGCAGACCTGCACATTCACCCCTGCCACATAGACAGCCGGGGACGTGTCCGAGGAACAGGAAGAACAGGACAGCAACCCCGAAGAACAGCTTGAAGAACAGGAAAATGAACCTGAATAATGAAAGGATTTGAGCCTATGAGCCTGAAAATATGGGAAGTCAATGGTCTGAGTCTTGAGCTTGACCTTGACGATGCCGATGTTATGGAGCGCTATGAAAAGGCGTTCGATGTTATGTCCGCTGAGGAAAAAACACTGCCGAAGGACGGCAAGGGCTCCGAGCAGATCAGAGCCTACTGCCAGATGTTCCGTACCCTTTACGACAATATCTTCGGTAAAGGCACGGCTGAGAAGATCTTCAAGGACGTGCCTACAAGCACCTCAGCCTATGACGATATTTATTTTTCATTCCTCGATGCCGTTCAGCGGATCAAGACAGCGGCTATCCAGAGCCGTGCTGAACGGCTTGCAAAATACAAGCCCACTAACCGTCAGCAGAAACGTGCGGCAGCTAAGAAGAAATGATGAACCTGCTGTATGAGCCGCTGCCGGAGTCCATTACCGCTGACGGTGAGAAGTACCCCATTGTCACGGACTTCCGGGAGTGGTTCCGTTTCTCTGATATGATCCGCGACAACGACCTCAGCAGCGAGGAGAAGCTGCTGTTCCTGACTGAATATCTCATAAAACCGCCGGAGCTCATCACAAGTGAGCTTGTCAGGGCGGTTTTTGATTTCTACGGCGCAAAGGCACTCGCTCCCGATCCGCCCGATTATGACGATGAGGACGAAGCTGAACAGTCTCCGCAGCGCCCGGTGTTCGACTGGAAGTATGACGCTAAGTACCTGCTTGTGGACTTCCGGCGCTACTACGGCATTGACCTGCTGACCGCTGAAATGCACTGGTGGGAGTTCCGGAGCTTGTTCGCCGGACTGCCTGACGATTCCCTGTGCCAGAAGCGCATAGCCTACCGCAGTGCCGACCTCAGTCAGATCAAGGATGATAAGCGCCGTGCAGAGATAGCCCGGATACAGCAGCTCATCGCCCTGCCGTATGAGATGACGGACGATGAGATAAGCGCCGTTTTTGAATGAGGTGAAAATGGAAAAGATACGCATTCCGCCGCTTGAACGCAAGTGGCTGCTCTGCCCTCACTGCGGAGCGAAAACTGTAATTTATGACAACACCGCAAACTGCTCCGGCGTACACATCAAGTGTACAAGAGGCTGCAAGCGTGAATTTGAAATAACGATAATCAACGGAAAACAAGTACACTGAGCCTATGAGCCGTACTGCCCGTAAGGAGGGGTAAGTATGGCTTTTGACGGCACTCTGAAATTCGATACAGCGATAGACAAGTCCGGCTTTGAATCCGGTCTGAGCAGCCTCGGCAGCCTTGCCAAAAAGGGTATGGCTGTTGTGTCAGCTGCTGTTACAGTTTCATCCGGTGCTATGGTCGCTCTTGGCAAAAGCGCTCTGGATGCATATGCCGATTACGAGCAGCTTACAGGAGGTATATCAACATTATTCGGTGCTCAGGAAATGAGTCTTAAAGAGTATGCAGCCAGCGTAGGTAAAACAGTCGATGCTGTAAATGCTGAATATGATGCACTGCTGCAAGCACAGGATAATGTGATGAAAAACGCATCCGCTGCATTCAAAACAGCGGGAATGTCACAGAACGAGTATATGGAAACTGTGACATCTTTCTCAGCAGCACTCATAGCTTCTCTTGAAGGTGATACACTTAAAGCTGCCGATATTGCCGATATGGCGATAGTTGATATGGCTGACAATGCCAATAAAATGGGCAGCTCTATGGAAAGCATCCAGAACGCCTATCAGGGATTTGCAAAGCAGAACTACACTATGCTTGACAACCTCAAGCTTGGCTACGGCGGAACAAAGTCCGAAATGGAGCGGCTTCTTGCAGATGCAGAGGCAATCTCCGGTATTCACTATGATATTTCGAGCTATGCCGATGTCGTCGAGGCAATACACGTTATCCAGACGCAAATGGGCATTACCGGCACGACTGCCAAAGAAGCCAGTGAAACTATCAGTGGCTCAGTTGCTTCCCTTAGTGCAGCGTGGTCAAATGTTGTCGTAGGAATAGCTGATGATACTCAGGATTTTGATGCTCTTATAGGTGATCTTGTTGACAGTGCTATTACAGCGGCTGAAAATATTCAGCCCAGAGTTGAGACTATCATCGGCGGTCTGACTAAGTTTATCTCCGGAACAAGCGGACTGCTGTCCGATGCTCTTGTCGGTATCACTGAATTTCTGCCTGATATGGCAGAAGCCGGTGCAAAGCTGTTCAGTGCATTGATCGACGGTATTACAGATAATATAGATGTTATCAGCGATTCTGCCCTGAAGATTATCGGTACACTTGTATCATCATTTATTGAGTTGGCGCCGAAACTCATAGAAGCTGCCGCAAAAGCGATAATCACTTTCGCAAAGGGCATAACTGACAATCTGCCGAAGATAAAAGCAACTGCACGTCAGCTCATCCTTGACCTTACACGCTCACTTACCGAGAATATCCCGGCAATCGTTGAGGCAGGCGTTCAGGTGCTTGTCGCTCTGATTGAGACTATCACCGAAAATGCTGATGTCATTATCGACGGTGTAGTAAAGGTGCTTGAAACGATCGTAACGGCATTGGTGGACAATCTTGACCTGCTTGTAGATGCTGCTATAATGCTGATACTTGCGCTTGCGACCTATATCAGCGAGAATGCGGATGAACTCTCGGAGACAGTTGTCGAGCTGATAGTAGAGATCGCAAAGGTACTCGTAGAGAATGCACCGCAGCTCATTGCAGCTCTGATAATCCTGCTTGAAGCACTTTTGGAGTGCTGGGTAGTATATATCGGAAAATGGGTAGAAAAGCTGGGTGAGGGATTAGCCAAGCTCGGAGAAATGTTCGTCGAGGGGCTTGGTGATATGCTGGACTCGATCGGCGATTGGGGCAGCGATCTCATCATCGCAGGCATAGAAGCGGCAAAAGGACTCGTAGACAGCATAGTCGATAAGCTGAAGGATCTCCCAGGAGAAATGGTGAAGCTCGGCAAAGATATGGTCGAAGGTATCTGGGAGGGCATACAGTCTGCCGGCGAATGGCTTGGAAAAAAGATCAGTGGCTTCGGCAGTTCTGTTGTCAGCAAGGCGAAGAAAGTTTTCCACATTAATTCGCCGTCAAAGCTTATGGCGGCAGAGGTCGGAAAACCTATCGCAGAGGGTATCGGCGTTGGTATGACTGATAATATCCCGGAGATAGGACGTGAAGCGGTAAAAGCACTGACGGACATCTCGCCGGATATAAAGGTCAAGGCTGTTCCTGACATTGATAGTTCAGCTTATACTGCACTGAGAGTTCAGTCGGCAGCGATAGACAGTTCGGCAGCTCAGGCGAGCCCGACATCTGACATCACCACAAACAACTACAATTACAGCACTGTCAATAATGCTCCCGACGGCGACCAGATCATTGAGCTGCACGCACAGTTCGTAGTCGGTGATGAGGTAGTCGCTGAGGGCGTTGCAACTGTTGCAGCTGATAAGATCGACCAGAAGCAGGGCGTTACCGTAAAGCTGAAAGAAAGGGGGCTTGCGTAATGATAAAAGGCATAACTGTCAATGGTAAGCACTCTTATTATAATTTCGGTCTGCGGCTGCTCAAAAGAACTATCGGTACCGCGCCGAAGGACGATCATACAGAGCGAGTGCCTTACAGCAATGTTACTCACGATTTCAGCCGTATTTACGGCGATCCTTCCTATGGTGAACGTACTCTCACTTATACCTTTGAATTCATGGATTTTCGCCTTGAATGGGCAGAGGAAAGCATATTCACTATCCTTGAATGGCTGCATTTTCCGGGAAGGGTGATACTCTATGATGATATGCTCCCCAATCATCATTTCGAGGTGCGCGAGCCTACGGTGAGCCATACAGAAAATCATGGTGTATACACGATAACGGTAGCTTTCAAGGCAAATCCGGCTATAAAGCCCAATCCTAACCTGATGTACACTGCTGATACAGTCGTCCTTCCGGACATTAACGGCGACGGTCTCATAACAGCTACCGACGTATCTATGATACTTGCCGCCTATGCACATATCTCAGCTGGTGAAGATACCGGATTGACACCGGAGCAGCTGAAAGCTTGCGATGCGAATATGGACGGCAAGATAACCGCGGCGGATGCAGCTCTGGTACAAGCATTCTATGTTGCTATCACCGCCGAAGAGTATGAGGGAACAAAGGAAGGTTGGGCAGATTTCCTTAATGACACTTTCAACAGAGGCAAAGGAGTGATTTGATTGTACGAAATTAAAGCAATAAACGGCAGCACAGAGAGTATGCTGCATGAAGTATCGGCTGAAAGCGACCGGCGTCTCACTGCTGGGCAGTTTGCCGAGGAGGTAAATCAGATACCCTCGTTTACATTCTCAATGTCTCCGGGAAATCCGTGCTTTGATGACGTGCTCCACGACAGGAAAACGATAGTCTCAATCAAGAACACTCTCACGAATGAGATCGAATTCGAGGGACCTGTGCTGATGAACACAAAGAGTATGAGTACAAGCGGCAAGCTACTCAAGACTGCGATATGTGAGGGCTATCTCGGTTATCTGTGTGACAGCGTGCAGAATTACCATAATTACTCGAACAGCGATGCAGCGGACTTCCTGACGGCTCTGCTGACCTATCACAATAATCAGGTAGTGCAGACGGGCTACCCGGAGAAGCAGATAACTCTCGGGCTGTGCAACATCACCGGCGACAATACCCACAGCAAGACGACCGCCTACCGCAACACGCTGGAGGAGATAAAGGTCAACCTCATCGAACGTCTGGGCGGTGAGATACAGATACGAAAGGTCAATGGCGCACTCGTCCTCGACTACCTCGACCATATCGGCACTACCTCCACTACACCTATCGCACTTGCCGACAATATGCAGTCTCTGGAGGTCAAGACGGATCCCTCAAGCATCGTATCGCTGCTCATTCCCCTCGGTGCTCAGCTCGATCCGGAGAACTCAGCCGAGCGCCTTGACATAACCTCAATCAACAGCGGCTCGCCCTATCTGGTGGATTCCGCTGCACTTGCTGAATACGGTCCTATTGCCGGAACTGTTGTTTTCGACGACATAACAACGGCTGCGAACCTGAAAACAGCCGGTCAGAACTACCTCGCCAACAACAACCGCGTGAAAAAGGCTTACCGGGCGCAGGCACTCGACCTCTCAACGATTTACAGCGACCGTCAGAGCATACGCTGCGGCAATACATACCCGTTTTATAATGCGCTGCTCGGCATCGACAACGAGGAGCTGAGGATAATGAAGCGCACCGTGGACATCTACAAGCCCTACAAGCCTGTACTCGAAATCGGCGACAAGGCGGAGCGGCTCACGGACATCACCACACGCACCACTCAGCTCATCGAGTATGAGCTTCCTAAGCAAGAGCAGAAGATCCTCTCCGCTGCCAGAGCGACTGCGACAGCCCTCATCAATGCCGGTATCAACGGCTATGTGGTGGTCAACGGGAACGAGATCCTGATTATGGACACGCCTGACAAATCTACGGCAACAAAGGTGTGGCGCTGGAACTCCGGCGGCTTTGGCTATTCCTCGAACGGATATGGCGGTCCGTACAATACAGCGATCACGATGAACGGCGCTATCGTTGCGGACTTCATTACTGCCGGAGTCCTCCGAGGAATGGAGATACTTAACGGAAATGGCAAGTTCCACGTCCATACCGACGGCAGCGTTGATGCCAGCGATATTACTATCACAGGCGGCACTATCCATTTCACACCTGACTCAGATCAGTATATTAATATGTCGATAGAGCATGATGATGCACGGATAGATTTATATCCTCTTGGCTTTGTTATTGCAGATACAGATTCACAAGTTCCGTACTCTATAAACATGACAGCTATGCTGACGGCATTCAAGAAAAATAACATCACCCAGATCTTATTCGACAATGATTCCGGAACGATAGCCGCAGAAGATTTCTATATAAAACTGACGGCAGGCGCATCATCTTGGGACTCGGTGCGTAACTGTCTCACCACTCTTGATAGCCGCGTCACGGCTTTGGAAAACGCATAAGGAGGGACGATATGCTAAGTTTCTATGATAAGATACCCGATATGGAATGTTTGCAGGGCGATACTCTGCCATCATTCGAGATAACTCTTAGCGAGGATGCTCCCGAAAACGGCAGTTTGGTACTGTTGATCTCAAAGAAAGAAGATCCTTCTCGTGTCCTTGTGCAGAAAACAGGTGCCGCGACAGAGGAAGGCTTTATCGTAAGCGTTACCGATGCAGATACTGTTCAGCTTGAGGAAGGCACATACCTGATGAACTTCGTACTGATTGCAGGCGGACGGAAGTATAAAAAGCTTTCCGGCTTCCTCCGTGTTAATGCGGCGCCCAGTCCCTTGGAGGTGTGATTTATGCAATTTAAAGCAGGCGGTTCAGTGAAATTCAATTTAAGGGCGGCAGCTTCTGGCGGTCCGGATCCGGACGCTGTTCACAGTCCGGATGTCCGAAATATCTATGCCGTGACAAGAGAAGAGTATAACGCACTCATTGAAAACGAAGAGGTCGAAGAAGACGGCCTGTATATCATTGTAAGGGAGGAGTAAGTATGTCGATAACAGGCTCAGGAACTCGGGCTGATCCGTATGTAGTAACGACGTGGGATGAACTTGCGAGCAAGGTATCAGAAACCGGTGTATACATCAAGATTGGAAACGACATTGACCTCAACAACGAGTACCCAGAGGGGTTAACATCCGGATTGACGATTAATTGTGCAAGCATAGACGGAGATGGTAAGACAATAAAAAATCTGTACTTCAAATCCGGCAGGCTTTTTTACTGCGAGGGCAACCGAACATGGGAAAATACAAATATAATCAACTTCGTGCTTGGCGACGGTAATAACGGAGCAGCGTTCCATTATAACAGCACGGTATATAACACGCTCACATTCAAGCAGTGTAAGCTATCTGGCAGACTTAATAGCGGACTTAACGACAACAACAGAGTCATTCTGGCGAGCGGAAGATTGAAATTCAACCGTTGCTCACTTAACATTTATTTTAGTGAAAATACCAGTACACTGTCAAACTCTCCCGACTGGCGCGATGTTGTCACATTCCTATATTGCAATGTAAATTTCACAGGGGTGACAAATAAAGGACTCAATATGCTACTTGACAACTCATACATCAAAGGCTCTCTACCGAGTGCAACTATCAGCACAACATCTTCACAAGGAACGAAAAGTGTGTACTCGGTGCTTGACATTGAAACAACAGAATGCACAGGTAGTTCCGGCACTAATCTGGTACTTTGCAATTCTGATAAAATCACTACAATCAGCGAAAATCTGACCTCTGTAACAACGTCACAGCTCACTAATGCTACGTATTTGAGCGGCATCGGCTTCCCGATACAAACGTAAGGCGGTGAAGCTATGGCAAATCTGCTTTATAAGAATTACAACACCGGCTGTTATGTTGGTTGGGTCAGCAGTGACGGAGATTATGAACCGAGCAACTATTACTATGGCTATGGTTCGTATATGGCATCTTACTATGCCGACTTAAAGCCAAACACAACATACACCATACAAAGAGTTGATACATCGACACGTTTCAGATTGGGTTTAACTTCACGGGACATTAAGTATTTATCGGCAACATCAGGAACGAGTATAGACAAATCTTTATGGGCTTGGGGCTATCGTGCAGATAGTTCTGAACCGATAACTTTTACAACAACGGATACGGCAACGCATTTGTGCGTGTATTACACTAATAACAGCGAATACAGCACAAGAGTAATGCTTAACGAGGGCGACACTATTCAACCGTATGAAGCACCCACTATCCCGTTCGGCTGGTCTATCCAGAACGGTCAGCTTACCCACTCGGAGTTTATAGAAATGCCCAGCAAGCCATTTGTGGGAGACTCACCGCTGTCGATGTGGCGAATAGAGCATAACGTAAACGGTGGTATGCCTTTTGTGCCGCTGATGATAGATTTGCCTGTTTATATTCCAAATTTCCAATTTGGAAGTGGTGACGTAGTTGATATGTACTACGGAACAAAAGTAGTATACAGCGCTTATTTTGGCACTCAGAGAATTTATTGAGTAAGGAGTGATATAATGGACACAAGCGTTATCGTATCAATGCTCTCACTTGTCGGAACTCTGGGCGGCTCTCTCGGTGGAATACTCGTCAGCTCAAAACTTACGAATTACCGTTTGCAGCAGCTTGAGAACCGAGTCGCGGAGCATAATAACTTCGCGCACCGTATGCCAGTGGTTGAGGAGCAGATAAAGGTCATAAATCACAGACTGGAGGATCTGGAACATGAAGATCAGAGAACGCATAGCTAAGTTAATAGACGTAAAAACACTTGTCACCTTTACGCTGACCGGAGCTTTTACATATCTGTCCGTCAATGGTGATGTCAAGCCGGACATCTTCGTGACGATCTACACAACGATAATCGGTTTCTACTTCGGAACCCAGCATGAAAAAAACAACAAGGAGGAAGAAAAATGAATGCACCATTCTGCGGAAAATTCTGCGTATCGCAGCAGTACAGTCCCGGTGAGCACGACGGTCTGGACCTTGTGGGGATAGATTCCAAGGAGGTCCACGCAACGGTCAGCGGTACAGTCCACTATGCCGGCTGGGAGAACGCCAACAACCACGCTCAGGGCTTCGGGCAGTACGTCTGCATTCGCGGCACTGACGGGCTGTTCTACTATTACGGGCATCTCTCGGAGCTGAGAGTGAAGTCCGGCGACCTTGTTGCCTGCACCGATGTTATCGGCATAGAGGGCAGCACAGGACAGTCTACCGGCAGCCATTGTCACTACGAAATACGAGGCGGCTTCTTCAAAGGAGCAAAGGTATATGACGTGTGCTCAAAGTCCGGTATACCTAACGTTCTCGGCGGAGTCTACGATGACGGCTACCGTCCCGGAACGGCGGCTCCTACACCAACGAAAAAGACAATGGAAGTCACAGTAAAATACGACGACCACATCTTCAGTGGCTTGCTGGAAGAGCAATAGAGTACATATATTTTCCCAAACACGCATAATAAAAAAGTATTCCCCAGAGGTACTACTCTGGGGAATTAACTGTTTGTGTTGAATGATTAATATCTTTGTTTCTCGTTTCTATAAATCCTTTGTGCCAAGCGATAACAACGCCTGCAAGTACAATTAATATTATTACATTAGTAGTCACCCATGCTTTAATTTTGGGCTTGTCTTTTTTGGTAATATTATATAGTGCGTTGAAACAAATAAATAAAGCATTGAGTGTTAATGAAGCGATTATTAATGAGACTAATATAATTCTATATATACTTGATTGATGCATATTCTCTAAAACTGAACTGGAGAAAATCATTCCGCCCATGAAAGCTAAAACTATACCCGAAAAAATGCCCAAAATTTCAATATAGCTTTTCTTCGTTTCATCAAGCTCTTTTTGAAGCTCTTCATTTTTATCATTGATATCCTTTAAGCTATCATTGATTTTTTTGTTCAACAGTTCATTTTCAGCGCTTTTCTTTTGAGTTTCTATAACATCATTTTGAAGGCGATTAACTTCATTTTTAATTTTACTTAATTGATCTTCGCCGGATATTTTAGTATCCCCATTATCAGAATATCTAATACGCGCAACATCTAAACTAAGATGATCGTATAGTTTTCTTAAATTAGAATAAATACTAAAATCTGAATTTTGTGGAATATAATTCTTTTTTATATGGCTAACATTAAAAGCAAGGTCGTCAATAGAACCACGGTTTTTACCTATTTGTAGGTTATAAAGAACCGCGAAAATATCGGAATAATAATGATGAAACTCTTCTCCATTAATAGGCTTGTATAATTCTTCAAACCTTTTATAATAATCGTTTCTGTCATTAACATCAGCCAAAGCAGTTCTTGAGGCTGCTAATTCGTATAATAGACTCTGAAACTCTTGGCGTTTTTTCTCTTCTATTCTATTGTCAATCATCATCTTTTATCAATTCAGTAGGAATAATTTCTTTGTTGCCTCTACCATTTTTAAATATCTGATCCCAGGCTCCGCCGCTTTTATGTGTCTCCTCAACTAAATCCCAAGGATTATCAACTCTTTTTTCAGAAATCACACTATCCATTAAAGCCTTATCGTTTTCACTGAAAAGATGATCACCTTTGAATTGGCATATTTCCATAGCACCATATCCACAATAGTCATAATATGCATCTGGAACAACAGGACCGAATTGCCAAGCTTCAATTCTTTCTGGAAAAGCAACCTCATTCTTCACTTGCAAAAATTTCTTTTGAATAAAATAAAGAATTTTTTGAAGTTGAAGATTACTAATTGCGTGTCCGTCATCAACACATTTTTCTATCACATAATCTGCAATATCTAAAACATTGTACATACTATTCCTCCTTTCAATTCTCTCCCTATAATTATTATACATATTGCAGCATAATAATGCAACATTATATATAAATGAGCAGTAAATAATTGGCTTAAACGTCAAAAACAACGGTTGATATATGTAGATAATGCACAGCCAAATGTTAATAAATTTGCATATAATTATATGTATCATTTATGGCATACTCCCCACGACCAAAAACGACATACATCGACACAGCATCCTATTGACCTGTGCGGTTCCTGTGGCATACTGTAAAACTGTGAGCGCAATCGTATCACTACATTACTCTCAGGCGCTTCACGCACAACCGCCCTGTATGGTCAAAATTCAGGGTGGTATTTTTTGTATCAAATTGTGTGTAAATTGTATGTAAAACGGAACTTTTTGGCTATTTTAAGCCGTTTGAAATTAAATAATCTTTAACTCGGTGCAAAGAAATATCGCGGAAAAGGCTATTCACCGTATCACATTTTTTAATATTCGGCTATATTTCGGTTCAATTGTATGTAAAATTGTATGTAAAATTTCTATGAAAAATTGCCCCTGCCAGAATTGACAGGGGCTGATGTCACTTGTTTATCTTCCTCATCTCGTCGATGAGGGTAGCGACGTCCTGATGAATGTAGACCTCGGCGGTCGTGCTGTAATTAGCGTGACCGATTATCTTCTGGAGGTTCTCCGGCTGCACGCCAGCCGCAGCGGAGAGTGATGCAAACGTGTGCCGGGTGCAGTGTGGAGTCAATCCCTCTGGATCTATGCCGGCTGCATCGAGAGCTGCACCGAAGACATCCCGGCGAAACTGAGCAGTGGACATCTGAAAGAGCCGACCGTCCCCGGCACGCTTGCACCATGATCGGACGAACTCCTTCAGCTCCGGAATAGCCGGAGGAAGCGGAACGATACGATCTTTACCGGCATCGGTCTTCTCCCCTCCTATAATGATTCCACGCTTGAGGTCTACGCTCTCGACAGTCAGGGCGACGACTTCTCCGATACGGAAACCGGTATATATCATAAATAGTACCGCTTGAACGTTCTGGTCGTCCGAGTGCTCCCAGAGACAGGAGATCTCTTCCCGTGTAAAGATACGCTTCTCCTTCTTCTCAAACTTTGGTATTTTCAAGAATTCCGCATAATTCTTGTTGACGATATCGTTCTCCATAGCGAATTTGCACAGCATGAAGGACATAGTTTTGATGATGTCGCAGGCGCTCTTGGATGTAGCGGCATTGACAATTTCCTGAAAGTGTGCGGTGCGGAGCTCCCGTATAGGCATATCCTTGACATCCTCGAAGCGCTTCCACATCGCGGTATACAGGTGTACGGCGGACGCAGAAACACCCTTGAAATGCACCTTAGACCACATCTCATATATTTCTGCCAGCGTGGCATTGTACAAAGCCGGTCTGCCGTTCCGTACAAAGTCGTCGAGAGCCTCTGAAGCTTCCCTACGGGTATCATAGCAGCCAATATACTGCCTGCCCTGCCCGTACTTGCTTGAAGGAGCAACAGCTAACCACGGCTTCTTGTAGCGCTTGTCATAGTGTATCGTGCCGGTGCCATGTTCACGCTTGTGATACTTAGGCTTCGGCTTGAGGATCTGCTTCTTGCCGCAGTAATTACAGTAGATAAAATCATCTGGTATCTCTTTCCTGCACTTCATACACAACATAAAAATGCACCCCTTTCTTGACATAGCGAGAAAGACGTGCTATAATTACATTGTTGCGATGTGTATTATGCACGTCCCCTCCCCTGCGGTGTTCCAGCACCGTGGGGGAGTTTTTTTAATAGGTATCTTTACTGAGGACATCCAGATGCCGTCTGTAACGCTTCGGGATATTGATACCGACAAGATAGCCGATAGAGTGCAGGAAGCTTGAAATAACAGCAAATCCGTCCTTGTAGAAAGCTTCTATGCGCTTATCCTTATACTGTATGCCCTTGTAATCCGGAGGGCAGATGAACGTCCAGTCAGCTCCGCTGCGGTCGAGGACTATGCGGAAGAATTTGTCGATGTCGGTATCCTTGAAACCTGCATTCATCAGCAGGATATGGTGCTCCATAGCCTCGTCTATCTGGCTCATAATGGCTGTCTGACCGTCAAAGGATATGAGGACGAGCAGCGGTTCGTCTGCTGTCATAGCCTTGGCAACAGCTTCCTCAGACGGGTATTTTATAATGTTCATTGGCGTTCCTCCTCTCAGTAAATGCGCTGCGACTGAACGACTTTGCCGACAACAGCGACGTTAGTCATCTCCTCACGCTCGAATATTCGTGGTGGATAGTAAGGATTGACCGAGGTAAGTGTTATCTTGTCGCGGTCGATGCGGACTTTCTTTACAACTCCGTCCTCGCCGTCAATGCGGACAACTGCTATGCACTCGCTGTCGAGTGTTTCCTGTTCGCGGACAAGCACACGGTCGCCGTCGTGGAGCTCCGGCTCCATGCTGTCTCCGGTGACGGTGAGCCAGAAATAATCATATCCCTCATGGAGTATCTCGCTGTCGGTGAGGATATAGCCCTCGATGTTGTCCTCAGCGTGGCAGCTCAGACCTGCCGCTACTCTGCCCACAAGCGGAACGGGGACGGTGCTCATACGGATTTCGGTTGCTGTCATTGGTTTGACTTGGGTGGGTTTATCCTCAAGTTCAAGAAATGTTGAAGGCGGCACTTTTAGAGCACTTGCGTACTTGGCGATACGGTCTTTACGCATATTTTTTATATTACCGCTCTCATATCGGCTGATTGTTGCTTCTGATACTCCGACAAGTTTTGCAACTTCGAGCATAGTCAATCCTAATTCGATTCTACGTTGTTTTAAGTCAAACATTATCGCACCTCCTTAATGTAGTGTAGCTTTATTATAACACGACATTTGCAAAAATGCAAGTGTTTCTTGAAATTAAATGAAAAAACTTGCGGAAACGTATTGACAATTCAAAAATCGTATGCTATTATATACTTACGGAAATGCAAGGAGGTGACACAGTGAATCCGACCGAATTCAAAATTGCTCAGATACGCGTTGGTGTGAGCAAAGAGGACTTAGCGAAGGAACTTTGCATCAATCCTACTACGGTATATAGGAAAATCAACGGGGAATCCGACTTCACGCTATCTGAGCTCAAGGTGCTGAAAAAAGTGCTCAAACTATCCAACGAGGACGTCGACCGCATTTTTTTTGGCGACACACTTACGGAAACGTAAGAAGCGCCCTACACCGCAGAAAATTAGAAAGGAGGGAGAGGATAAATGAAGATAGTAATTGAAGGAAAAGAAGATTTCCTTAAAAAACTCGAAAGGATACAAGAGCTATCGAAGGAGCTTTACAAAGAGGTAAGCTGCGTGGGCTGTATCTCAGCCTATACAGCGCTGAACATCAACAGAAAGGAGTAGACTATGGCAAAAGTAATGGTAGTTATCGGCATCAAGGAAGCGGCAGCGATACTCCGGGAACACGGGATGAAGATCTCGGATGCCGACCTTCGTGCCGGTCTGGAACAAAAGGTATACCCATTCGG
>Ga0265298_10005703_pt1 | contig 15525 bp, 9 predicted proteins | sample AusTroGonzalo_MG_3_FD_193486 | JGI IMG/M metagenome (GOLD analysis project Ga0265298, IMG submission 193486) | Bovine rumen microbial communities from tropical cattle in Woodstock, Queensland, Australia - Gonzalo_01 | ecosystem: Host-associated > Mammals > Digestive system > Stomach > Rumen ... | reverse complement strand
ACCGTCGTTCTCAGTGTATGCATCGCTGGCAGACTGACGGCGATAGTAAACCGTGAGGTCAACATTCTTCTTGGGAGTGATGACCAGAGGGGTGCTACCACCCTTGTCTGTACCCGTAGGAACAGCAGCAGTAGGAGCAGCGTCAACACGGATCTGCATGTAAGTATTGAAGGACTTGCCAGCGAATGTGACAGTAGTCGGCTGGTCATTCTCGTCCTTCGTTATGCCGCAGGTTGTTTCGAATACGGTCTCTACTTTCAGCAGGTCATCCTTAATAATAGAGGAACCAGCAGCGGGTGCCTCCTCGGTGGGACGCCATTCTGTCTGTGCACTTGCACCAGCGGCCATCATAGCCATTGCAATAAGAGTAAAAAATTTCTTCATAAGTTTGTTTTGTTGTTAAATTGTTATTAAAATATTGATAATCTGTGTGCAAAAGTAGTTATAATCTTCGATATTTCCAAACTTTTTCCCTTTTTATGCGAAAAATATCACGTAAAGGTTTACGAGCCAACAACCACTTTCTTCACGCGGACAGTGCCGTCGGAGAGTGTTTCGCGGATGATGTTGGTGCCGTGCTGGATGCGGTTGACGGCACGGCCGTCGGGCATGAAGTATTGACGGCTCACAATGCTGACACCATCGGGTAGGGGAATGATGCCCGTAGAACCTGCCGCCGTAGCCACCTCACTCAGTACGCCAAAGGCACTGATGGACTGCACGGTGGTCTGTCGGCCGCCGGTATTGATGCTGGTAGCGGTGGTGATGGTTGGGGTTCCGTCGACCACGACCAAATAGCATTGGGCATAGCCTGTCGGGTCGCTCCATGAGGCACTGGTACTTCCGGCATTCAGGTCTGGAGCCGGTAAGATGAAGCCCTGCCAGTCGGCATCCCATTCGTCACTGCCACGTAACACGTAGTCCAGACGGCAATCGTCAGCCTGCTTCGGGGTGAGTACGGGGTTGTTGCTGCTGGTGCCACCTTCTCCTGTGAACGATGTCTTGCGGCCGCTCAAGTCAACGAGATTGCCCGCGGCATCCCTTGTGTTGTATTCTGCCATCTGCTTAGGCTGTCCGCCCATGTTCTGCCAGCCTTCTGCAGGAATAGTGACGCCATCCGTCAGTCGGGTTTCGATGAAGCTGACTTTTGGTGTGTTGCCCCAGGGACGCCCTAAATGTGTCTGGGCACCTGACTGTGCAGCAGTAATTATAGTATTGCGGAACACGTAACCATACGTGGGGTTGATGTGGTCGGGAGCAACGATGACGTTGGAGGAGCGTACTACATGCAGGGTGTCACTGTCGAAGAACACCTCGCCGTCGCCGTAGATGAAGTCGGTGGTGCCTGAGATCTTGCAGTTACGTACCAAGTGGCGGTTGCCTGTCTTGCCAGTACGGTAAGTATCCTGCCATCCTTCTAAGTTGCAGCTGGTCAAGATGATACGGTCGGCCTTCGTATAGAGTGCCAGTGCCTGTCCTTCGTTGGTGCGGGTGTTGCGGATGGTCAGGTTGTCAAACGACACGTCGTTGGCCGTCACATTGACGGTGGAGGTGTTGTCGACGCCACCCTCACTGGCCAGCTTGTTCCAGGTGATGATGGTGTTCTGCTTCGATTGGCCTATCAGGTGTACGTTGGCCTTGTCAATCTGTACATGGCCCTCGTAGGTGCCGGCCTTGATGAAAATATAGTAAGGCGAAGATCCTGGTGCAGCATTGACGGCCTCCTGGATGGTGGTGAAGTCGCCGGAACCGTCCTGTGCCACGATGGCATTGACGATGTTCTTCATGGTGACGGGCTGGCGCTGGTTATACTTTTTCATGTCGACACTGCCGTCAGCGACCCCGTTGAGGAACAGCTCCAGGTTAGAGTAGCCACTGGCAGTCAGTTTGCAGCCGTCGGTAGCATCGTACTTGTTCAGACCCACTTCGTCCTCGTAGGCGTCGGGCATACCGTCACCGTCGCTATCCGTCACAAAGCAGTCAGTGGCATCCATTTGCAGTCGGGGATAGCAGGTGACTTCTATTTCCTTGTCATCGGCAGCATTATCACCCTCGTAGAGAGCTACGAAGGGGTCGTATTCCTGCAGAGTGATGTCGTAGGGTGAATCGATGATGCCCAGTCCGTTGCCACGGTCTCCTCCATATTGCGGCTCAAGCGTGCCTGCAGCCTCAGCCAAGATACGGGCATCCACCTCGTCGTAACGGGGTAACGATACACCAGCTTGATGAACAACCTTTTGGAAAGCTTCGTCGGCCGACTCGTAGGTCATACCACTCAAGGGATATGGCAGCTCTGTCAGCAAGGCTTTGTCGGCCAGTGCCTGTGACGGTGAGACCGACCAGAAGTCCACTGCACGTGAGTTGTTGCCCGACACGAAGCCATAGTAGTTGTCATCGTTCACCTTCTGTAACTCTGCGTCGTTCCAGATGTTGGTCGACGGAGCCCAGCGGCTGCCAAGTTCAAACTTGTTGCCCTTCAGATACCACTGGCCTACAGCGTTGATGTTGTCACCCGAAGGACGGCAGAAGTAACGGCGGCTGCCGGTGGCATCCTTGGTAGCAGGACCTGGACGGTAGTAGTTGTTAATCATGTAGACACGGTTGTAGTCGGATGCATTCCCTGTAGAACACTCGCCGCCGTAGATGGCGTTTACGCTGCCCCAGTTGTAGATGACATTGTTGGCGAACTCGTTGTCGGCATGGCGATCGTTGGTATTGGGTCGTACACCATTGAAACGCGGCGAACGGCTGTTGTTGCTGGCAAACAGACAGTGGTGCATAGTGCCGTGCTCACCGCCCCACTGGGCACCGTAGGCACGGGCACCCTTTGAGTTGCGTGAGTTGTAGAGACCTTCCGAGAAGATGCACCACTGGGTGGTGGTATAGTCGGTGTCGTAGAGCGTGATGTTCTCCTCCATAGACCATGAGAACGAGCAGTGGTCGAGCACGATGTGGTTGATATTCTCTACGTCAAGGGGTGACATGCTGTTCTTGGGCAGGTCACCGGCACGGAAACGGATATGGCGGACAATGGTGTTGGAGCCGAGCTTCATCTGATAGCCTGCTATGCAGATGCCGCCACCAGGAGCCGTCTGTCCGGCAATGGTGGTGTTCCCCTTGGCCGATAGACGTGATGTCAGGTAAATGGTGCCGCTGACCTTGAACAATACGGTGCGTGGCGTGTCATCACCCGTGGTGACTGCCCAGCGGAAAGTCCCCTCTGCGTTGGAGTCATCTAAACGGGTCACATAGTAGACGTTGGCACCACGGCTGTCCACCATGCGGCCGCCAGTGGTGAAGCGTCCATAGCCTTCGCATCCAGGAAAGGCAATGAGGTCGGTCTGGAAGTTTTCCATCTTTGAGAAAACGGCATAAACGGTGCGGTCTTCGTTGACGGTGAAGCTGTAGGTGGTATTGGTTGACAGGGAGGAGCCGTTGCCGTCTTCCCAACGGTCGAACTGGTGACCGGTATTGGGGACTGCCTTCAGTGTCACGTTAGTGCCGTGGTTGTATTTGTAGCCTCCTGCCACGGCTGTGCCTTGCGGACTGACGGTGACCGTTCCCATGTTCTCGCAACCTGGCTTGACGAAGCCCGTCACGGTGTGGGCTTCCTCTTCCTTGAACTTGGCGGTAATAGTGATGTCGCTATTTAGCGTAAACTTGTGTGGGTTCTCTGTTGATAGTAATGTCTCACCATCGTACCAACCTTGAAATGAGAAGCCTGCATTAGCAGTGGCCGAAATATTTGACGTCTCAGTTCCTGCCAGCACCCTTGCACTCGCTGGATTTACAGTACCAGCTCCTTCAGGAGAAACCATGAACGTTGCCGTATAATAAGTAAATGCCTGTACACCTGGCATCGTCGTTAATGCGATAGCTGTCGTGCAGGTCAGCAGCACGGCCATCAGAATCATCAATTGCTTTTTCATCTTCATCAGTAGTATTGTTCTCTAATATAGACGAACGACCTCGCGGTTTGTCACTATGACAAAAAACGAGACTACCAAGAGTAGCCTCGTTTCTGTATGTCGTGGAATAATCTGATTACATGAACTTCTTGCCGTTCTGCACCTTGACACCCTTGTAGTCCTTGGAAACCTTCTGACCAGCGAGGTTATACACGGGAGCATTGGGCTCCATTTCTGTCTTCACGTTGGCAATACCAGAGCCACCACCAGCAAAATAGAAACCATAGATACCCAATTGGCTCTTCGGGTTAAAGACATAGTAAGTTTTGCCTGCCTCAACGTCGAAGGTCATGTAACCCAGGGCAGGACGGTTCTGGGTGTAGCCGTTAGTATGCTGGATAATAAAGTCCTCAGGCATCTTACCGGTTACCATATCAATGGTGGTACCATTGTCGTCAAAAGTAAAAGTGTTGTTTTGATAATAGAACTCAACATCGATGGCAGAAGCTGCAAGGTGAGTACCAGTAGCTTTGTCGACAATGTAGGTAGCATGATTACCCTTATTGACAAAAACACCAAGCTTGATAGTTCCAGCAGAAGCTGCAGAAAGCTCATAGTAGCAACCTCTTACAGGCACTTGGCCACAGCCCTCTGTCCAGTATATTTCTGCATAACGTGGACCCACCTGATCACCATTATCATTCATGAAGTAGTACTCAATAGACTTAATAGCGGGGTTACCAGCCTTGGGCTTAATGTAATTGGGGAACTTGGGCGTACACTTATCGGTGTTCAGTGCCATGTTGGTTTCTTCGCCACCATTCATCTGCCAAGCCTCTTCAGCAGAAGCATCAGAGTTAGGGGTAGAGACACCCTTCAGGGTAATGCTAGCAGTAGAGGCGGTGAATACATAGTCCTGCAATGTGTTCTGTACAGCATTGGTTGCAGCAAGCACTGCTTCAGTTCCAGGATCCGTTTCGTAAACTGCCTCAATTTTCTTAATGTTAGGATTAGAGTTGTCGACAGGTGCAGAGATGATAGCTGCCACATCGACTTCGGCGGCGCTCCATATCTCCTGGGCATGAACACTCATAGCCACAAAGGCAACTGAAATAAGCGTAAAAATTTTCTTCATAACGTTATAAATTAAAAATTAGTAATATAGTTTGTTCTCTGTCTGTCAGGCATTTGCATGCCTTTTGCGCTGCAAAATTATGGATTTTCCTTGAATTCTCCAAATTATTTGTCAGTTTGTTGTATTACAGACGCTCTTTTTCTGGTTTTGTCATCAGTCGGGTTCAAGAAAACACAGACCGTCTGACTCCTCTTTTCCAAAGGAATGTTACAAATAGTAAGAAAAACGTAAAATACTTCGTCATTTTGTTGGTGGTTCCGATATTTTTCTTTATATTTGCACTGAAAAAGCAAACTTACTCATTACTAACTAACAAAACGTGGGAGGACAAGACTATGAAAACTCAGAAAATGTACAATGAAGAAGAATTTGAACTGGACAACCAGTACAATGAAGAAGAGCGCTACATTGCCCAGAGCAATTCGTCCAATTGGTATAATTAGGGAGATGAGAAATGGGAAATTAAAACAACGTACCTTGAAGGTATGAAAGAACAGAAGTGGAATGAAAATGTCATCCTTGTCGACGCTGATTACGTCGACAAGGTTGTGTTTGACCTTATAGTGAACTTCGAGCGTATGCTGGGCCGTCGCATTCTGCAGGCCGACATGGCTCGTTGGCTGGAGTGTGTAGCCTTGGATGGCGGCCTGCGTCCACGACAGTCACAAGCCATTCAGGTTGTCCTGTTTCATGGTCACCCTGATATGTCTAATTTTCTCCCCAGCAGTTTTGCAGAACTTGACGGCAAGGCCTTTTCCGGAGAACTGGGTGAGTTCCTCATCAGTTGTGTGCCTGTCGAGGACATGGTGACGATGGACGATTTGTTCGTCGACTCGATGCAGGTCATTGCCAATGCGGCTGAAGTCAGGCGCCTCATGGTGGTGCCCGATGCTGAGCATATATATAATAAGGTGTGCAACGGTCTGCGCCATGTCGACCCTGACAAGCACATCACAGTCTTTGCCATGCAGCCCATGCCTACCGGTCCCTTCCGTCAGGAAATCCTTGGCTACTCGCTCATGGCAGCACTCGGCATCAAGTCGGATGAGTTGAACGGATTGTCATAATATCGAAATAACGAAATAAAACTATGAGTAGAGTATTAATGATTGGCGCCGGAGGCGTCGCTACGGTTGCAGCGTTCAAGATAGCACAGAACGCTGATGTGTTTACAGAGTTTATGATTGCAAGTCGTCGCAAGGTAAAGTGTGACAAGATAGTTGAGGACATCCACAAGGCTGGTTATAAGTTGGATATCAAAACCGCTCAGGTGGATGCCGATGACGTCGAACAGCTGAAAACCTTGTTCAACGACTTCAAGCCCGAACTGGTCATCAATCTGGCGCTGCCTTATCAGGACCTAACCATCATGGATGCCTGTCTGGCTTGTGGCTGCTCGTATCTTGACACAGCCAACTACGAACCGAAGGATGAGGCACACTTCGAGTATTCGTGGCAGTGGGCCTATCGTGATCGTTTCGAGAAGGCAGGATTGACGGCCATCCTTGGCTGTGGCTTCGACCCTGGCGTCACCAGCATTTTTACTGCTTACGCTGCCAAGCATCACTTCGATGCCATTGAGTATTTAGACATTGTCGACTGCAATGCTGGTGACCATCATAAGGCGTTCGCTACCAACTTCAACCCTGAAATAAATATCCGTGAGATTACCCAGAAGGGACTTTATTGGGAGAACGGGCAGTGGGTTGAGACTGAGCCATTAGAGATACATAAGGACCTGACCTATCCGAACATCGGTCCGCGTGACAGCTATCTGCTACACCATGAGGAGATAGAGTCGCTTGTATTGAACTATCCCACCATTAAGCGTGCTCGCTTTTGGATGACTTTCGGACAGCAGTATCTGAAGCATCTCGAAGTGATTCAGAACATCGGCATGAGCCGTATTGACGAGATTGTTTACGAGGCACCCTTGGCTGACGGCACTGGTACAGCTAAGGTCAAGATAGTTCCCCTACAATTCCTCAAGGCCGTGCTGCCTAATCCGCAAGACCTTGGCGAGAACTACGAAGGCGAGACCAGTATTGGCTGCCGCATCCGTGGTATCGGCAAGGATGGTAAGGAACACACATATTACGTCTATAACAATTGTTCACACCGTGCTGCTTACGAAGAGACAGGCATGCAGGGAGTCTCTTATACTACTGGCGTTCCCGCTATGATTGGTGCTATGATGTTCTGCAAGGGTTTGTGGAAGAAACCTGGTGTCCACAATGTCGAGGAGTTCGATCCCGATCCCTTCATGGAACAGCTAAACATTCAGGGATTACCCTGGCATGAGATTCACGACGGAGACTTGGAACTGTAAATACATCATAAAGTATGAAGATAAATTATCCGAAGATTGGTATCCGACCGACCATTGACGGTCGTCAGGGAGGTATTCGCGAGGGGCTGGAGGAGAAGACAATGAATCTGGCCAAAGCAGTAAAGAATCTGATTGAGAGCAACCTGAAAAACGGCGACGGCTCTCCTGTGGAGTGTGTCATCAGCGATACGACTATCGGTAGAGTGGGAGAGAGTGCTGCTTGCGCTGAGAAGTTCGAACGTGAAGGTGTGGGAAGTACTATTACCGTTACGTCTTGTTGGTGCTACGGATCGGAGACGATGGACATGAACCCACAGTATCCTAAGGCTGTGTGGGGCTTTAACGGAACGGAGCGCCCAGGAGCCGTCTATCTGGCTGCCGTGTTGGCTGCCCATGCTCAGAAGGGGCTACCCGCTTATGGCATTTATGGCCATGATGTACAGGATCTGGACGATAACACGATTCCTGAAGATGTCAGTGAAAAAATTCTGCGCTTTGCCCGTGCAGCACAGGCCGTAGCTACGATGCGTGGCAAGAGCTATCTGTCATTGGGCAACACTTGCATGGGTATTGCCGGCTCTATCGTCAATGCCGACTTCCTACAGCAGTATCTCGGCATGCGTACCGAGTATGTGTCTTTGGTAGAGATACTCCGTCGTGTTGACTTTGGCATCTACGACAAGCAGGAGTTCGAGAAAGCCATGCAGTGGGTAGAGAAATACTGCAAGCCCAACGAGGGTCATGACTATAACGAGGACCGTCCACTGTTCCCTGGTGTGCCTATGACTACTTTCAACGGTAAGGGTAAGGGCAAGAATCGTCAGGAAAAGGACGAGGACTGGGAGTTCACCGTGAAGTGCATGATGATTATCCGTGACCTCATGCAGGGTAGCGATAAGTTGCTTGAGATGGGTTATAAGGAAGAGGCCATCGGTCACAATGCCATCGCTGCCGGTGTGCAAGGTCAGCGTCAGTGGACGGACTATAAGCCTAACTTCGACTTCCCAGAGTCGCTGATGTGTACGTCGTTCGACTGGAACGGACCGCGTGAAGCTTATACTCTCGCCACGGAGAACGACTTCCTCAACGGCATGTCAATGCTCTTCGGCCATCTGCTGACGAATCGTGGCGTGATGTTCAGTGACATTCGCACTTACTGGAGCCCAGAGGCCGTACGCCGCGTTAGCGGCACTGCGCCCAGCGGTTTGGCAGCTGGCGGCTTCATCCACCTCATCAACAGTGGTGCTACAACCCTCGACGCTACAGGTGCCATGAACGACAGGGACGGTAATCCGACCATCAAGCCATTCTGGGAGATGAACAACGATGACGTAGAGGCTTGTCTGAAGGCTACCTCCTGGATGCCTGCCGACCGTGACTACTTCCGTGGTGGCGGCTATAGTTCACACTTCCTCACCCGTGGCGGCATGCCGATGACAATGCTGCGTCTGAACCTCGTGGCTGGTCTCGGCCCTGTATTACAGCTGGCTGAAGGATGGACTGTAGAACTCGACGAGAAGACCAACGACATTCTCGACAAGCGTACCGACCCGACGTGGCCCACCACGTGGTTTGCCCCACGCCTCGATCCTACGAAGGATGCCTTCAAGGATGTTTATTCCGTCATGAACAACTGGGGAGCTAACCACGGAGCCATCTGCTACGGCCATGTCGGTGCAGACCTCATCACGCTCTGTGCCATGTTGCGCATCCCTGTCTGCATGCACAACATCCAGGACAAGGACATCTTCCGTCCTGCCTGCTGGAACGCCTTCGGTATGGACAAAGAAGGCGCCGACTATCGTGCGTGTGCCAACTTTGGTCCTATCTATAGGTAATTTACGCAGTTCTCATGTGTATAGGAGTCTGCCTCCTCTACGGAGTTACAGTAAAAAGGTTAAGAGTCTGAAGCCATTTATAAGGTCAGTCTCTAAAAGGTTAAAAACATAATAAAAGAAAAAGATGAAAAGATTATTGAACAAGTTTTCTGTAATAATTGTAGTATTAGCCTGTATTTGTTGTATGGCTTGTGGTGACGATGATGAAAATGGAAGCGACAACCGATTAGTTGGAGTTTGGGTCAAGACTTATAAACAAGCATACATGACTATGTATTGTGGAATCAAGTTCCATAGCAACGGAACATGCCGCTATGATGAATGGAATTCAAACACAAGCCCTAAATTCGAACCTACATCTGCAACATGGCGGACCGAAGGTAATACACTATATGTCAACATGCCTAATGGTCATAAGTACGGACTTACATATTTTATTAGTGAAGACGGTAAGAAGTTGACACTTGTAAATAATGGAGTTGATGACGATGGAGGATTTGCAGATACATACACTAAAGATGAGAATTTATAACAATCAGACATACTGCAAGGTTAGCTTTGATTATGGTAGATAACAAGAGGATGTGTTAAATTGAGGTGAACCCCAAAAGTTAGATAAAAAACTTTTGGGGTTCACTTCATTTCGATACTACTTCTATGTGCCTTAGAAAGCCTCTATCTGTTTGAAATGCTTCCAGCCTTTGGCTTTTTTGTAGAGTTCCTCGGTGCCCGATGGAACGCGTAGAACTGTTGTCTTGTTGTTGATGACATCCTTTATCTCTAAGGGCTTTTGCCAGGGACATGTCACTGACTTCAGGTTTTTACAGCCATACAGCGTTTTACGTCCGAGGGTGGTTACTGACTGTGGAAACTCAAATGACTGAAGTGAACGGCAGTCAGTAAAGGCATCGTCATCGATGCTCGTAAGCGACTGCGGAAGCTCTATCTTGGCCAGATTCTGACAATCCTTGAACGAAGAGTTACCAATGCCTTTCAAACTCTTCGGCAGTTCTATGGAGGCCAGTGCCGTGCAACTCTCGAAAATACTTGTTGGGAGTTGCTCAAGCATTGGCAACTTGACTTCAGTCAGGTTTGCGCAACCCGCAAATATACTCCCGCCAAGTTCCTTTACGCCTGAGATATCAATACTTCTCAGTCCAGAACCAGCAAAGGCTGCTTTGTCAAGGGTTTGAAGAGACGCAGGCAATTCCAACTTGCCAATGTTCTTGCAGTTCCTGAAAGCGCCACTCCCAATCCGGGTCAGAGAATGGGGAAACAGCACTTCGCTAATCTTCTGACATTCCGAGAAAGCATAATTCCCGATACCTGTGACTCCTTCTGGTATCTTGTACGTACCACTTTTGATGACTGGAACTCGGACGATGACCGTTTTCTGTTTGTTAAACAGGACACCTTCTACATTACAATAATTACTGTTTTGCGGTGATACATTGATGCTCTGCAGATATTTGCAGTCCTCAAAAGCACGGGGATTAATCTCCGTCATACCATCGGGAATATCAATAGATTCAATCCCAGTATTGGCAAAAGCCGCATCTCCGATCTGCCTCACCGTATCAGGAATGCGGATTTTTGTAATAGCCGTATTCTTGAAGGCTGTGTTTCCAATCGTAACCAGACCGTCAAACAGCATGAAATTCTGAAGGTTCTGGCAATCCTCGAAGCATCCGTTGTCGATGATGTTCAGCGACTTGGGAGATGACACGTCTACCAATGCCTTGCAACCTTTGAAGGCACTGTTACCTATGAAATTCACGCTCATAGGCATGTGTACCTCCCTCAGATTTGTACAATCCTTGAATGCGGCCTCACCAATTCTTTCGGTATTAATGGGTAGGAAAATCCTACGCAGCAGTGAGCTTCCATTCAGAAAGTAATCGGGTATCATGTGGGTGCGTATTCCAAATAAGCCACCAACAGAGATGTTGGCATCCATCAGGTCAAGGTCGAAGAATGGGTCGAGTCTGTGTCCTAACGAGTCTTTCAGCGACGACCTCATAGCAAGGGATTTTAGGAATCTTACGTCATCATCCGATAATGTACCTTCCACCTTCAGGCGCCTGATGGCCGACACCATCTTCTCTGGTATTTTCGACTTTAATTCCCCAGGTTTGTTCACTACGACCAACATGGCATCGGGTTCACCCCCAAGCTTCATCGCCAACCCTCTTGGCTGGGCATTGACGTTAACAGACAATAGCATCAGTATGATCAATACTAATACTTTCTTGATTTTTTCAAAATAATCCATATCATATAATTATTTTACCGTAAAGTTTAAGGACTGCAGATCGCTGTCACAAGAAGAATTGCCATAGAGTATCTGGTAACGACCGGGCTTGACGGCCAGTTCATCGATGGCCTCATCATAGTACTCAAAGGCTTCGCTGTTAAGGGCGATGACAGCACGCTTTGTCTCACCGGGCTTAAGCGAAAGCTTCTGGAATCCCTTCAGGGCTTTGATGGGTGCGCCGGCATCGTCGAGGTGCTTCACGTAGACCTGAACAGTCTCTGTTCCCTCGCGGTCGCCAGTATTGGTGACAGGAACGACGAGTACGCTAAAGGGTTTGTCTGTCTTGTTGGCCTTAGCCGACTTTGCAGTCATCTTACCCTTGCCGATGCTGAACGTTGTATAGCTCAGGCCATAGCCGAAGGCATATTGGGGAACACCCGTGAAGTAACGGTAGGTGCGGTTCTTCATCGAGTAGTCGAGGAAGTCGGGCAGGTCGTTGTTCGAACGATAGAAAGTGACAGGCAGCTTTCCACCTGGGTTGTAGTCGCCGAAGAGCACTTCTGCCAACGCCTTAGCACCACCTTGACCAGGATACCAGGCCTGGAGCAAGGCATCGTATTGTCCTTCAACGCTTCCGAAGGCAATAGCCGAGCCAGAGCAGTTAACGAAGACGACAGGACGCCCAGTCTCGTGCATAGCACGGACTAAGCGCTGCTGTACAGATGGCAGTTCGATATCCTGCTTGTCACCGCCCTCACCCTCCATACGGGCACTGATACCACCGATGATGATGATGGCATCAGCAGCCTTGACTTCGTTGGCCAGTTCGGTGAAGTCAACCAGCTTACGCTCACAGATGTCACCACGCAACATGGCGAACTGGCCGTTGCCGTGCTTGTATTCAATGCTGATATCGTATGTCTGTCCCTCTGTGACAGGGAATGACTTATATTCCACACGACGACCAAAGCCGAAGCCACGACGGCCACCACCCTTATTCTCCTCAACTACCTCGTCGTTTACTTTCAGCACATAGCCGTTGTCTGTCATTAGCGTGTACTTCATCTCGCCGCTGAACGTCGCCTTATACTGACCACTTACACGAACGGAAAGTGTGTCGCGGTTGACCCCCTGCGCAAAGCCCCAAGCTCCGAAGGTCGAGAAGTTCAACTCGTTGTAATATTCGGTCTTGGCAGGTTCGCCACTGAGTTCTTTATTATTATAGAACTCCACCAGTACACCTTTGCCGTCGTTGAAGTCCTGCAGATGATGGATGGTTTGGTAGTCATCATTCAGTTCACAGGCTTTGTGGTAGATGATGTTGGCACCAGGTACGGCATTCTTGATACCCTCCAACAGCGAGTGCTGGTGTTCTTTGGTGGGTGTGCCTCCATAGTTGCCGTTCAGTAACTCTATGTCGTCAGCATTAGGACCGAGGACAGCCAGCGTTTTGATGTCTTTTGAAAGAGGCAAAACCTCTTTTCGCTCTACGAGAGGGGTGTTCAGTTGCTTGTTTTCCAGCAGTACCATTGACTCACGGGCGGCCTGTATGGCCAGGTCGTTGTTTTTCTCACAACTAATTGTCGACGACGGAATCGTCGACCACGGAACCATCTCAGCAGGGTCGAACATGCCCAATTCGAAGCGTCCCATGAGTACCTTGCGCAGATGTTCGTCAAGGTCACTCTCCTTGATAAGCCCCTTCTGCAATCCCTCGGTAAGTGACATGAATACCTTGCCGCACTCCAAGTCTGTACCGCTCAGCACAGCATCCACCGAAGCAGAAAGTCCGTCCTTGTGCGTTTCATGCTGTCCGCGGTTGAAGAAGTTGTTGATGGCATCGCAGTCGGTCAGCACGATGCCGTCGTAACCCCACTTGTTGCGCAGGATGTCGATAAGCAGGCGGTCACTGCTACAGCACGGCTTGCCCTCAAAACGCTGATAGGCACACATTACCTCGCGCACATTACCTTTCTTTACCAGTGCCTTGAAGGCTGGCAGATAGGTTTCCCACAGGTCACGGTTCGTTGGCTCCACATTCATTGAGTGGCGCAGTGGCTCCGGTCCGCTGTGTACGGCATAGTGTTTGGCGCAGGCGTGAGTTTTGAAATACTGGTCGTTATTACCCTGCATGCCGAGCACTGTCTGTACGCCGAGTACGGCATTCAGATAGGGATCTTCGCCACAGGTTTCCTGTCCGCGCCCCCAGCGTGGATCGCGGAAGATGTTCACGTTCGGACACCAGAAGGTCAGCTCAGGATTACCAGGATAGTAGGTCACACCCATAGGCACATTGAACAGCTTGGGGGCATTGTGGTCAGTGCGGTTCCAGTTGGCACGGGCTTCGTCGCTAACCTGCGAGAAGACATCGTATACCAGCTGTGCGTTGAACGCTGCTGCCATACCGATGGGCTGAGGATAGACGGTATACCCCCCCTGTCGCACACCGTGGCAAGCCTCGCTCCACCAGTTATACGACGGTATGCCCAGGCGGTCGATGGAGATGCTCTTGTTCATCATCAGTCCCACCTTCTCCTCGGGAGTCAACATGCCTAACAGGTTCTCTACACGCTCAGCACGGGGCAGTTGCGGATTCTGCCACGGATACTTCGTCTGAGCTTTCACATTTACGGCACTCACGGCAATGGCCATGGCTGCCAGCATCATGAATCGGTTCATAGTTTTTGAGTTTATTAATCTGCTGCAAAGATACGAAAAAAAAACTTAAGCATGACGACAAATCTACAGAATGTCAGTCTTTTTATAAAGATTAACAACTCAAGAACAATGATGAGAAAACTCCTGATAATGGCCTTGATGACCATCTCGTCTGTAGCTATGGCACAGACTTTTGAGACACGTTATGAACGAAGTGTCAACGACCTGATGACAGATGTTGCCAAGCGCTTCGGCGTGAAATTCAAGTTCGATGGCAACGTAGACACTGTTGGCAAACGTCTGCCGTATGCCGACTTCCGCGTGCGCCCTTATTCGTTGGAGATGACGCTCGACAACATCTGCAAATACTTCGATTGGAACTGGTGGGCGCAGAGTGGCAACACGTATAAGATCAAACTCTATGAATATCCGCGTCGCCATGAAGCAGAGGGTAAGATGATGCTCGACTGGCTCTCGTCCTTATATAATAATAAGGAGGAGTGGGAGGCTCGGCGTGACACGCTACGCAAAGAAGTACGCCAGCGGTTGGAACTTGATGCGTTCTTAGATAGCTGTGTGACATTGCCGACGGCAAAATCGTCAGGCATAGTAGAGCGCCCCGTCATCCTATCGAAGGTTCGTAAGCACGACGGCTATACCACACAGAATATCTGTATCGAGTTGACACCTGGCCAGCATCTGTTTGGCACCATTTACGCCTCAATAAAGAAGGGTAAGCATGCATTGATTGTCTGTCCTGACGGCCATTGGCCCTATCGCTATCGCAAGGACGAGCAGCAGCGCTTAGGCACACTCGCCCGAATGGGTGCCGTTTGCGTCGACTTCGACCTGTATGGTTGGGGTGAGAGTGAAAAGGAGGTGGGCGAAGCAGCCCATCACACCAGTCGCGCCCATGTCTATCAGGCAGCCTGTGGTTACATCCTGCTCGACTGGATGTTGACCCACCGCCACGACATCGATCTTAAGCGTATAGGTGTGATGGGAGGCAGTGGTGGTGGCACCCATACCGTTATGCTGTCGTTGCTCGACGACCGTGTCACCGCCTCCGCTCCTGTTGTCCACCTTGCCTCCCATTTCGACGGTGGCTGTCCCTGTGAGAGCGGTAAGCCCGTCCAGCTCAGTGCCGGAGGAACCTGTGAGCCCGAGCTCGCAGCTACCTTCGCTCCCAAGCCCATGCTTATTGTCTCCGACGGTGTCGACTGGACATCTTCGGTGCCTACCCTCGAGTTTCCTTACCTGCAGCGTATCTATGGCTTCTACGGAGCCGTTGACAAGGTACGCAATGTCCACCTTCCCGACGAGCGCCACGATTTCCGTGAGAACAAGCGCCAAGCCGTCTACGACTTCTTCATCGACGTCTTCGGCCTCGACCGCTCCATGCT